>Ga0315285_10001211_pt1 | contig 26984 bp, 37 predicted proteins | sample YL17G09_36_MG_FD_203698 | JGI IMG/M metagenome (GOLD analysis project Ga0315285, IMG submission 203698) | Sediment microbial communities from Yellowstone Lake, YNP, Wyoming, USA - YL17G09_36 | ecosystem: Environmental > Aquatic > Freshwater > Lake > Sediment | place: USA: Wyoming | collected... | reverse complement strand
CGTCTGGCGCTTGAAAAAAGCTTATATGGAGAAGATGCTATAGAGCTTGAAGCCAGAAAGCAGTTTAATATGACTGCAGGTGATGAGACCAATTTTTCTGTAGTTATTAAGGATGATGAATCTGAACAGAATTTTAAAAATGACAGCAACCCGGCTTCCGGTAAGGATATTTATTCAAACTCGGCTTTATGGGAAAATATAAAGATCTTCTATAATAATGAAATCAGAAGTAACTAAACCGGGATTAGAAAAGGTATATAAATAATTTTAAATGAAATTAGCGTCTATTGATATCGGAACCAACTCCACCAGATTACTAATCACTGATTACCAAAACAATAAATTCATTCCTCTGGAAAGAAAGATGAAAATTACCCGTCTGGGTAAAAATCTGGACGAAAATGATATGATTGGTAAAGATTCTGCCAGTAAGACTGTTGAGGTTCTTTCAGATTACCAGCGTTTGATTGAAGACTATGATGTAAAAAAATTCAGAGTTGTAGGGACAAGTGCGGTAAGGAAAGCATCAAATAGTGATTGGTTTATATCTTGTGTCTACAAACATCTGGGGATGAAAATTGATGTTGTCAGCGGCCAGGAAGAAGCCCGGTTGAGCTTCTACGGCGCAGTAAGAGATATGGATTTAAATTATCCGGATTGTAAGGCGGAGCTCAACGGTAAAATTTTAGTAGTGGATATTGGGGGCGGGAGCAGTGAATTCATACTGGGTGATTGTAACTATAATCTGCAGTTGGTTGAAAGTTTAAATCTTGGATGTGTCAGTTTAACTGAAAAATTTATTGGCTCCAGTGTACCGGATACAAATAGTCTAAGTCAGATGCAGCAGTATGTTGTAAATGAGCTGGAAGAAACTACCGGGAAAATTAACCTACATAAACCAGTGTTTATAATTGGAGTAGCCGGCACCATAACCACTCTGGCAGCGATTGATTTGAAACTGGCGGCATACAACAGCGAAAAGATACACAGGCATATTTTAAGTCTTAAAAAAATTGAAAATATTCATAAAAATCTATGCAGGCTGGATCTGAAAGGCAGAAAAAAAGTAGTGGGGCTTCACCCCGGAAGAGCAGATGTCATTATTGGTGGTACAGCAATTGTTCTTGGAGTTTTAAAACTGCTAGATGTTAAGGATATTCTGGTAAGTGAAAGAGATATTTTGGACGGAATTATTTACACCCTGGTTGATTTTTGATAATATAAATCAGCAAATCAGTCACCTGCCCGAGTGGCGGAATTGGTAGACGCAACGGACTTAAAATCCGTTGAGGTTTTACCTCGTGCCGGTTCGATTCCGGCCTCGGGCACCAGCATAAATACACAAATTATTTTAATTGTACTCTTATTTTTATAAACCACAATTAAACAAATTGAGTTGATAATAACTTTGATTTAGTATTAAGGAATGCTATAATTATTAATTATTAAAAATAAAAAAGAGGAAATATTAGATATGATTAAAAAATCAAAAAAAATAGATTTAACTAAAATTTTAAAACCGTATGCTGAGAAGAAATTATGGGTTGCAATTAATTCGGATTATACAAAAGTAGGTGGTTATGGTTCTACTCCAGGTGAGGCTTTCCGAAATGCACGCAAAAATAAAGTAGAAAATCCTATTTTAATTCAAGCACTGCAAAATTATTCTGGATTTATTACATAAAATATTATGGATTTTAGGTATATCAAATTACCAAGTATAGATCATAAATTTATAGAATTACCATTGGTAGAAATAAACCTTATGGGAATAGTTAAAGCATTGTGTTTGGTAGATTCAGGTGCTGACTATAGCTATTTGCATGCCGATAAGGGAGAAACAATTTTAGGATTGAATGTTAAGGACGGATTAATGAGGAAAAGTAAAGGAATTACTGGACAGGAATTTACTGCTTATTTTCATAAACTGGATTTTTATATAGGTGGTTGGAAACATGTAGGAAGTTTTGGCTTTTCATATGATTTAGGAACTCCCTTTGGTATTTTAGGAAGAGAAGATTTTTTTAATATATTCAAAATAACTTTTAAACATCCTAAAAGAAGAATTGAAATAGTTGCTTTTGCAGATATAAGTTAGTTCCTTTTAAAGTCAGTTAGAAATTTAATAAATTCGGGGAAATAATGAAATTACAGTACAAATTTTAAATTATTGATTAAACATATATCTTCTAACAATTGGTTCCAATTCTACAAATAATAGAACACCTAAATTTATTTATTAAATTCTTTAAATTTCATTAATTCTTTTATAATTTGGTTTGACTTTTCAAAGCTTAGGGGCACCATCTTGATACTTTTTACTTTATAGGACTATTTAAAGTATTAAATGCTAATTTTCTAAACAGGGTTTAATTTGTTAAAAATAACCAGGTTTTAATCACTTCTTTTTGGTTTTTTCTGCGGACTCAATTTTAGGAGATGTCTTTTTACTGGTTTTAGTCTCTTTCTTGACGGCGGCTGCTTTCTCCGGCTCGATCTCTTTTTTGGAATCCACTTCTTTTTTTATTGAGGTAATTTTTTTTAAGATTTTTACAGCAGAATCCAGATCCTCTCTGTATTTGGTATTATCCAAAGGATTAAAAAACTTTTTACCCCGATGGTATTTGGTATCGGAAAATGTCAGTTTTTTAAAATCATTTATGTCCTGAATGAAATCAGGGGGGAGGTTTCTTAGAAGATTTATGGTACTGGCATGCCAGTTTTTAAACCTGAAATCCTTACTACTCAGGTTTCTAATTAATTTAACTTCCTTTAATTTTTTTTCGATTTTTTCTAATAATTCTTTATCCATCATTTTCCTTTGTATTCCTGGTATAATAAAACTGGAATCATTTTATCATATTCTTTATTTATTATAAATTTCTAAAATGCTAATTTTAGGGTCTGATTTTAATTTAATATTCAATGACTTAAAGACAGTTCTTTAATTTATTGAAACTGTAGTTATGCTACAAATTGAGAATAAAAAATGATAACATTATCTATGATCAAAGGATTTATATTTAACAATCAATAGGAGGTTCTATGAAAATTGAAAGCACAGCTTTTAAAGATAATAAGTTGATCCCACCAAAATATACCTGTGATGGGGAAAATATTAATCCTCCTTTGGGGATAAGCGATGTCCCGGAAAATGCAAAAAGCCTGGTGCTGGTTGTTGACGACCCTGATGCTCCAGGGGGAACATTTGTTCACTGGACTGTCTGGAACATAAGTCCGCATATTAAAGAAATACCGGAAAATAGCTGTCCGCAGAATTCAGTGGAAGGGATAACTGATTCTGGTAGATCAGGATATTGTGGCCCCTGCCCTCCTTATGGAACTCATCGTTATTTCTTTAAGCTTTTTGCACTTAATACAACTCTGGATCTTGATACTTCGGTGAAAGCAGCGAATATTGAAAAGGAAATAGAAGAGAATATTCTGGTAAAAACACAGTTAGTTGGATTATACAGACGTCAGTAATTCATGGTGTTATATATTTTTTAATTATTCCAATAATTTTGGGAATCTTTCTCTCTATTTTGCTGGATAACTTCATAGAAAGAGTAAGGTTATTATCCATATCATCATTTTTATAGATATTAACTCCAATCAGGTATCCATCGATCTTTGACCTGCAGGTTAAATAGAATAAATTTAATACATCTATAAGTGCAGTTTGATGAAAGGAAATAAAATCCCCACCCGGGTATTCGGAATCGGCAAGATTATAGAAGTCGTTTAAAGGTATCAGATATAGATCTCCCTTATGGGAAGTATTTTTTTTGTTCTTGTTATCTGAAATGCTGCCGGTGATTTTACCGGAAATATCCACTGGCATTCTTATAGCATCGATGATTATAAATTTACAATTTCTATAAGTTTCAAAAACAGGAAATAATCTGAAGCCTGCTGTTGAACCATCCATTACCAGTATACTGGAAGGAAGATTTTCTTCCTGCAGCTTCTTTATGGTATGCACTCCTATACCTTCGTCTCCAAGGAGAATATTGCCGATACCCAATACTACAGTTTTAATGTTTTCTGGATTTTTCACTGAATTTATTTTAAATTTTTAACTACTGCTGGTATATATTTTTCCCATCCGAGAGCCTGAATATGGACTCCGGCGCAATATGGCTTGACTTCCTCTGTAAGCCTGGATGCAATCTCAATACACATAGAAACCTTATCCATGGTTCCTTCCATCTTTTTAACCAAAGGTTCGGGAACGAAAACACCTGGTATAAATTTATTCATGTAATTAGCCATTCTTTCGGATTTTAGAAGAATTATACCGGCAAGGATTGGAACATCAATATTTTCTTTATGAACTCTTTCCATAAATCTTTTAAAAACTTCAGCATCAAATATTGCCTGGGTCTGGAAGAACTGAGCTCCCTGGTCTATCTTTTTCTTCATCTTTATAATCTGAAGCTCGTAAGATGCTTCCGTATCTGCGCCCGGATTTACCACAGCACCTTTAAAGAAGGAAGGTTTTTTGGTCAGTTCTTTCCCTGCAAGATCCTTTCCCTCTTCCAGATTCTTTATTACCCATAGCAATTGGACAGAATCAATATCAAATACAGGCTCAGCCTGAGGATGATCGCCAATAGTAGTGTAGTCACCGGTTAGAGCAAGAACATTTCTTATTCCCAGAACATAAGCACTAAGGAGGTCGGATTGAAGGGCAAGCCTATTCCTATCCCTGCAGGTAACTTGAAATATAGGATCAAGTCCCCACTCTTTTAACAGGTGGCAGGTAGCAAGTGAGCCGAGTCTCATTACCGAGCTCTGGAGGTCGGTTACATTTATTCCATCTGCAACATCCTTTAAATATTCTGCTGCCTCTCTTATCTCTTCAACTCCAGCACCTTTTGGGGGGCCGATTTCACAGGTTACTGCAAACTTACCACTTATGAGATTTTTTTCAAATTTTGATTTTTTTATTGATTCCATAATTATACTATCTCCTCCTCATCTAACGCCCATAATCTGGTTTTTCTCAAGCTCGCTGATGGTAATATTTTTGAATAATCTCTTGGCGGTATAAATTTATTTAATATATCCAATTTACCTATTCTTTTTAGACTATTGTAAATAAGTTCCCATCCACAATCTCTTTCCGGGTCTACTTCACACTTTCCATTACTCTGGCCAGCGCAGGCGCCATTTTCCAGCTTTTTAGGACAGGCAGTATAAGGACATATTCCACCGGTGTAGTCCAATATGCAATTGCCACAGGTGTCGCATCTTTCAGTACCCTGCCACATACCAGTTATACCACCAAAGGTTATGGTATTTAAGGCGGGGTAACAGACTTTATTTATAACTGCGGATGTTGCCTGGACACCAAGACCACATGAGAAGACCAAAACAGAATCTGCATTTTTTATCTCATCCATTCTTGGTTTTATTCTGGAGCGTATAAGTGCTTTCTGGCAGAGAAAATCTATTTCTAAAATACCGGTGACAGTTTTTTCTTCTTTTTCCAGTTCACCCTTCATATTGGTAAGCACTGCTTTTCCACCGGTATTGGCACCTTCAGGGCAACCACCGCAGCCCATAATGAATATTTTTTTCTCTTCTTTAAGTTTTTCCAGTAATTCTTCTACTGGTTTAAATTCTGTTAATATCATTAGACCTCCTAAAAAAATAATATAAAACTTTCAGACTACTTTGTATTTACCTATTAAATTTCCCTTTGGTGTTACAAGATGCACTGCGCAGGCAGTACATGGGTCAAAGCTTCTTATTACTCTTAAAATCTCGATTGGGCTTTGACTTTCTTTAATTTTAAGGCCTACCAGCGCCTGCTCATATGGGCCTGGCTGTCCGTCTTTATCTTTTGGTGATGCATTCCAGGCAGTTGGGGTAATTACCTGATAATTTGAAATCCTGCCGTCTTTTACGTTTAACCAGTGTCCCAGAGCGCCTCTTGGCGCTGCGCATAGACCTATTCCTTTTCCATCTGCAGGAGGATCATATTCAACTGTAGTAGGTTCTCCCACTTTCAGGTCCCGAGCCCAGCCTAACAGCTGGTCAGCTATTATATTTGCTGAAAGCACCCTGCCCAGATGTCTTCCTGCTACTGAATACATATTGGAGATGTTTCCTCCGATTTCTGATAGGGCATTATCAACCATATTTTTAATATAAGGGTCTCTCTTACCCAGATAGGTTGAAAGGACATTTGCAACAGGGCCAACCTCATAAACTTCACCATTGTATCTTGGAGACTTCAACCATGAGTAGCCCTCTTTTTTATCTGCTGCTGGTTCAGTCTTTCCTTCTCCGGGGTATAGAGGTTCAGAGTCTTTGTACCAGCTGTGAGTTACATCTTCGGTTATATTATTTATATTGATTTCGCTGTACTTATCAATATTATTTACCAGCCCTCCGGTAAAAAGAGTATCATTATAACTTCCGTCAGATTTGGTTTTATATGAACTATACGCCAGCAAATTCTGGCAGCCTTTTCCAATTTCAAGATATTCGCTGTATGTTTTGGCTACTGCTATAACATCAGGCAGATAATAATTTTTAACAAAATCTACAATTTCTTCTAACCTCCACATAAACTCAGTTATTCTATCAGCTGTGAGCTGTTGAGACACACCACCCGCTACAATTGCAGCATCGTGGGGCCACTTACCGCCGAAAATTGTAGCTGCCTGCTGAGCTTTCCTGTAAATATCCAGGGCTTTGATATAATGGCTTACCACCGCATTTGTGGTTTCTGCATCAAATTTATAATCTATTTCATCTCTTGGTAGAAATGGTTTGGAATATCCCTGCTGGAGAAAATACTTTAAGGTGTTCAAGTCCTTATCACTGCCATTGTATTCCAGTACTCTTGCAGGGTCTACATAATCCAATCCACTTAAAATATAGAAGTGAAGGATATGGTCACAAACACTTCTGGTGCCCAGAATTAAGTTTCTCATCAAAATCCCGTTTTCGGGAATTTTATCGGTAAGACCGGCATAATCATCTACTGCATTAACTGATGCTGTAGCGTGTGGTTCCGGACATACCCCGCATATTCTCTGGGTAATCATAACTGCATCTCTGGGATCTCTGCCTTTTAGCATAATTTCTATGCCTCTAAACATAGTCCCGCTAATGTTAGCTTCTTTTACTTCGCCATTGTCTACTATTGCTTCGACTTTTAAGTGGCCCTCTATTCTTGTTATGGGGTGTATTACAATTTTTTTCACGATTTCACCTTCCTAAATAATTATTTTTTTTTGGATTTTAGCCTTTTTTTCATTTGCAGGTACTTCTACGTCAATGATCCTTTCATAAAAGTCTCCCACAAAATCAGGATATTCGGGTGAGGTGCAGCCATTACATGGAGCTCCGCTTCCGATAACCCAATTGGTTCTGCCATTCCATTGTCTTTTAGGGCAATCTGCATAAGTTATAGACCCTTTGCACCCTAACTCGTAAAGGCAGCCTTCATCCCCTAGCTTCCTGGCAAATTTACCTTCATCGAAATAAGCTCTGTTGGGACAGTTTTCATGAATCAACTTTCCATAATATGTTTTAGGTCTTCTGAAGTCATCTAACTGTATGTTTTCCAGGCCTTTTGTGAGAACTTCTTCAATAGTCCCAAATAACCAGTCAGGATGGGGAGGACAGCCAGGTACGTTTATAAGTGGTGTTTTAATATTATTGGTCAGAAAGATGTCTCCGACGCTCTGTGCTCCAGTGGGATTTGGGTTTCCGGCAGCAATTCCGCCAAATGCTGCACAGGTTCCCAGAGCTATTACCAGTAGTGCATTTGGTGCCAGTTTTAATGTTTCTTCCAGTATGGTAGACTTCCTGCCATCCTTTTCTCCCGTAATGCAATAGATACCGTTACTACCGGTTGGAATAGCGCCATCAATAATTAAAACATACCCTTTTTCTTTTGCTGTGTTTTCAAGTATCTCCATTGCAAGATTTCCACTTGCAGTCATAATGTTAGGATGGAATATAAACTCGAGTTTAAAACCCGGAATTATATCCTGGAGTAATACATTTTTAATTGACGGATATTCGGAACAAAGTGTTGATGTGGCACAACCGGTGCAATTTTGCCCCTGAATATTAATCACCGGTATGACAGTACTTTTTTTTGTATTCATATTGGCTCCTTTGAAATATGATTTTGCTTATAGCTTTTACCTTTAGTTGCCTGGTGTATATGGCGTATAGATAGGATAATAATTTTAGGATAATTATTAAAATTAGAAAGGCTTATATTTTCCTTATATTCAGGTTTAAGCATTGATTATAAAATTTTATAATAAATAATTTGTTTTATTTTAAACAAAATGATGTTTATTTTCAATTGAATTAAGTCTGCATTTAGAAATATTTCCTCTTTATATCCTTCAATAATTTTTTTTCTACTTATTTTTAAAATCATAACCATTTTTTATCTGAGATTAATACTTTTGCACACGTAGTGTCTGAATTGCAATTTATATTTATAAGGGAATATATTTTTTTTAATTAACTGATAAAATATATGGTATGCAATATGTAAATTTTTTATGGGAACAATAATTGACAATTTATTTTAAGGGTTTATAAAAACAGATTAAAAGATTCAATATGATTTATAATGAACTTAAAAAGGATAGGTAAGAAATACAGATATATCGATCACCTCTCTGATATTGGCATTGAGTTTTATGGAAATAAACTGGAGGAGTTATTTGAAAATGCAGGGGTGGGTATGTTTTCTATTATGTGTGACTTAGAATTGGTCGAACCTCAGGAGAAAAGGAATATAAAAATAAGCCAGAAGTATACATGCTATGAGGATTTGCTGGTATTATGGCTGGAGAGATTATTGTACTTATATGAAGTTGATGATGTTTTATTTTCGGAATTTAAAGTGGGTGGAATTCATAAAAAGGGCCGGAATCTCGTGCTGACTGCTGAAATTTCCGGAGAAAAAATAGATCTGAACAAGCATAAAATAAAGATAGCTATTAAAGCGCCGACTTATCATATGCTTGAAATAAAAAGAGATGACAGGTATTGTAATTGGAAAGGCAGGATTATTTTCGATGTGTGATAAAGGAGGGATTTACTATAATGGATTATAAGATTAAAAAAATAAATGATTATAAGTGGGAAATAGAAAAGGATGAAAAATATGGTATGAGGGTTCCGGGGATAATTTTTGCCGACAGGCAATTATTAGACCATGCAGCCAACGAAAAGACCATTGATCAGGTGATAAATGTTGCAACTCTTCCTGGTATATTAAAGGCTTCTTATGCTATGCCTGATATACATTTTGGATATGGGTTTCCTATCGGGGGAGTGGCTGCTTTTGATGAGGACAGTGGAGTAATCTCCCCCGGCGGTGTTGGTTTTGATATATCCTGTGGAGTAAGAACCCTGCGGACCAATTTAAATATCGGGGACATTAAAGACAGGCTGGAAGACATAATGAGTACTTTATCCTTCAATATACCCAAGGGAGTAGGCAGCAAGGGGAAGATTAGGTTATCAAAAAATCAGCTAATGCAACTGCTAAAAGAGGGTGTTGACTGGGCCATTAGAAATGGTTATGGCTGGGAAGAAGATAAATATTTCGTAGAAGAGAATGGCTGTATGGCAGGCGCCAATACTGATTTTGTCAGCAGTCTTGCTATGAATAGAGGAATGGACCAGGTGGGAACCCTTGGGTCTGGAAATCATTTTTTAGAGATCCAGGTAGTGGATGAGATATATGATACTGGTGCGGCAGAGTCTCTTGGTCTGGAAAAAGATCAAATAATCATAATGATTCATTCAGGCTCCAGGGGATTTGGGCATCAGATATGCAGCGATTATATCAGAGTAATGCAGCAGTCTGTCATAAAGTATGGAATAAAATTGGCGGATAGGCAGCTTGCCTGTGCTCCTGTTTCTTCTCCTGAAGGCAGAAGATACTATGGAGCTATGGCCTGTGCCATTAATTATGCCATGGTAAACAGGCATTGCCTTGCCCATTGGGTAAGAACAGTATTTGAAAGATTTTTTGGAAAATCCTCAGAGAAATTAGGTCTCGGTACCATTTATGATGTATCCCATAACATAGCCAAGATTGAAGAACATAACATTGATGGTAAATTGAAGAAAGTCTGTGTTCATAGAAAAGGTGCTACCAGATCCTATCCTCCAGGGCACAAAGATATTCCTGACCGGTATAAGAGTATAGGCCAGCCAGTAATAATTCCGGGAGACATGGGCAGGTATTCATACATACTACTGGGAACCGAGAAAGCAATGAGCGAGAGTTTTGGTTCTACCTGTCATGGTGCGGGAAGACTTATGAGCAGAACGAAAGCAAAGAAAAATATAAATGGGAGTGAACTTAAAAAGGAGCTTTTTAATAAAGGAATTATAGTAATAGCTGGAAGTATGTCCGGGCTGGCAGAAGAAGCTCCTCAGGCTTATAAGGATGTAACCAAGGTGGTGGATGTGACTCACTACGCCGGGATATCAAAAAAAGCAGTAAGACTAAGGCCCCTTGGAGTCCTAAAAGGTTAATCAGTATTTAAAAACTTCTGGAACAATATTTGACATCCTCTTCACCCTAAAGGGCGAGAGATTCCTTTCTTAAGGAAGGAGTCTTACGGCTGACTTCGATAATTATTTCTACTTTTATTTTTTTAAAAAAAGATTTTAATATTAAATCTTTTTTTAGAATAAAATGTTATTATAATGGGGACAAGTTAGAAATTAATATAATATATTATTTTAGAGAACAAAAGCGGGAATCCTCGGTTTTTCAAATCCGAGATGAGAGCGTTAAAACTAGGGCAGGACATGTCCGAAGTTAAGCTTGTGGAGACCGGCCGTTGGGCAGTCGTTGAAGCAAGAACCAGGTCCCAATATTGGGATGCACGGTAATTTATTGCCGTGAGGATGTCACGTTAAGATAAATAAGCAATATAATTCTTGAGTATATATTTTAAACTTTTCTTTCGGTATTGAGATTTAAAATGGAAAAAGTTGTTTTTTTTAATACCAAAGGTGGAACCGGAAAGACAACCATATGTTACAACTACGGCTGGTATTTAGCGGAAAAAAAAGATAAGAAAGTTCTTTTTATGGATTTTGATCCTCAGACTAATTTGGTTCAGGCCTTGGGTAAAGCATCAGACGAGAGTAAGGCAAACCTTGATAACCTTATGATTGATTATCTTAAAGGAAAAAAAATAAATTTTGAGGATTATGTCATAAAAATTACTGATAATATTGATTTACTCCCGTCTTCTAATAATATTTCGCTTGTCGAGGAATATCTGACAGATTACCTTATAAATAAAACGTTTAGCGAACATAAAATTTATAAAGCATTGAATAGAAATATGATGATAAGGGATATATTGGAGGAAAATATCAGTGAAAATCACTATGATTATATAGTTATAGACCCACAATCTAATTTTTCTCTTCTTTCTACAACGTCAATAATTTATGCCCGGAAAGTGATTGTTGTTATAAAACCGGAATGGTTCTCTTTACTGAATATTGATTATCTTTCCAAGATAATTAAAAACCTGGAGAGAAAATATAATGTTGAAATAAAGATTGTTGGGATTATAGTTAATGCCTTTGAAAAAAGAAAGAAAGTTCCGGAGTATGTAGTAGATACCCTTCAGAAAAAATATGGTAACAGGTTAACAATATTTAATCAAAAAATAAGATATCTTGTACATTATCAAAAATCTATATCATTAAAAGGGGAACCAGTTTTTATATCATTTCCGTATGCGGAAGCTTCAGATGATATCATAAGATTGTTTTCTCAGGTTGAAAAGTCAGTAGATAGCCTGGGCTAATTATTATAAAAAAACTTAAGGAGGGGGAAAAATGGTCTTCTCAAGAAGAGATCTGGATGAACAGGAAATTTCTGGCAAAGAAGAATCAAGGACATTGCTAACAATTGTGGGGAATAAAGCAAGAATAGAAGGTAAATTAGATGTTTCTCAATCAATAGAAATAAGCTGTGAAGTCGTGGGCGAGGTAATAGTTAATGGACAAATGGTAATCCAGAAAGAAGGAGTTGTCAGTGCTGATGTTACAACTATTGATGCCAGGATAATCGGAAAATTTGAAGGAAACATTAAAGGTACCGGTAAGATTGAAATTACAGAAACAGGAATAGTAGATGGTAACATAAAAACAGATTCACTTATTATAAATGAGGGAGGGATTTTCAGCGGAAAAGTTACCAGAATTACTCAAGAGGAAGAGAAGGATAAAAAGAAGTTTAAACTGAAAGAAATGGAAGAAGAAGAAGTAAGTGCTAAGGCTAAGAAAAAAGAAAAAGCAGGAGAAATAAAAGAATTCGAGTTAGGTGAAAAAGAGTTCGAGTTAGGTGATATAGACGATAGCCTGAGATTATAAATCGGGACTGGCAGATTTTTGTCTTTAAAAATCAATTATTGGTCGGCATAAGCAGATTGAATATTTAATATTCTAGTATTATTTTGGGTTTTATTTTAATGCCGGAAATTTTCTCGTTGTCGTTTATTTTAAATATTTCTGTGTTGTACACAATAATATTTTTACCCTTGAATAGACCGCCATCGCCTATAATGAGGGAAATGTCTCTTTGAATTATGTTACCGATCATTTTTCCGGTGGAAGTGATTCTAACTTCTCCTGATGAAATTATATTACCTGTAACATCACCCTCTATTATTGCATTTTTGGTTTTTATATTTGCTCTTACTTTTCCTTCTTTTCCAATTACAAGTTCTTTTTTAGATATGATCTCTCCAACTACTCTACCATCTATTTGAATAGGACGGGGAGAATAAATTCTGCCTTCTATATTTACTCCTTCTGCAATAATATTATTATTACTACTATATTTGGTCTGAGAAACTTTTTTACCAAACATTTTTATTCCTTCACTAAGAAGTTTCTTAGTTTTAATTAACGAAAATCTGATTAAAATTTTACATCATTTATGAAAAATAATAAAATTGTAATAATATATGCTGTATTTAAGAGGCTGAAGTGAGTGGTGAGAAGCACCAGATTTGAGACACTAACAGATCCAATAGATTAATTGAATAAAAATAGTAATAGCTCTAAAATTTATTGAAAGATTTGATGGACTCCAGGAAGCTTCTGAGTAAAGACTAAGAAAGGAGGTGAAAAGTGAAAATATTTAACCGAGTAGTGATGATTATAGTGCTATTTAAAATAATCTTATTTTCCATTATCGCTGTGGTAAATAAGATTGCTAATCTTTTTACCTGGACCGATGTGACAAATAAAGTTATAGGTTCAATAGGCGGTCTAAATATCTACATTACCGGAGCAATACTACTATTGGTTGTTGCTGGGTGTATAGTTCTTCTGGTCTTTGAATTTTGTAAAAAAGAATAGAGCAGAGCAGTTTAAAGACTGGAATAAAAAAATTGAATTAAATATCAGGATTTATTCTATATTAGTCCTGGTATTTAATTAATGGGATCCATCACCCTGAATCAGGGGCAGATTTATTAAAATATTATTGTTAAGGATATAATTTAGAGTTTTTTTCTAATACTTTTTTTCAGTTTTATTGGATTAATTTTTAAAAAGATTCATAAAAAAATGTTTAAATATTCCAATTTTAGAAGAGAATGGCTGTGTGGCAGGCGCCAATACTGATTTTGTCAGCAGTCTTGCTATGAATAGAGGAATGGACCAGGTGGGAACCCTTGGGTCTGGAAATCATTTTTTAGAGATCCAGGTGGTGGATGTGACTCACTACGCCGGGATATCAAAAAAAGCAGTAAGGCTAAGGCCCCTTGGTGTCCTAAAAGGATAAAAAACAATAATTAGAGTATCTTATGGTTTCTGTTTCTTCTTTGTTTTTGCTTTTGATTTTTTTTCACTTAGAGAATTTCCACAGAACTGACAAAAGATAGCTTCGCCTGGATTTTCTCTATTGCATTTGGGACACTGCTTCTTTCCCTTTAGATTTTTTTGTCCACATTTGCTGCAGAATATAGAACCAGGTAAAACATTGGAACCACAGTTGGGACAGGTATTGCTTTCAATCTTTGGCTGGGTATCACCACTCATTTTTTTCATCATTTCACCTATTACTTTACCCGTTGCGATTCCAGCGCCAAGACCTGCACCTATACCCATACCCGAGCCCCCATCACCGGGATTGGATGCAAGTTTTTCAAGTACATCAAGCTGCCTCATTAAAACATATCTTTCATCACCGATTTGTGTAAATTCAGCTTTTCTTTCAAGAATGTCTCTTAGTCTTAAGATATCTTCATTGGGAACATTTATTGATTCAATAAAGAAGTTAACAACTTCAATACCAAATCTATCAAATTCATCAATTACTCTTTTTTTGCATGTTTCTGAAATTAAATCAATTGATGCTGTTATATCAAAAATTGACAATTTGCTATTAATGACTGAATTAGCAATGGTGTCTTTAATTCTTGTGGTCAGCAAACCTTTAAAATACCTCGAAACTACTCTATGGTCAACGAAGTCGCTGCTTCCCAAAACACCTATTATCTCCACCAGAAACTTTTTGGAATCTTTAATTTTAATTCCGAATTGCCCAAAAGCTCTCAAACCTATTAGAATTCCAAATTTAGGGTCCTGCACATGAAAAGGTGCGGAAGTTCCCCACTTCATATCAAGTTTTGAAGCTTTATTAATAAAATAAACTTCTGAGGTAAAAGGTGTTCTAAAACCAAAAGGAATATTAACAAATACCTGGACTAAAGGCAGATTACCTCTACTTAGCGTATGCCTGCCCGGTCCAAAAGAATCAAGAACCTGACCGGTATAATAGAATACAGCTTCCTGAGAAGCGTTTACTATAAGCTGAGCGCCCAGCACGAGATCTTCACCCGGAAATCTATAAACCAACCACTGTCTTTCTTCTCCTACAAGATTTTGAGGTGGACCGTCATATTTAATTCGATCAATAACAGGCATATTATCGTGTTCTCCTTTTTTATATTAATAATAAATAATAAGTAACTGATATGAATATTTAAAACAGCACATTTATTTTATCTATTATAATATAATTTTTTTTAATCTTAAATCATCTTTTTTGATATATTATTCTATACTTGATATAATATTTTCTCAATACAATAACAATTTCTATCTTTAACTGTTTATTTCTAATAAAAAGGAAATATTAAATATGAGTGATGCTAAAATCTTAGAATGCCCCAGCTGCGGTGCCAGAATTATAAGTGATAGCAGAATTTGTGCTTATTGCGGTAGCCAGATAGTTTTACCGGAAGAAGAAAAGAAGAGTTACGCTGCTGATATTCAAAACAGCCAGCAAGTTATACCGCAGGAATATACCCGCACTGTTTATATTCAAAGAGAGCAAAAAACTACAAGTGGTCTCGCCGTTGCAGCATTTATTCTAACATTATTTGGTTTTGGTCCTATTTCTTTTTTTATGGGTATTGCAGCAAATTCCAGGATATCAAAGCCGGATTCAAATCTAACCGGCAGGGGATTTGCAGCAGCAGCTATTATAATAAGTGCTCTTCAAATTATATTCTGGATAATCTGGGGAATAACACTTCGATCGGCGGCAAGTTATTATTAGTCCTAAATATTTCAGGTTGAATACTCTTATGTCTTTATTTTAAATATTTACCTGACAGTAAAACTCCAATTATAATCTGTCTCACGTTCAATCACATCAGCGGCATAACAAATTGTTTTATTTAAACCTATGATTAAATTTCCTGTCGGAATTTCAACTGATATTTCTCGCTCATATTTATCCTCTCCAATAATACCAGGATTCAGTTCTGTATTATTTAACAGCAATCTTATATCTTTGATGGCAAAAAAGGATTTTATCTCTGCAGAAATTAGAAGATATGTTATTTCACTGGAATTTATTACTATGTCCGGTTCAGGACTTACAGACATAATCGCAATAATTGGTGGGTAATAGAAATCAATCTTCCAGTTTCCTTCTTCATTTATAAATTTAAATCCTATCTTTTCATCTATGGATTCGATTCCTTCTGCATTCCTGTCTCCTGTGATTGCAAGTATGGCTCTATTGCCCTCCAATATTAAACTTTCTGCCTCTGTATTCTTCCAGTTGGAATGCGACTCTTGTATGATATAAAAAATATCGGATTTTGTACCATTTCTGTATTCCTCTTCACTTCCAACCATACCCCTGGTATAGCTGTCAAAAAATTCATATTCTTTATCATGATTACCTTCTTTTACTGCTTGAAAGAAACTATTCAAGATAAGGAAAAGTTCACTTTTTATTTCTTCCATGTTATTTTCTCTATCAGTGACTGTATCTTCTATGGTTTCTTCTTGCTCATCTGTTATTTCAGATTGTGGTTCTTCTTCATTAATAGTATCTGATTGTTCCTCGTTTGATGTTTCAAAAGCAGAGGTTTTTTTACACCTGGAGAAACTAAGAAGGAATATAAAAATAAAAAATAATACAGCCAGAAATCTAATTATATTAGTTAAATTTCTCATATCGAAAGCCCTAATTCTAATTGTTTCACAAATCTTATTATTTAAACAATTTAAATTAATAGTGTAAATAATAGCTGTTTCAATTTAGAATACAGTAGTATATATTTATATTCAATTAACTGAATAACCCTAATAACCATTATAATTCATAAAATTCCTTAGAGAATTTTAAAAACTGTTTTAAAATGACAGAAAAGGAGGTGAAAAGTGAAAATATTTAACCGAGTAGTGATGATTATAGTGCTATTTAAAATAATCTTATTTTCCATTATCGCTGTGGTAAATAAGATTGCTAATCTTTTTACCTGGACCGATGTGACAAATAAAGTTATAAGTTCAATAGGCGGTCTAAATATCTACATTACCGGAGGGATACTGCTTGTGGTTTTTGTGGCATGCATAGTTCTTCTGGTCTATGAATTTCGTAAAAAAGAATAGAGCAGAGCGGTTTAAAGACTGGAATCAAAAAGTTAAATTAAATACCAGGATTTATTCTATATTAGTCCTGGTATTTAATTAATGGAGCTCATTCTTGTGATTCAGGAGTAGATCTAATAAGATAGTATAAATAAAAAATCTATAAAAAAATGTTTAAATATTCCAATCTTAGAAGAGAAAGAATTAAAAAAAATAATAGATTAAAAAATGTTTACGTTCTTGGCGCTGTAAGTCTGTTTAATGATTTCTCTTCCGAAATGATATATCCCCTAATACCATTATTTGTTAAATCTGTCCTCGGGTTAGGTCCGGCATTTCTGGGCATACTCGAAGGTATCGCAGAAAGCACCAGTAGTATTCTCAAACTGTTTGCGGGTTACTTTTCTGATAAGATAAAAAAAAGAAAACCTTTTGCGGTTGGAGGGTACGCTATATCAAACTTATTGAGACCTCTAATCGGTTTAACCAGATCCTGGGGTGTCCTGCTTTTTTTACGGTTTTCGGATAGGGTAGGAAAAGGAATAAGGACATCTCCCAGAGATGCAATGATAGCTGACTATTCACCAATTGAAAGGAGAGGTTTTGCCTTTGGATTCCAGCGGGGTATGGACCATACGGGTGCAGTGCTGGGCTCAATTACAGCAAGTCTGCTCTTATATTTTTTTACAATTGAATTAAAAACCATTTTTTTGCTATCGGTGATACCAGGCATTATAGCAGTATTGCTTATGATATTTGGGGTAAGGAACATACAAAAAAGAGATAAGATAGAAGTTCCCCGGAAGTATGTTATCCCAAACAAAACCACTATCGGCAAAAAAGAAATTTTAAAATTTTCTGATTTCAAAAAATTAGGCAAGCAATTTTCGCTATACCTGGTTGTTCTGGTAATTTTTACATTAGGAAATTCAACTGATGCGTTTTTACTGCTAAGGGCATCCGAGCTGGGATTCCAGATTACAGTTATCCCGCTTCTCTGGGCAATTTTACATATATCCAAAGCTCTTTTTTGTATTTTAGGTGGATATATATCCGATAAAATTGGAAGAAAAGCAATGATTCTGTCAGGCTGGTTTGTTTATTTTCTTACATATCTGGGTTTTGCTTATTTTAATGAATACTATCTTATATACTTATTATTTATAATCTATGGATTATATTTCGGTCTTACCGAGGGTGTAGAAAAAGCCCTTGTAGCAGATATTGTTCCAAAAGAAAATATTGGCACTGCATTTGGCTTCTATAATTTATCCTTAGGTATTGCCACTCTTCCCGCCTCTGTAATATTTGGTTTAATCTGGAAAACCTACAGCTTCAGGGCAGCCTTTTTAACAGGAGCAATAATCTCAATTATTTCAGCTATAATGCTGGTATTTTTAAAGTTGGGTAAAAAAACAATAATTAGATAGGTTTAGTTTATAAATATCAGGTTTGCAAAGTACTTATAACCTTTTCCAATAATAGAAAATCCTTTTAAAAACAATACATAAAACTGTAAGTAAATTATATTGACATATTTAAATATATAATTATAATAAGGGAAAACGGCGTTTTTCTTATCTTATTATACAAGTAAATTTTAATGTGAGTAGTATAATGGTTAAATTAGAGAAGCTAAATAAGATACTGAAGGCTTTAGGGGACCCCGGGAGGGTAAGAATAATAGCTTTGCTTTCAAAAAAAAGAATCTTTGTGTATGTGAGATACAAGATATAATAATCTTTCACAGTCTACTATATCTTTTCATTTGAAGTTACTGGAAAATACGGGCATTGTAGAATGTCAAAGACAGGGACTGTGGGCAAATTATAATATTAAAAGTAATCTTGATTATAGTATTAAACAAATCATAAATAATGTTGTCAGTCTCCTGAAGGATGATGAAAGAATTATAGAAGACAGGCTCAAGGTTAACAGTATAAGAAGAAAGAATGGAGAAGCAATCAAGTTTCCAACAATAAAGGAACTTACCGAGGCTATTAAAAAGGTTAAAGAGGGGTAATAGATAATTTTTATAAATTGAACAGAAATAAAATATTTCTATAAGTGGGTATAAAACTTATTAAAAAATAAATGGAATTATTAAGAGTAGAAAAACTTTCATTAAACTTAGGAGGAGGGCAGATTTTAGAAAACCTGAGTCTTTCTGTTAAATCTGGAACAATTCATTCTATTCTTGGTCCGAATGCTGCAGGAAAGTCAAGTCTTGCCTATGTTCTTATAGGTTGTTGTGATTATAATCCTCAATGTGGCAAGATTTATTTTCTTGGGAAGGATATAACCAGTTATCCAATTCAAAAACGGGCCAAAATTGGCATGACTCTTGCCTGGCAAGAGCCGGTGAGATTTGAAGGCTTGACGGTTAAGGATTATATTTCGGTTGGTATGAAAGGAAAAACCCCAGGTCTGATTGAAGAGTCCTTATACCGGGTGCTATTAGAGCCAAAAGAATATTTAGATAGGGAAGTAGATAAAACTTTAAGTGGGGGAGAAAGGAAGCGAATTGAATTGGCTGCAGTTTTTGCAATGAAACCAAGATTAGTTATTTTAGATGAGCCTGATTCAGGAATTGATATATTGGCTCTTGATAACATTGTAAATATGATAAAAGAGCTAAGAAGGCAGGGCACAACTGTTCTTTTAATTACCCATAGAGAAGAGGTTGCCGAAATTGCTGATAAAACATCTCTTATGTGTTCGGGCTTTATTGTAGAAGAAGGTACCCCTAAAGAGGTGGGTAAATATTTTAGAGAAAAATGTATTCCTTGCCCCACCCATTTTTATCCAGTAGAGAAAGATAAAGAAAAAATAAAGGAAAAAAGTGATGCAAGATTATAAATATATGCTGGATGCATATGCCGAGGCAGGTGGAAATCCTGAAGCTTTTAAAAACTCTAAAGTTGCCCATCTGGTGATTCACCAGAATAGGGTAATTGGCAAACATTTAGTTGAAGGTTTGGATTTGAAAGCAAAAGAGACAGCTTCAGGGATAGATATTCATTTAATTGTTAGAAAAGGGGCAATAATAAAGTATCCTGTACATCTTTGTTTTGGGGTATTGCCTAAAGAAGGCATCCAGGAGATAAATATTAGAGCAAGGGTGGAAGATGATTCGGGGGTTAAGTTACTTGCACATTGCGTTTTCCCAAATGCTGTAAGGGTAGTTCACAAAATGAATGCTGATATAGAAGTTGGCAACAATTCCTATTATGAATACAATGAAGTTCACTTTCATGGCTTTGAAGGCGGCGTGGAAGTTATACCAAAAGCAAAAATAAGAGTCGGAAATAACAGCCGTTTGGTTACAAATTTTTCTCTTCTTAAAGGCAGGGTTGGCTATTTTGATCTTGATTATGAATCAGAAATTTTAGACAACTCAAGCTTAGAAATGACGGTAAAAATTTATGGTTATTCTGATGACAGAATTAAAATTAAGGAAGTGGGCCGACTCATTGGCGAATCTTCTCGCGGGCTAATTAAAAGCCGTGTTGTGGTTAAAGATAATGCACAAAGTGAGATAATAAATGAAATGGTTGCTTCTGCTAAAAATGCAAGAGGTCATGTTGATTGCATAGAGGTTATCCAGGGAAATGCAAAAGCGCGTGCTATTCCCATTGTTTATGTTACTCATGAACTGGCAAAAGTTACTCACGAGGCAGCAATAGGTAGAGTTAGTAAAAAACAAATTGAGACACTTATGGCACGGGGATTAAAAGAAGAGAAAGCAGTTGATTTGGTGGTAAGTGGAATGCTTAAATAGAAATATCAGGTAAAGCCTTTATATATTGTCTTTTTTTTAAAATTTTAGGAATGAAGAAAAATGATTAAATTAGACAAATTAAGCAAAATAATAAAAGCTTTAGCTGATCCTGGAAGAATTAGAATATTAGCATTACTTTTAGCTAAAAATAACCTTTGTGTTTGCGAGATACAGAATATAATTGGACTTTCGCAACCTACAATATCTTTTCATTTAAGGCTGCTTGAAAATGCAGGTCTTGTTGAATATAAAAAAGATGGATTGTGGGTAAATTACAGTATTAATAGCAACATGGATGATAATACAAGAAAACTAATAGATAACATCATTAATATCCTTAAAGACGATGAGAAAATTTTAGAAGACCGAAAGAAAATTAATGGAATAGATAGAATAGAGATTTGCAAGAGGTAAAAAATGATAATAAAGGTACTGGGTCCAGGATGTCCAAGATGTATAAAAACTGAGGAGAATGTAAAGGAGGCGGTAAAAAATTTGGGAATAGATGCTTTAGTAGAGAAAATAACAGATATTAACAGAATTGTAGATTTTGGAATAACTGTAACTCCTGCACTGGCTGTGGATGGAGAGGTCAAATTTTCAGGCAGGATCCCTTCAATTGAAGAAATAGAAGAGGTCATAAAATGAATGAGAACGAGCAAAATAAAAAAATAAAAAGGAAATTTCTTGGAACAGATATTTAATTATATTTTTAATGGTTGTTTATATATAGTTTGCATAGTATTTCCAATCATATCTTTTTTGAAGAGTAGAGCTTTTATTTGAGGTATCAGCACTTGGTGCAAGATTTGCAATGACAAGACTTGCAATCGATATTATCGGAATAATAATGATTGCCTATGTTCTATATATTATAGTTTCAAAAAGGGAAGTTAAAGCCTTATATTATAAAGCAGAAGATTTTTAAACTGCTGTAATTATAAAGATATATAATGGAGGATAAATGGTTAAAAAAAAGAAGATAATTAATATTTTATTGGCAGCAATTCTATTGATAACTTTAAATTTCTTATTTATTTTAAATGGCTGCTCAAACAGTAACAGCACTGATACAGTGGTTGAAGAAGAGACTAATAGTTTAAAAAATATATACCAACGCTTTATTGAATCCGGTAAGCCATCAATACTTGTCTTTTCCTATGATGCCGATTGTTGTGCTACCACTAAAGCATTCTTTGATGATTATAATGGCACATCCAAAAAAATATTAGAGGACTATAAGAGTAAATTTAATACTTTATTTATAAATACTGGAATTCTGGATAAAAACAATATGAATACTGCCATTGATATTGCTACCCAAAATGAGGTTTTATATCTACCCTCAATTCTTATACTTGATAAAACAGGTAAGGCTTACAAGGTTATTAAAGGCCTTTTTGATGAAGCTGAAACAAGAATAGTTTTAGATGAGATGTTAAATGATTAATTTAGATGCGAATACAACTTTAATTGCAACACTTGCCATAGTATTTTCAACTGGTTTTTTAAGTGGCTTAAGTCCTTGCACGTTACCTACTGTAGTATTTATTACTGCATATGTGAGCGGAGAAAAAGTAAATTCCAAAAAGAGAGGTTTTATATTATCCTTAGCATTTATACTTGGTATTGCTTTTATGCTGTCACTTCTTGGAGTATTTGCAGGTTTTATGGGTAAAATTATTGCAAGTGAGCAAATACTCAATTATATTATTGCAGCTATATTGTTAATAATGGGCTTATGGCTTCTAAAAGTATTTAAATTCAATCCCAACTATAGTTTTTCAAAAATAAGTCCTAAAAAAGGAAGCGGAATAGTGGGTGCATTTTTGCTTGGAATACCTTTTGGTATAGCAGCTTCACCATGTACCCTACCTATTACTCTTTCAGTACTTGCATATTCTGCAATAAGAGGGAGTGTATTTTTTGGAATGCTTTTAATGTTTGCTTTTGCTATAGGTCGAAGTATACCTTTACTTGTAGTCGGTACTTTTACAGGGCTTTTAAAAAATATGAAAGCTCTTTCTAAATATCAAAGTATTATAGAAAAAATTGCCGGAGTAATACTGATACTGCTTGCTGCTTATTTTATCTGGCAGCAATAGATTTAAAAATATAATTTATTTAAAGGTTTTAAAAAGAATATGCTAAAAGTAAAGCCACACCCTGATTATCCTCCTGAAGAAGGTAGATACATAAGAGGAAATGATGCCTCTCCAGTAGCTGTTGCTATAATTTTAAACTGTGAAGCAGATAAAATTCCCTTAGAGCTTACAAAACTTGTAAGAGTTGGAGCTGAAAGCGGCGCTGCGCTTTCAGGTACAGTACAGACTGAAAATATCGGGTTTGAGAAAATTATATGTAATATTGTTGCAAATCCAAATATTAGGTACTTGATTTTAGGTGGACCGGAATCCGAAGGCCACCTGACTGGCGAGGCGCTTAAAGCACTGATGCAAAATGGTATAGACAGTAAGAAAAGAATAATTGGAACCAAATCTCCGCATCCCTTTTTATATAATATACCGGTTGAATTTGTAGAAAGGTTTAGAAAGCAAATCACTCTAATTGATCTTCAATTTGAAGGTGACCCTGAGATTATAAGAAAAGCTGTATGGTCATGCTACCAGGAAGAACCAGTTGAGTTTAGAGGTTACAGTTTATACGATACTGGAGCTTATCCTGAAGAACCGTTAAGTGGAAAAATAACATGGCGAGTAACCATGCCATGGGCTGAACCTGAAGATGAAAAAGAAAAAATTGCACTGGAAAAAGCTAAAGAATTACTCAATAAATTGAAAGCTAAGTATAAGCAAAAAGATCTTTAGATTATATCCTTTCAAGACAAATCAGAAGTTTATTTTAAAAATAGACAATAAAAAAGCAGACAAATTATCCTTAACCTGTTTTCATCAGAGATAGCTTTTAAAATTTTTATATTTTTTTCATTTGGAATTATATAATTAATATATTTATTTTTTATATTTTTTAAATAGATCTTTTTTTATTAACCTTGTTTTTTAAATAGCATCTAGAGCTGCCTCTTTTCATCGATACAATTTATACTGCCACTTACAGTTTCTTCTTTAAAAAGTCTGTGCTTGAAATATAAAGCAACATTAACGAGTTCAATAAGGACAGGCACTTCAACAAGCGGACCAATAACTGCTGCATATTCTGTATCGCCTCTTGTAAGGTCATTCCAGACTATAACCATTGCAATACAGCGTGTAAGCCCTATCATTATAAGGCCTACCATATATTCCGGGTAACCCCTCAGAAGTGCAATAGCAAGAAAAAACATAAGAATCGGGCCAATTATCCAGTTCTGGACAAGTGATAATCCAAGAACTTTCCAGTCTCTAAAAACATCTTTTAATTCTTCATATTTTACCTTTGCAAGAGGTGGATACATCATTAAAATCAAGCCTATCGCAATAGGGATATTTGTGGTACCCACCGATAATTTATTAGATAAATTGGCAACATTTGGGAAAAAGTAACCGAGACCCACCCCTGCTGCCATTGCAATAAATATCCATAATGTCAGAAACCTGTCAAGAAATGACAGTCTTTTTTACTACACCGTCTGCCATTTTATTAGTTCCTCCTTTATAATTAATATTTTTTTAAATATAAAAATTTTTATTGCCCTATTACTTTTTTTATTTCTTCATAAATAATATAGTCAGAAATACCTCCATAAAACAGAGGACTACCATTAATGCATATTATTAGCAATGTATAACCAATTTCTAAAGCTTTTTTTATACTTTTATATTTTTCCAAATCCTGCTTGGAAACATCAACAAAACTTAATTCAGTCTTATCTTTAACATCACTTTTTTTATGAATTCTTCAAATTCATTGTAAAGCTCTCCCATCGATAAGAATGGACTGCAAACCCCACCACAACTGCATCCTCCACCTATTGATTCTTTAGTAATACCAAATATTTCGACTTTTACTTTCTCTTCCATTATATTTATCCTTTCTTTCTTAAAAATTACTCATAATTAAATTTAAAATTTACTTAACTCCCCATTTTTTCTTTGCTTCTCTGACCACATCAAGAGAGGGGAACTTAATAGCTTTTTTGGGACATATCTGTTCGCACATGTTACAACCAACAGTACAATTGTAGGGATTTTTTACTATAATTTTTTTACTACCATCTCTGATATAAACACCGTTCGGACAAAAGTTTATACATACATCACAGTGGTCACATAATGTATAGTTAATTGAAGGAAACCATGCAATTTCCTCTCTTGGAATGTCACTAAATGTTTTTTCCATTTATATCCTTCTTTTAAATTAATAAATAACAAATTTTGATAATTATTTTTTTATAATAAAAATTTTTATCTTAACTTTTATGTGTGGCCATACTAAAAATATCCTCTGCAGCTTCCATTACAGCTTCTGAAAGTGTCGGATGTGAATGAACCACATCAGCCAGAATATCAATTGTAAGCTCTCCATGCATTGCAACAGCAATCTCATGGATAAGATCTGCAGCCCTTGGACCAATAATTCTTGCTCCTAAAATCTCCTGAGATGAAAAATCAGAGACAATCCTTACAAAACCTTCGGTATCATTTAAAACATGTGCTTTTCCATTGTAGCTAAAGGGGAAAAATCCAATTTTTATATTTAAGCCCCTTTCTTTAGCCTGGGTTTCAGTCAATCCAACAGCCCCAATTTCAGGTGTTGTAAAAATTCCCCAGGGTATACTTTTGTAATTAATTTTGGTCTCAATCCCTGCAATATTCTGAGATGCAATTTTACCTTCTTTTGAAGCAACATGAGCAAAAGGAAGTTTTCCTGAGACATCACCAATAGCATATATATTTTTAATACTAGTTCTCAAATAAGCATCGACTTTAATAAAACCTTTATCATCTCTATTTATATCAAGACCTTCAATTCCTATACCACTTATATTTGGAGTTCTGCCTATAGCTATCAATACTTTTTCTATTTCTATAGTGTTGCCATTACTTGTTTGGCATAAGAGCTTCTGGTTTTTTTCTTCAAACCCGGTAATTATTGTATCTGTATAAATATTTACACTTTTTCTTAAAAGATTTTTTTGAATTATTTTTGCAATATCTTCATCTTCAGATGACAATATCCGTGGCAATGTTTCAACAATTGTAACCTTACTGCCAAAAGTTGCAAAAATATTTGCAAATTCACAACCAACGATTCCACCTCCAATAATTAGAAGAGATTCCGGTAGTGTTTTAAGAGATAAAACACCAACATTATCAAGTATATTATTTGAATTGAAATTAAAAGGTTTTAAGGTCTTTGCAGTAGAACCGGTTGCAATTATAATATTTTGAGTTTTAACTTCAATTTGTTCATTATTTCTGTTTTTAATTATAACTTTATTGCTATCAATTAATTTGCCTTCACCATTAATGATTTTAACACCGTTTTTGTCCAGGTGATTTTGAATTCCTTTTCTTTGGACATTTACAATAAAGTCTTTCCTTTCAATAGTCTTCTTAAAATTAAGTGACCATTTGGGGATATCCAGGCCAAATATATTAAGCTTTTTTACTTCATCAATAGATTGCGATAAATAGTGAAGTGCTTTCGTAGGAATACAACCAGTATTTAAGCAAACTCCACCTAAATTTTCTTTTTCAACAATTATAGTTTTTACACCAAGTTTTGCAGCTCTTATGGCAGCAACATAACCTCCGGGGCCGGCTCCAAGAACGACAAGATCTGAATTTATTTTATCCATCTTTTTACTCCTATTTAATAATTTACGATTAAGGTTTATTCAATAATTATTTCAGGTTCAATTTTTAATTCAGCTTTTATAGATTCAGCAACAAGACTATATTTTCTTGCAGCTTTTAATACAACATTAATTCTTTCAACAGTTGTATTTTTTGCTACTATTTCCGGTTTTAAAACTATCTCTTCAAATACTGATGTTTTATCGATTGCCTCAAGAACTTTTCCCGTAGCCTCGCATTTAAGTGATATCAACTCTATTTTAAATCTCTCGCAAGCCCAAATAAACATCATGAAGTAGCATGTATTTACTGCTGACATAAAGGCATCCTCAGGTGTTAAAACGTCAGGAAGTCCATGCATATTTGGGGGTGCAGAAAAATTCAACTATACCTACTTTTTTAATTTTTTTAATTTCATCCTCATTTATTTCACTTAAATTTTTAATTTCTCTCATCTTGTTTGCAACTCCGGTTTTAATTTTATTTTCTCATTATCGCTTGCTTTA
>Ga0315285_10001210_pt1 | contig 26992 bp, 28 predicted proteins | sample YL17G09_36_MG_FD_203698 | JGI IMG/M metagenome (GOLD analysis project Ga0315285, IMG submission 203698) | Sediment microbial communities from Yellowstone Lake, YNP, Wyoming, USA - YL17G09_36 | ecosystem: Environmental > Aquatic > Freshwater > Lake > Sediment | place: USA: Wyoming | collected... | reverse complement strand
GACTGCGTACTGAATACGGGGTTGGAAAAAGAAAACAAAGGGTTTTGAGAGCTGGCCCTGCGTTATCGCCGCTGAATTGGAATTCGAAAGCAACTATCTGGCTCGTGTCTGGCTCAGGCCCGGTTGGGCCCACTTCTTCTCGCCAACCCATTCCGAAAAACCCTTAGGGGAGGAAAGGCGATGCACGCCCGAGGATTCTCGACAAGTTGGATATATGCGACTTGAGTATTCCAGCAATGTGGCGGGGAGCGAATACGACCGGGCTTGAATTCAAGCTGCATGACATTGTTTTCAGGGAATACTTGCCAAACGACCTCGATGCTTGTGCCAAGCTTGCCGAGCAGTCTTGGCCGTACAGACGCGGACGTCTCTCGCAGCCGTACGAACACAATTGGATGATTGGGTTTGTGCAGTCAGCCCGACTGTGGTCCCACTGGGCGGAGGTTGCCTGCGACCCATATGGAGTCGTTGGCGTTCTTTTCGGCAGAGTCGACACCGAATGGAACCGGACGAAGAGCTTCTGGATGATCCTCAAAGAACTCCCGCTGCTCGTTGGATCTCTGAACAAAATGCCTCGAAATCCGACCACTGCCGTGGTCCTCACGTGGAAGTTTCTCATGACGGAGACCAAACTAGCCCTGAGAAGGCCCAGGACTGATGCGGAGATCGCGTTCCTGACAGTGGACCTGAAACACAGAGGCAGAGGTATTGGAAAAGCCCTCGTTGAGAGATTCTTCGGTGCGGCCTCCCGCTCGAGCGCGAGAGTTGTAACCGTGTACACGGACGACAAGACGAGCAATTGGAGGTTCTATGAGCAGATGGGCTTCGAACGAGTTGCCACGTTCCACGATAATTTGGCGTCGTACTATGACAACACCCACGCGAACGGGGTTGTGTATCTGTTTCGTCTAGACCGTGGCAACAAAGCATCACAGAAACCCTGACAAGGATTGCCGTTGTCAGAAATAGGGCAAGAATCAAACATGATCGCATAGAATGCCCAAGCGTTAGTGAACCTGTCCGAAAAGGGAATGAGGTTTAGGTCGGAGTTCAATCCCCGCCTATTGAGGAGTAATGGTTTGTGAGGGGCTACGAACCCCTCGTTTCTGATACCCTTCCGAAGATGCCATATATTCGGGGTGTCGTACCTTCCGACGACGAGCCAGTAGTTCCGGTGGGCACAAATCCGGTTGGGCCCACTCTAGCCTTACTGGCTCTTTCTCAATCAGCAGGAATTGAAATTCGGTGTGAATGCCCCAAACCCCTTTCTTTTCTTACGCCAAGTCTGATTTCAATCTAGCTGGCCCGGGGGCATCCCAACACCAGCAACAGGGGTGGCTTTATGTGACTCAATGCCTATGACTTCATGTGGGGCAGGATTCGGCAGCAACGGAACCTTCTGGTCATGCAGCGTTCAAGAGAAGGTTCTATAATCTTAGGGTTCTGAGGAATCACTACATTGAGAACAAGGATCAGCCTTTGTTCCTCCATACAATAACCCAGATGCTTGAAACAGAAAACCTAGGAAGAGAACACTTTTCAAGAAAACAGCATTCTGAAATGGTCGGATGTGCGAGAATATGCCTCGAAAGAAGAGAGAAAGCGCAACACAAGAATCACTGATCAGCAAAAGGGTTTTCTTGAGACCTTTTGGCAGGACTGACGTGTCATATGTTCAGAAGTGGTCTAACGATCCTGAAATCAGAGAAATGACGGGCGAGGTGGCGCCTATGAGCCGTGCGGAGGCTGGAAGGTTCTACGGAAAACTACGCGCTGCCAAGGATCGGTTATGGTTTGCAATTGTCTTGAAAAAAGGGAACCGTGTGATAGGCGAGGCTGGATTATTGCGGATGTTCAAGCCTTGGAGGTGCACGGACATGACCATCATAATCGGAGAGAAAGATACATGGGGAAAAGGTTATGGAACGGAGGCGGGTCGTCTCCTTCTTGATTACGCCTTCACACGGCTGGGTTTCCACAGGGTCTCGATAGGTGTGGTAGCTCTTAATGAGAGGGCGCTAGGGTATTGGGAAGGCCTTGGCTTCAAGAAAGAAGGTGTCCAAAGGGATGGGTACCACTGCAACGGCGAATATAGCGACTTCGTCATGATGAGCATTCTCGAGGATGAGTACGAGAACTTGGACACAAAGGAATACCCTGGAACGACTTGATGCATGAATCCGGCATGACATCTTCTTTCCTCAATGGTTCCTGAGCAGAGACGCCCTTGACCCCAGACTACAACGAATCCTCAGCCGAGGAACGCCCAGGGGGGATAGGCACATCGGTGCTTGAGCGATAGGTGCGTGATTGGAGATGTGTGCGCATCACAGCACATCAGAGGCCTGGGCTTGGCTATTGATGCGCGAGAGGGCTGCGATTCCACTCAGGATGTGCCGTCAGTTCAGATACAGCGCGTTTGCGACCAGTCGATATGTCAGCATCGGATGAGCTCGGAAAGTAGGGTCTATCCCCATGAGGACCACGTTCGAGTCGCCCGTCGTTTTCCACAAGATGACCGGGTGGCCCGCTGCAGGATTCCGGTGGGGCCAATAGCCTGCCACGAAGAAGTCATCCTCTGACAGGGTGGCGCTTACCTTCATATCCTTCCCATACTTCGTGAACCACACCGGATACGCGACGAAAGCGTAGCTTTGCGCAGGATACTGAGCCGAGATGAGATCGCCAGCAGCGTAGTCTACGCGCACGATCCCATTGTCATACCAACCACCCGCCCTGAAGGAAACGTCCGCGAACCCGGCCTGCGCAGCAAGATCGATGCCGCCCCAACCGATTCCAACGAAGTTCCCGCCTTCTTCGACGAATCTCTCAAGGGTGGCCTTGCCAAAGTCGGTGAGATAATCCCATGGACTCCACCAGTTCTGGAACACATACACATCATACGCGGAAAGATCGAACGCGTAATTATCCAGTTGCCACCACGGCACCACATCGAACGCGAATCCCAAGTCCTGTAACACGAAGAGCAAATCCGTTCCCGCATCAACCGCAATGTCTGACATCTTGAGATCCTGGGTAGCCCGCGGAGCCTTCGACAGGCCGTAGACCGTAATTCCGTATCGAGATGCGACCTCTGAGGCGTATGTCGCCGTTCCGGGCACCGTGGCCGGGATGACGAAGGTGCCCACGCCATAGGTCCTCCCCATGTCCACGAACTCAGCAGTGGTTCGCAGCAACGGAATGCCGCGCTGCAGCAAATCGTTCGTCGCTCGAACGGCCTCGCTCGAGGTCGGCAGGTACGCGAAGCCCGCGCTCCCGCCGGAGACAACTGCGCCCGTTACCAGGTCCGCATGACTGATTCCCAAGGTCTGAACCGTAAGCGGCTCCCATAGCGTCACACGGCTCACGCCCCACAAGATTGGATTGCTCCAAGCGGATATGTCGTACATCGCAAGGCCTGGATAGTATGAGATGTCCCAACCATCGCTCAAGATCACGTTCGCGAGGCCGCGGAGAGCCTGTTGCATGCGCACGACATACGTGCCGCTCGGATACGACACGCCCGCGATTGTGAAAGAAGCTTTGGCCTTCTCCACTTCGATTCCGTGGAAGAGCAGGAAGTCCACGAGGTAGGCCGCGTCGATTGGGCTCGCCTGCAGCGCTGGCGTAGCGGGGATGACATAGGCCTCGGGGAACTTCTCGTACATCTGATATTGCTTGTATTTCGTCCCGTCCAGGATTTCCTGCGGAATCGGCTGTTGTGGAAGACCGAGAACGCCGCGTTTCAGTATTTCCATCTGATCGTAGATCATACCCATCCGGTTCGCAACGACAAAGTCCAATGCACCCCACACGGCCCAGTAGTGCGCCTGAACGCCGGGAAATCCGAGGTCTGGAGTCTCAAGCGTGTGGCCGTAGGCGCCGTGATACATCGCATACATCGGCGCGAAGATGGGGGGCCAGTCGTCCCAGCCCTGTTTGTAGTCCCGGATGGGGATATCCGCTGGGAAAAGTGTGTTCTCGTACAGTGAGGCTTCCATAGCCTCTGCTTGTCCCAGAGCCCATTTGATGTACAGATCATACTCGTAGTTCGGATTGTGGGGGGGTGTGCAGGGCTCAATCAGCATGGGATAGCTGAATCCGTGTAGATCCAAGACCACCATTGGCATCCAGTCTCGCAGGACTCGGACGGAAGCTCGCGTCTCTGGTTGGGAGAGGGTGATGTAGTCGCGGTTGAGGTCGAAGCCGTTCCCGTTCTCCCGAACGCCATTGACCCGTCCGTCTGGGTTCGCAACAGGGTTCACGAGGAATATCACGTTGTCGAGAATCTGCAGAACCTCGGGGTCGTTGCTGTAAGCAAGGGTTCTGATGAGTTCTAGGCAAGCGTCCACGCCAGGGTACTCGTCACCGTGGATGCTTCCCTGAATGTAGAAGGGGACCTTGAAATCCTTGAACTGGTCGAGCATCCCCTGGGCTTTCGCAGGGTCAGTGACCATGAAGTGCCTAAGCGTACGGTAGTGCCCGAGGTTGTTGAAAGCATCAGGCTTCGCCACCGTTACAAGAAAGAGGTCCCTACCATCAGCAGATTGCCCGGTCACCTCGACTTTGACGCGGTCACTCGTGAGCTCGATTTCATGCAGGGTTGGAGCGATCTTCCAGTAAGGAATCGAATCGTAGAAATACGAGGTGACCTCCGATGCCGGCTGGGTAATCCACCAGTCGCCCTGAGGAGCCGGTTGCCAGTCTGGCACCCAGTCAGCGGGAGCCGCCTCTGCGATTGGCACAACCGGCAAACAAAGAATCAACAACAAGCCCACGCATGCGAACTTCGCAATGAAGCACATTCTCATCCTCCTAACCCCCAAGAAAAAGAACAAGTTCGCCGCTAAATAAAGGTTCGGTCGATGAAGCAACCTGAATGGGGGAAGGCCTTGGCGACGGTTGTCTGCTTTGAGCGCGGTCAGGAGGCGGGGTTCAGAGAGCGAAAACAGCAGGAAGCAAGAAGGTATCTAAGGGGGCTTCGAAACCCTCCTGTCTGATACCTCCCCTAGCCGCCACGGGATGGAGTGCTGCATTCTGCGAAACCGAGCCCGCATTTTCCGCCGGGGCGCAATAGGTTACGCTCACCCATTCTGGCACCAATTCTCATGAACAGCTAGATGACAGCGGGACGAACTCTAGCCCGCCCGAGTCCCGTTCGGCACGTTGCGCTCGGGAACTGCCAGGACCGGGATCAACCCATCCTGATAACCTATGTCGAAGAGCATGGCCTCGGACACCTGTCCCATCATCTTTCTTGGTTCGAGATTAACAATGAACAGAGCCTGCTTGCCTTCCACCTCCCGGGGGTTTGTCCGCTCCTTCTTCATGCCAACCAGGACTGAACGCTTCCTATCGCCGAAATCGACTATAAGTTTCACCAGCTTGTCCGAACCCTTGACGTCCTCAACCAGCTCGATTGTTCCTATCCTGACATCGATTCTATCGACAACATCGACTGGTATCGTCGGCTTGATGGGAGCAACTTGAAGCTCAGGCACGATGTTCAACCTCTATTCATCAGAATGCATGACCCGCAAAAGTATGTTTCGAGAGAAGAGACGAGACAATCGCCCAGTCTCGCTCATTTCTGTTGAGCGACCTTCGGTTTCGTAAGCTGCACTAGGAACTGTTCTATTTTGGTGGTTCTTGCGGCGACCCTATCGACTTCCTGGCGCAAATCAGCGATAGCTAGGATAGCCTCCTTCGATACACCCTTGGACTCGTGCTCTGCCGCGGCTATGTTCTCGATGGCCTTTAGCCTCTTGTCAATCTCCTTGATGGCACCTGACTCCAGGTTCGTTCTGGTAACGACGTCCTGAATGGAGGAAAGGCCTTTGTCGATTTTCCTGTCCGACGATGACAGAACGACAGCCAGGCCTTTGCCCACCCTCTCGTCTATGGTCCTGCCGAACTCGGAAAGGGTCTTGGTCATCGACTGCTCGATCTCCTCGAGCTTCTGGTCTTGTGATTCCACGCGCCGAATCACATCAGACAGATCGCCCAGGTCCTTTGCGATGCGTTCCAGGAGGGCCTTTTCTTTGAAGTCGATGTTGACCTCAACGGGACTTGTCGGGTAGTTCTTGACCGCATCGAGCAGCGCAAGCATGTCCACTTCGGGACCCGCGTTCTTGATGGCGTCCTTGATCGGCTGCAGCCTGGACAGCTCAAGCTCGGCGACCTTGAGCAGGCTCTTGTTGCCCTTCTCGATGCTCGTCAGGTCTCCGAGTATCTTCTCCATCTGGGACACTGCCTTGGCGAGATTCGAGTCTTCGAGCGTCCTGATGTCCCTGATTGCATCCTTCTTCCCCTTGGAGATGGCGTCCGCGACGGTCGGACCCTCGTGGGGGTAGACGACCACGATGTGCGCCACTCCAGACATGACCTTGCTCTCCACATAGTTCCAATCTCTCTCCTGCACAATGACGCCCTGCCTATCCGCCCTCTCAAAGAGCATGGCAAAGCACTGGTTGGGCAAGAGGGAGACCTCTATGTCGTAGGGGGCGTTCCTCGCGAGTGCGGGTACGTGTTCGGGCCTCTCCTTCTCCACAACGCTCATATAGGCGCCTGTGTAGGCGCTAGCGTAATTCTCGAGATTCTTTTTCGATGGAAGGCGGCCCTTGGGGGAAGAGCTATCCATAGACTAGCCGCCTCAGTATTGCCGGGTGTCGGTATTGAGCTTTTTCATCCCATCATCGTTGACTCGCACACGTGTTAATCTGGCCTGAGAGGATGACGGGCGGAAGGTCGGCGCCAGTAGAGGTCAGCCTCCACTCGGAAAGGATTATGTATCTCCCCTGGCAATCGCATCTACCCAAGATAGGGCACGCACAGCCCGCACCGATTCGGAAGAAGCGGAACCTGACCAGGGTGAGATTGTGAGCATCATTCAGTCGAAACGGTACATCAAGAAGATCGGCCTGCTCGGGGACTCTGGAGTCGGCAAGACATCTCTGATCAGGAGGTTCGTTATAGATGTCTTCGACGACAAGTACATCGCGACGATCGGAACCAAGGTCAGCAAGAAGGATATAGAGTACAAGTACCCCGAAAAGACCGTCTACCTCACGCTGATGATGTGGGATATTCTCGGCCAGAAGGACTACAAGAAGATGAGGATTCAGGGTCTTAGCGGCTCCCACGGGATTGTAGTCGTCGCCGACCTGACAAGGCCGGAGACCGTAAAGTCGACAGAGGAGTTCTGGCTACCCGAGATATGGGAGGCCACCAAAGGCGTGCCAGTGCTGTTCATCGGCAACAAGATAGACTTGGCAGGCGAGGAATCCGATACCGCGAAGGCGCTCGCCCTCGTCGGCAAGAAGGCAGGGATGCCAACGATCTTCTGCAGCGCCAAGACAGGGAGCAATGTTGAGACGATCTTCAGGAAGATCGGCGAGATGATGATCTCAGGGGAATTCACGAAGAAGGAGCCCCTGGGAGAGGGCGGATCCCTGGCCCAGGCCGTGGACGAGATCGTGAGCGACTTCTGCGAGCAGTACGGGGACACGCCCAAGGCGATGGAGATTGTCGAGCGGGAGTTCAACAGGGCGAAGGTGAACATCACCACGCCTAGCAAGGACTCGCTCCTGATGGCCATCGAGTACCTCTCAGATGTCGAGAGAGACTTTCATGGAAGGGACGTCTCTGAGGTCAACAAGCTCAGGCGTTGGAAGATGATAGACAATGCGAAGTAGATGGCTGCTGAGCGCATCTTCCCCCGGTCGGTCAAGATCAATATGAAGAAGAAACAGTTGGAGATCACCCTTCAGAGGCTCAAGCCGCTCGAGACGAGATCTCCGAAGCTTGAGCAATACTCCACTCCAGGAGAGATTGCAGCTGACCTGCTATGGGAGGCCTACGGGGCGGGAGACATTCAGGGCAAATCTGTGGCTGATCTCGGCTGCGGAAACGGCGTGCTCTGCATCGGTGCCAAGCTGCTGGGTGCAGAGTTGGCGTTTGGCCTTGACCTAGACCATGGTGCGGTTACGGTCGCCAGGGAGAATGCGCGCGCTCTTGGCCTGGAAATAGACCTGAAAGAGATGGATATCGCCTCCCTTGTGGGATCGTTCGACACCGTCGTCCAGAACCCTCCATTTGGCGCCCAGACCAAACACGCGGACAGGAGCTTCATAAGGAAGTCGCTGGAGGTCGCCCCCAGGGTGTATTCCCTCCATATGGACGGCACCCAGGAGTTTGTCGAGAAGATGGTCCATGCCCTTGGAGGCACGTGTAAGCCGGTCAAAAGGTATAAATTCGAGATTCCATATGCGTTCGAATTCCACAGAAAGGCTAACGAGACAGTCTCAGTCATTCTGCTAAGGTTTCAAAGATAGGTGATAATTCTGGCAAAGACTGGTAAAAAGGTACTTCCAGGGGATGAAGTCGCTATCGCCGAGGAATACATGTCCGGCGAGGGAACCTACGAGGCGGATGGAAAGATATACGCGAGCGCGATAGGAGAGCTGGACCTCGATCCGAAGGAGAAGCTCGCGAAGATAGTCCTGGACAATCCCCCTGTGGTGCTCACTGAAGGGGACGTTGTCGTGGCGGAGGTCACGGACACCAAGCCCGCGATGGCGATATGCAATGTCCTTGCCCAAGAAGGCAACGACAGGACGGTATCGAGCGAGACGCTGGCATCGGTCCACGTGTCCAAGATCGCGAGCTCCTATGTCGAGGATGCGGGAGACCTCATGAGGCCAGGCGACCTCATTAGAGCCACGGTAATCCAGGCGGACCCGTCAGTCCAGCTGTCGACTGCGGGACCTCATTTTGGGGTCATTAGGGCGCTCTGCGGCCGGTGCAGAACCCCGCTCGAGAAGAAGAGTAAGGGGCTCTATTGCGAGAGGTGCGACAGGACGGAGCAGAGAAAGCTCGCGGACGATTATCGCAACTTCGACAAGTGAGAAGCAAAGGTTCAAATGCTGGGCCGATAATAAGTGAAAACAGTACAAGGGGGGCACCATTGGCCGAAGGTAACCAGGAGTTTCTGGCTGAGATAGCACGCTTGAGAGAGGACCTCAGACAGCTTCGAGAGGTCGTAAACATCTTGGTCAATGTGGTCATGGAGGAGGAGTGGGAAGAGGATGAGACTGAGTTCCCGTCCCACCCCAGCAGCGAAAATCGTTTCCAGATGTACAACTGATGCTGCGGGACGACGCAGCACACCCTTTCTCGGAGGGGGATTCTTGACATGAAGAGCAGCTATTTTGTCGACAAGATGAGGGAGCAGGAGAAGTGGAGGGTCGAGGAGTCCCTGAACCTCCTGCCATCTGAGAACATGACGAGCCCGCAGGCAAGGGCTCTGCTGTCCTCGGACTTCGTGAACAGATACACGCTGCCAATCAACGCGGAGTACGGTGGGTCGTTCATCGAGAACTCGTATCGAGGCACAAGGATCACTACCGAGATCGAGCTCTCCGCGGAGAAGCTCGCCTGCGAGGTTTTCAAGTCCGCATACGCCTGCGTCCAACCGTTATCTGGCCACATAGCCGCGATGATCGTGATCAAGTCGATGGCCAATCGCGGCGGATCCATGTGTGCCATATCATCAGATGTTGGCGGATACGACGGCTACATGCAGAACTACATACCGGAGATATTCGGTATGACCTCATGGTCCATCCCGTTCGATGCCCAGAGACAGAACATCAATACGGCAGAGGCCGCGGAATCGATCAGGAGGAAGAGGCCTTCGGTCGTGATTCTTGGATCTTCCTACATCCTCTTCCCCTACGATATGGGTCCCATCAGGGATGCGTGCGCAGAAGTGGAATCGAAGCTGGTCTACGACGGATCGCATGTATTGGGCCTTATCGCGGGCGGGGAGTTCCAGAGGCCTCTAAAGGAGGGCGCAGACGTCCTATACGGCTCCACTCATAAGAGCTTCTTCGGGCCACAGGGAGGGCTCATCGTCACGGATAAAAGAGAAGCGAACGGTGCCATCAGGAAGAATCTCACTTGGAGGATCATCGACAATGCCCATTGGAACAGGGTCGCTTCCCTTGGCCAGGTCCTTCTCGAGATGAAGAGGTTTGGCCCTGCCTATGCGAAACAGGTCGTCAGGAACTCTCAGAGGCTGGGCAAGGAACTGTCGGAAAGGGGATTCCCGGTGATGTACGAAGAGTTGGGATTCTCGAAATCACACCAGCTGCTTATCGATGCCAAGGAGATCCAGGCAATCTATGGGATGTCGATCAACGACTTCTCGGTAAGGCTGGAGCGATCCAACCTGATAATCGACGCTATCGCGAGGCTCGGAACGGCTGAGATCACACGATTGGGAGTGAAGGAGAAGGACCTGCCAGAGCTGGCGGATATCTTCATGGAATCTGCAATCGGAAAGAACGTCAAGAAGAAGGTCAAGGCTTTCAGGGACAGGTTTGACATGGCCTACAGGTTCAGATAGACCTGGTTCACTAACGTCCCCCGAAAGCCATTATTAATCCCAGGGCATATCCCACCCGTGTTGAAAGAGAATAGGTACTCCAGGCAGATTCTGCTCCCTGAGATAGGGGCTGCAGGTCAGAAGAGGCTGCGGAAGGCGAATGTGCTTGTCATCGGATGTGGCGCCCTCGGCACGCATTGCTTGTCCTTCCTGGTCAGAGCGGGGGTCGGGAATGTCACGGTGGTAGACAGGGACGTCGTCGACATCACGAACCTGCAGAGGCAAACGCTTTTCGGGGAGTCAGATGTCGGAAGGCCGAAAGCCAAGGTTGCGGAGCAAAAGCTCAGAGAGGTCAATTCCGAGCCCGAGATCGCAGGGATTGTCGCGGATGTGAACTACTCGAACATCGAGCGGTTGATCAAGAACGCGGACCTAGTCCTCGATGCCACGGACAACATGGAGACCCGGTTTCTCGTCAACGACGCGTGCGTGAAGAACCACAAGCCTTGGATATATGCGGGCGCAATCGGGACAACAGGCATGGTCATGGACATCGTCCCGGGAGGACCTTGCCTGAGGTGCGTATTCGCATCGCTTCCTCTGCCAGGAGAACTGCCAACATGCGATACTGTAGGCATTGTCAACACTCTTCCGGCAGTTGTCGCATCGATAGAGGCAACCCAAGCATACAAGATCATTCTGGGCAAGGAGCACGCGAAGGGATTGATCATCGTCGATCTCTGGTCGGAGGATCTTCAGAAGATCAATGTCAGAAGGAACCCGGAGTGCGAGTGCTGCGGCAAGAAGAACTTCGAGTTCCTCCATGCGAAGAGGAGGAAGCTGGTGGTCTCCATGTGCGGCAGGAATGCCGTGCAGATCGTCCCTGCAAAGGCGATGACGGGAGACCTCGCACAGCTCGGTAGAAGGTTATCAAGGCTGGGAGATGTCAAGCTGGTCGAGGGTGTGCTGAGGTTCACTGGAGAAGACGTCGAGGTGACCGTGTTCTCGGACGGGAGGACCATAGTCTCTGGAACCACCGACCTGACAAAGGCGAAAAACATCTTCTCGAAGTATGTCGGTGATTGATTGCGCGGACTCGCCCTCGTGTCCGGAGGAATAGACTCCCCCGTGGCCGCGTATCTCCTCGGGAGAGAAGGGTTGGAGCTTGTTCTCGTCCACTTCGACAACCGACCTTTCACGAGCGATGAGGAGGTCGAGAAGGCAAAGCGTCTGATGGCTGCTTTGGACGAAGCGCTTGGAATCAAAACGAAGAAGATTTTGGTGCCCCACGGAAAGACCCAGGCGGAATTTGCCAGGAGCTGCAGAAGGAACATGGAATGCGTGCTCTGCAGGCGAATGATGTTCAGGGTAGCGGAGAAGCTGGCCGATAGGTACGAGGTGGACTACCTTGTCACAGGCGAGTCGCTCGGACAAGTCGCGTCCCAGACTCTTGCGAACATTCTGGTGGAGGAGAGAGCCACCTCGCTCCCTATACTGAGACCTCTGATAGGGTTCGACAAAATCGAGATAGAGAGAATCGCAAAGACGATAGGGACCTACGAGGTGTCGATCCTGCCGGGTCTGTGCTGCACAATTGTTCCAAAGAAGCCCTCAACCTACAGTAGGCTGAGCGTCGCAGTCGACGAGGAATCCAGAATCGATCTTGACGCCCTGACGGACGAGGAAGCAAAGGGTGCGGTGGAGATAGAGTGAGGTGGCGATGTTGAAAGGCCTGGTACTGGACACATCAGCACTCTACTACGGCAAAGATTTCCCAGCGGGCTATGAGCTGGCAATACCGCCGGGCGTTGTCAGGGAACTCGACAAGGAGGGTATGGGAGAGAGACTACAACTTCTTCTCGCGACCAGCATGAGGGTCTTCCACCCAAGCAAGAAATCAATCGACAGGGTGAGGAAGGAGGCCGAATCCACTGGGGACCTCGCAAGGCTCTCAGACACGGACATGGAGGTTCTCGCGCTTGCTCTCGAGCTGGGATACGAGCTCGTGACTGATGATTATTCCATCCAGAACCTCGCGAGAGCGATCGGTGTGCCTTGCAGGGGCATGGAGCAGAAGGGCATTTCCAAGGTCGTCGAGTGGCAGGCAAAGTGCACCGGATGCGGGAAGCTGTTGAGAATCGATCAGAAGATATGCGACGTGTGCGGTCATCCCTCCAAGACCCGAAGAAAGCGCGGCTCATCATAGCGATAACTGGCGCGCCTACAGGAACAAGGGCTTGCATCGGATGGCTCGGTCTAGCCCCCTTCTCCCCAGGATGAACATTGTGAGTCCGAGGAGAGAGTCGCTCGGGTAGAACAGGTCTGCCAGGCTCCTCGTACTAACAGATTTCTTCAGTGGCTTGTCGAGCAACTCCCGCCAGCGTGTTTCATATTGTTGCAGTGGGGTGCCATTGCGAAGATGCTCCTTGATGAGGCGTCCGGCTATTCGGCCAGCCATCATGGCGGTTGGAATGCCACCGCCATTGGTCGCCATCACGTGCCCTGCCGCGTCTCCGACCAGGATGGCATTCCCACTCACGGTCCTGTCTACTGGCCCGGACATTGGCACGAACCCCATGGCCACGTCCGAATACCTGCAATCGAGCCTGGTCATGAATCTGGCAAACACCTCCCCCGGCCTTTCCGACAACAGCCTTGGATTGAATCCCAGGCCCACGTTGGCCTCATGACCCTTGGGAATGATCCAAGCATATCCGCCAGGGGCGCACCGGCCAAAGTACATCTTGACCTCGGGTTCAAAGCTCCCCTCCGCCTGACATGTAACGGCTGGATAGAGCTCCGACGGTATTGGCAGGCCGACTTCTCTAGCCGTCCTCGAGTTTGGCCCATCGGCTCCGACGATGACCTTGGGCTTGATGAGCCCCATGGTAGTCTTTGCAATCCCGTCCTTTAGCGACACCAGCGACTGGTTGGATTCGAGCCGCGCACCTTGCTCGACCGCTAGCCTCGCCAGATGCTTGTCATACGCGCGCCTGTCAAGAACGTGCGATCTGAAGTCGAGCCTGTAGATTCGCCCGCGAGGGGATATCATGTCGACCTTGGTGCACTCCCCTCTGATGCAGGCATCTTCCAGCGCGAACAGATCGGCAAGATCGGCCGACCTCGGAAAGATAGAGCACATCTCCTCTGCATGTGGCAGGAGCTCACCGCATTGTACGGGATAGCCGATCTCTTTCCTGCGGTCTATGATCAGAACATTGACATCTTTTCCGGCGCAGAATCGCGCTGTCGTGCTACCAGCCGGCCCTGCCCCAACCACAAGGACATCAACCTCGTTGGGCTGCTCCAGTGTGGCCATGGCGCCCTCCTAGGAGTCCCTGTCCAGAACCTTCCTGACCAACTCCCTCAGTGACTGGCTGTAGGGCGTGTTGGAAAGCGAGCCGAGGTGCTGGAGCGCTTCGTTGCCGTAATACTCGCCCATGCCCTTGGCCTTCTCGATCGCGCCTGATTTCAGAACCACCTCGACGCAGCGCCTGACGTCCTCAGACGTCAGTTCTTGCTTAGTGATCGCACCCCGGATAACCCTAGCAGAATCCTCCGAGTCCTTGATCGCCAAGAGGGAGGGCAGCGTGAGATAACCCTCCTTGATGTCCGTGCCGACCGTCTTTCCGGTCTTCGTCTCGTCCCCCGTGAAATCGAGGATGTCATCGACGATCTGGAAGGCGATTCCCAGGTTGAGGCCGTAGTCCCCCATGCTCTGAATCTCCTCGGGCTTTCCCCCGGCGAGGTATGCCCCGACCATGGCGCCGGCCTTTATCGGCTCAGCAGTCTTGCGCCGCATGACCTGCAGGTACTTGTCGAGCGTTATCCCCGCGGTATGCCGATAGCTACTCTGGAGTATCTCGCCCTCAGCGAGCTTCTGACAGGCGTCCGCTGTGGTCGTCACGACGTTCTTGTCGTATGTCCCGCCCAGAGCGAACGCCTTTACGAACAGGAAATCGCCGGTCACGACCGCGTTGTGCAGGCCGAACTTCTTGTAGACTGTTGTCCGTCCGCGCCTGGTGCTGCCCCCATCGTTTATGTCGTCATGCACTAGCGTCGCCGAATGGATCAGCTCGAACCCCACGGCGATGTCGATGATCTTCTCGATGTCAGTCCCGCCCAAGGCCTTGTAAGAAAGGATAGTGACGGTGGGCCTGAGCCTCTTGCCGCCGGCGGAGATCACGTGGATAGCCGCCTCGGTCAGCAACTTCTCCTCAGACTTGACCATGTCCTGGAGCTTCTCATCGACCATTCGGAGCTCCTTGTCCAGACCGAAAACCCAAGGTGAAGTGGTCATTCCGGCTCGCATATACCTGCAACTCTACTTAATCCTAATGGTTACTGGCTGATGTCCGTCAGGTCCCGGATTCCGATGCTGGCTAGAGGTACCAAACAGCATGTTTCATCGTCCCAACGGGAGGGTCGGGAACGATCCATGTGCTGCGTCTAGGCAGAGGTTCACGACGGAGTCGGCAAAGAGGAAAAGCAGGATCGTCATGGCGACAGCGAACAATATCCCGAGCATCATCATCGGTGGAGTCTTGACCCTGCTCTCGTCGGGGGCCTTTTCCATGTACATGTACTTGATCACGCGCGCGTAATAGTAAAGGGACAGGGCGCTGTTCAGCACACCCGCGATCGCCAGCCACACGAGCCAGTGAGGCCCTGGGGATATCGAGGTATACACTGCCGATGAGAAGAGCACGAACTTGCTCGCGAATCCGGCCAAGGGCGGGATTCCGGCCAGAGACAGGAGGAAGAGAGCCATCGATATAGCCAGGAAGGGCGAGCGCCTACTGAGCCCCTTGAAATCGTCCAGCTTCTCACCGATTGCGCACGCGCCCATCGCGGCAACGACCATGAACGCGCCGGACTTCATGAAAGCGTGAGTGAGTATGTGGAACATGCCTCCCGCGACGGCGTACTGGGTGCCCACAGGAAGCGCAATCAGTATGTAACCCGCCTGCGCGATGGACGAGTACGCCAGCATCCTCTTGACATTCGTCTGAGACACTGCCACAAGGTTGCCCACGGTCATTGTGATGATAGCCAGAGCGGCGACCGCAAGCTCCCAGTCCGTTTTGCTGATCACGATACCGATCAGGAAGACCTTGAAGAACGCGGCGAATCCCATCTTCTTAGACGCTGCGGCCAGAAGTCCAGAGATCGGTGTCGGAGCGCCCTCGTACACATCAGGAGCCCACATGTGGAACGGGACGAGGGCTATTTTGAAGCCGAACCCCGCGAGCAAGAGGACCGTTGCCAACAGCGCAACGGAGTCGGAGCCGTCGAGGTTCGTGAACGCGTTGTTCAGCAACGGGCCCATCATCGAGATGTTGGTCACGCCGGTGACACCATAGAAGAGCGAGATCGCAAACAGAGTCAGCGCCGATGAGAAGCCCCCGACTATGAAGTACTTCGTGGCGGCCTCGGCCGAGCGCTTCTCTCTCTTCTTAAAGCCGGAGAGGGCGAACGAGCTAATGCCCGCAATCTCCAGTCCGACGAACAGCGCAATCAGATCCGCGGCCTCTGCCACGACGGTCATACCGGTAATTGCCAGCAAGATGAGAGAATAGTACTCGCCCTGGTTCCGCTCCTTGCTGATGAACTCGGGGGAGCTCAGGACGACAACTATGCCCACGGATACGAAGACAAGCATGAAGAGGCCAGAGAACAGGTTGACCTCCAGGGCCGACGGGACGCCGCTGCGTGGGAACGTCCAGAGACCCATGAACAACCACCCGACAAGGGCCAGAGCAATTCCGACCAGCGGTACTAGAGCCGCAAGGCTGAGCACGCGCTTGTCCTTGAAAAGGTAATCGAGGGCTGGGAGTATCAGCGCGAAGAGCACCAGCAAGAGCTGGGGCAGGAGCCAGTCCATTTGGTTCAGAACGGACAACTCATCCACCTCCGAAGAGATGCAGGACGGCCTGAATGACTGTAACCGCAGTGTCTATCCGCGAGATTATGAGGGACGGGAATACGCCGAACAGCGCGATCAGCGCAATCAGTATTCCCACGGGCACACCCTCGTACCAGCTGATATCCCTGAGGTGAGATGTGTCAATCTTGTCGGTCAGAGGGCCGAACATGGACCTCTGAAGCGCCCAGAGGTAATACGCCGCGGTGATCGCGACTCCTATGATGGGGACGAACAGCCAAAGGCCCCATTGATTGAACATTGACCAGAAGACCAGAAACTCCGCTGCAAAGCTGACCATCCCAGGAAGGCCCAGAGACGCGAGGAACCCTGCCGTCATGAGAGTGGCTGCTATCGGCATCTTCTTCGCGAGGCCGCCAAGGCTCGGGATCATCCGCGTGCCGCACTTGTGCTGGACCACGCCGCACATCATGAACAGGACTGCCGTCACTAGGCCGTGGGCGAACATCTGGAAGACGCCTGCAGTCATCCCGAGCTGAGATAGAGTCGCGAATCCCAGAAGGACGAACCCCATGTGGCTGATTGAAGAGTATGCGACCATCTTCTTGAGGTCTTTCTGGGCAAGGCAGACTATGCCGCCGTAGAGTATGCTGGCGATAGCTATCACCGCCATCGCCGGGACCATGTCATGTGCCCCCAGCGGGAGAGACGGGATGGCGACCCTGATCAGACCGTATCCGCCCATCTTCAGGAGCAGCCCCGCAAGCAGCACGCTTCCAGCAGTGGGGGCTTCGACGTGCGCGTCCGGCAACCACGTGTGGAAGGGCACCATGGGCAGCTTCACGCCGAACCCGAAGAACATCGCCCCGAAGACCGCGAACTGGAAGGCTCTGCTGAAGCCCACGCTCTCAGCGGCTATCCGCTCCATGCTGAAGGAGCCTACCTGGGCTTCGAAGTACATCGCCATTATGGCGACAAGTATCGCGAGGCTCGCGACGTGCGTGTATATGAAGAACTTGATCGCGGCGTAGTCCTTGTTGGGGCCTCCCCAGACGCCGATCATGAAGTACATCGGTATCAAAACGACCTCCCAGAAGACGTAGAACAGGAAGTAGTCGAGTGAGACGAACACGCCGAGCACGCCAACCTCGAGGATCTGCATCAGCCCGAAGTACTCCTTCGGCCTGAGCTCCGTGTCCCAGGAGAAGAGAATGGACAGCATGCAGAGCAATGTCGTGAGCACGAACAGCGGGAGGCTGATGCCGTCTAGACCGACGATGTAGCTCACGCCGATGGATTTTATCCAGGAGTGATTCTCGTAGAACTGGTAGCCGTTGTGATATCCCGTGGAGTTCGCAGGTGACGGTGTAGTGACGAACTCGTAGGAGACAGCGAGAGAGAGAAGGAATGCCGCAGTCGTGAAGGCCAAGGCGAGGTATTTCGCGTACTTCCCGTACTTCCCCAGCAGGAAGGTCGCGAAGGAGCCAATCAGGGGCAGGAGTATGATGATGGAAATTACCGGGACGTTCTCGAACATCTCCTACCCCCCTCCCCATGGCAGTATGTAGAGCACGAAGATCAGGAGGACGCATATGCCCACGATGATGAGGGCGGTGTATCTCTGGACATTGCCGTCCTGAGCCTTCCTCATCACTCCGCCCGATCTAGCCCCCAGGTAAGCGAAACCGTTCACGATGCCGTCGATCACAATCCTATCGAACCAGTCTGCGAGCCGGGAGAACGCATATACGACATTGACCGCGAAGTCGTCATAGAACTTGCTAATGTACCACCTGTTCTCCAGGGCCTTCTGCAACTTGCCACTGACGCCCCTCGCGAACACCGACCTATCGAAACCAGGCAAGTAATAGATCCTGTAGGCGATCAGTATCCCGACGACAGCCATACCAAGAGAAACGTAGGTCAGCGGGTCTGTGAATATCTCTGATGCAATGTCGGCCGGGGATCCGCCGGCTCCCAAGCCTATCGCTCCTGACATGAACGCCTTGAAGCCCTTTCCGATGAACAGGGCGAACCCGGATGTGATCGCCAGGCCGGCAAGGATCATCAGAGGGACGGTCATCAGCTTCGGGGACTCGTGGGCGTGGAAATCGGACCTCGGCTCGCCCGCGAAGGTCATGAACCACATCCTGAACATGTAGAATGCCGTCATGAGCGCCGTCGCGACGCCCAAGAACCAGAGCAGGAAGAATGATGCATTGAAATCGCCGGCGTTGTAGACAGCGGACAGGACCTCGTCCTTGCTCCAGAAACCGGAGAGCGGAGGAATCCCTGCGATGGCCAGCGCCCCGATAAGCATTGTGATCGATGTTATCCTCATCTTCTTGCCAAGGCCGCCCATGGCGCGCATGTCGTTCGTGCCGACCGCATGTATGACGCTTCCAGCACAGAGGAAAAGGAGCGCTTTGAAGAAAGCGTGATTCATCATATGAAAGGTAGCTGCGGAATAGCCATCGGCAACGCCCAGGTTTATCACGAGATAGCCGCCTGCCCCTAGCCCGAGGATCATGTATCCGAGCTGGCTGATGGTGCTGTAAGCAAGCACGCGCTTGATATCGGTCGCCACCAGAGCCACCGTCGCGGCTATCAGGGCGGTCACTCCACCGATGATTGCGACAAAGAGGAGGCTGTCGGGGGTCTGTATCAGCAACGGATAGGTCCTAGCAGTCAAGTAGACGCCTGCCTTGACCATGGTTGCGGCGTGGATCAGAGCAGACACTGTCGTGGGACCCTCCATCGCGTCTGGCAGCCATTCGTGCAGGGGGAACTGGGCGCTCTTGCCGATTGCTCCGCCGAATATCAGGCCTGTAGCCAGCGTCAGCATATTGGGGTCCATGCCAGCAGTGCTATTGCCGAGGAAGAGATCAGTGAAGTTCAGATTGCCCGTGTACTTCAGCAGGATGATTATCCCTGCCATGAACATGATATCGCCAACGCGCGTGACGATGAACGCGCGCTTGGCGGCACTCGCAGCTGAGGGCTTCTGATACCAGAATCCGATCAGGAGGTAAGAGCAGAGCCCCACTAGCTCCCAGAAGATGAACATCTGAAGATAGTTGTTTGATATCACGAGCCCGTACATCACAGATATGAAGAGAGTGATTTCCGCGTAGTACCGCCTTCTCGTGTCCCCTTCCTCGTGCATGTATCCGCAAGAATATATCACGACGAGGGTGCCAACGACCGATACCACTATCAGCATGATTGCGGTGAGTTGGTCGATCCATATTCCGAAGGTGATGCTCAGCTGAGAGCTCGTGTCGCTGCCTATGACTATCCACGTGAAGGACGGGGAATTCGTCGTGACCGTGTGTCCCTGGAGGACGTCCCAGATGACGGCGAAAGACATGCCCAACGCAAGAACTGTTCCAGCGATGCCGTAGACCGCTCCGTCCTCCCAGAGGAGCGTCCTCTTGGGAAGCAGGGATATCAATATGAACGCAGCGAAGGGGAAGACAGGTATCAGCCACGCGTACTCAGCGATCACACCTACCACCTCAGGATGTTGATCTTGTCAACATCGATTGTCTGATACCTTCTGTAGACGGACAGTATGATAGCCAGACCGACCGCCACTTCTGCGGCGGCGATCGCGATCGAGAACAGGGCGAATACCTGGCCCGAAGAGTCCGAGATCGAGTGCAACACGGCATGGTACGAGCTGAACATCACCAGGTTGATGTTCGCAGCATTCAACATTATCTCGATGCACATCAGCACGACGATGGCGTTCCTGCGCGTGAGCACGCCATATGCGCCTATTGCGAACAAGAGGGAGCTGAACACCAGCCAGTACTCGATCGGGATCATTCCTTCTCCTCCTCCTTCGCTAGGAACACCCCGCCCAGGAGCGCGACCAACAGAAGCAGCCCGACCAGGAGCATTACCACGCCATAGGATCCGAACAGCTTCTCGCCCACGACGTGGCTGTTGAGGCTTCCGTCGACCTCGCCCTGAGGCCATGACACTGCCGAGACAGCCAGGATGAAGAGCAACGCCATGAGCGCGACGGCGAGGGCCCTGGGCATCCAGCTCTTCATCGCCTCTCACTCTCCATTATCTCGCGCTTCGTGAGCATGATACCGAACAGGATGACCACTACGACCGCTCCCACGTAGACGAATATCTGCACGAGGGCGACGAACTCCGCATTGAGCATCACATACAGGCAGGCGACAGCGATGAAGCAAATGGCCAGCGCGATCACGCTGTGGACTATCTCTTTCGAGGAGATCACGAGCATCGCGGATATCAGCGCCGAGGCCGCAAGGAAGAGGAATATGAATAGCTCCCAGGTCATTCCTTCTTCACCCCCGGCATCTCAATCGCCTTGAACTTGCACGCCCTGAAGCATCTTCCGCAGCCGACGCACTTATCGAGCACGAAGACCGCGCGCTTCTTCGGCTTCGTCTTCTTGCCGTCTTTGAGCGTCTTCTCCGTGCCGGGCATCTCCATCATGTAGATCGCCTCTGCAGGGCATGCCTTGAAGCAGGCCTGACAGCCCGTGCAGTTCTTCAGCATGAACTTCGGCTCGGGCATGTCGAAGTAGGACTCGTAAACCTCGGTCATTGTCAGGGCTTTCTCGGGACAGACAACAGCGCACTTGCCGCAGGAGGTGCATTTCGGAAGCGCGATCTCCGGCTTCTTCTTGCCCGTTCCCTCGATGGGCATCATCGCGATACACATCTCCGGGCACTCGCCAGCACACGCCTCGCAGCCATTGCACTTGTCCAAGTTCAAGACCGGGACTGGTCTTCTCTGCCTCTCCTCCACGAACGTGTCCGCGAACTTGTCGTCCCGGATGGCTTTCGGGCCGAGCCGGAACTTCTCTCTATCGTTGCTCGCGAGCTCGTACTCGGTAGAAAGGTGAATCGCACACGTGGGGCAGACCTCTGCGCAGAAGTTGCAGAACAGGCATCTGCCAATGTCGACACCGGGGCGCTCGATCTTCCCAAGCTCCGGATCATCCACCTTCTCGAGCCACATGCACTCGTTGGGGCAGATGTTGACGCAGTTCCCGCAGCCGATGCACTTCTTGAAATCCAGCGTGTGAAGTCCCCGGAAGATCTGGGGAAGGACCAGCTTCTGCTCGGGGTAAAGGATCGTGTTTGGCCTGCCCCGGAAGGTCGAAGTGATGAACTGCCTCATGGTCCTGTACATCGGTATCAGGACCCATCCAGTGACGCTCAGCTTCTGCTTCTCCGCTTCCATCAGAACCACCCCATGGTCTTGAAGGCCGCAGCGATGAGCAGATTCAGGACTGCCAACGGAAGGAGCCTCTTCCAGCCGAGCTGGAGTATCTGGTCAATCCTAACACGAGGCAGGGACCATTTCATCCATGCGAGCACCGTGAAGACTACGTACGCCTTGATGAGGAACCAGATCGGGCCAGGGATCGGCTCGGGGCCGAGCCATCCACCCAGAAAGAGCGCGGTCGCGAGCGCGCCGCCCACATAGCCCCTGAGGTAGTCTGTCATCATGAACAGTCCGAACCTCATCCCGCCATACTCCGTGGTCCACCCCTCGACCAGCTCAGACTCCGCCTCGGGTATGTCGAACGGGGTCCTTTCGACTTCGGCCACGAGGCAGACAAGGAAAACGATGAAGCCTATGGCGAGGGGTATCGCGAACCAGATATTGCTCTGGGCATTGACCACACCATCAAAGCTCAGGCTCCCGGACATCAGGAACACGCTAGCGACACAGAGGAGCATCGGGATCTCGTAGCTCATCATCTGAGCCGCGGATCTCAGGCCCCCGATCAGAGTGTACTTGTTGTTGGACGACCAGCCCGCAAGCAGGATCGCGAACGGGGCCATGGCGAAAATCGCAAACGAGAAGAGGACACCAGCGGGCACCAACGCTCCGCTCGGGTTTGTGGCGATTGCGAAGTCGGGGCTCAGGGGAACCGTAGCCAGCGCAAGTAGAGACGACCCGACGAATATCACGGGGGCCAGGAGGAACCCAATCTTGTCTGCCTTCGCCGGCGTGATTATCTCCTTGACGAAGAGCTTCACTCCGTCGGCCAGGTTCTGAAGCCAGCCCCCAATCCTATAACCGACATAGTACGGTCCGTAGAAGTCGAATATCCTCCCGCTCATCTTCCGGTCAATCCAGATGAAGTTGAGCACGTTGATGAGGGTCACAACGACGATCACCACGCCCTCCAGAAAGATTGTCATTACCACCATGGTGGAGTGCGATCTGGCAAAATCGCCGACAGCTGTGAAGAAATCCCCGAAGTACCAGGGCAAATGGTCCCCAAGCCAATACCAGATGTTGTTGATTAGGTCGGTGAGCCAGTGTATGAGTCCGAAACAGAAAGTGAAGAGGTTCATGGCATCACCTGTCAGTCTCCCCGATGCACATGTCCAGGCTTCCCATGATAGCCACGACATCGGCCACCTTGTAGCCCAGAAGGATCTTAGGGGCTGCCGACACGGATATGAAGATCGGGCTCCTGATCTTCAGCCTGTAGGGCCTGTCCGAGCCGTCGCCCACCACATAGATCATCCCCTCGCCCCTCGGGTCCTCGACTCTTCCAATGCCCGTGCCCTCCGGGGCGGTCCTCGGGGCAAGTATCCTGTGCTTCCCCTTGGGTATCTTCTTCAGGGCCTCCCGGATGATCTTGCAGCTCTCCCACATCTCGTCCATCCTGACTCTGTACCGGGCGTAGCAGTCGCAATCTCGGTGCCATCTCGGCTCGAAGTCCAGCTCGGGGTAGATCGAGTAGGGCATGTCCTTCCTGAGGTCGTACTTGACACCGCTCCCCCTCAGTGCAGGCCCTGTGACGCCAAGGTTGATCGCATCCTCCATCTTCAGGACCCCGATGTCCTGGTTCCTCATCATGAACACGGAGGAGTGATCGTAGATGTCCTCGTACTCCTTCAGCCGCTTCTCCATGTAATCGCACGCGCGCAAGGCATCCCGCTCGAAGTTCTGCGGAAGGTCGTGGGCGACCCCGCCTATCCTCGGGAAGTTGTAGGTCAGCCTCGACCCCGACATGTTCATCAGGAGGTCGATGAAGACCTCTCTGTCCCTCATGCCATATACCAGACCGGCGTACATGCCGAGGTCGACGGAGTAGGCTGCGAGCCACATCAAGTGGGATGCGATCCTCTGCATCTCGATGGCCAGGACCCGGATGTACTCGGCGCGCTCCGGAACCTGTATTCCCATCAGGTCCTCAACGGCCAGGCAGTACAAATGGCTCCAGGTTATCGAGGATCCGTAGCAGAGCCTGTCAGCGATGGGTATGATCTGAGTGTAGGTCCTGTTCTCGCAGAGCTTCTCGATGCCCCTGTGGAGATATCCCAACTCTGGCTCAGAGTCCGTGATCGTTTCCCCGTCTACCTTGATCCGGAGGTTCCACAGCCCGTGGGTCATCGGGTGCTGCGGGCCCATGCTTATCCACATCTCAGCCATGCATGGTCACCCCCTGAAATCCTTCCTGAGCGGGTGGTACATCGTGTCTTTCGGAAGCAGTATCCGCTCTAGCTTCGGATGATTACTGAACAATATGCCCATCAGGTCGTACGCTTCCCGCTCCTGCCAGTTCGCCCCTCCCCAGATGGAGGTGACGGAATCCACTCGCGGGTCGTCCTTCGGGGTCGTAGTGATGAGCTCCAACATCAGACGCGACTTGTACGAGGAGATGTGATAGACCAGCTCGAACCTGTTGTCGTACTCAACCGCGGATATCATCGTGATGTGCTCGAAGTTCTGGCTGTCCCTCAGCATCTTGCACGCGTCGAACAGCTGTGCCCTCTCTATCCTTGCCCTCAAGATCCTCGGCTTCAGTGCTTTCATGTCGGAAACGCTTCCAGGGAACCGGTCCTTGAGCGCGCGGAGGACCATCTCCTCTGAGTCCCCGTCAACTCTGCTAGGAGCGACCTCGATGTCCCTCTCTGCCTCCGCCACTCTCTGTTCCCCCTCTCTTTCACCGGTTCCGTCTGGAATATCACTAATCCGTCATCTGCCTGTCAGCAGGCCCTTCTTACCTTCCTTGATTATCTTCTGGAGCTTGATGAAGCCGTCAATAAGCGCCTCTGGCCGGGCGGGGCATCCTGGTATGTAAATGTCCACTGGCATGATCTGATTCAGCCCAGGTACAACGCTATAGCTCCCCCAGAACGGCCCTCCCGAGATGGCGCACTCGCCCATGGCAATGACCCATTTCGGCTCGGGCATCTGGTCGTACAGCCTCCTGAGTGCAGGCTTCATCTTCTTGCTGCACGGGCCGTTGACCAGGAGTACATCCACCTGCCTCGGGGTCGACCTCGGTATGATGCCGAACCTCTGAGCGTCGAACCTGGGCGCTGATGCGACTGCCATCTCGAGAGCGCAGCACATGACTCCGAAATGGAGGAAGAACACGGAGTTCCTCGTGGCCCAGTTGAAGAAGTCCTTTGTGACCGCATCGATCCCCGCACCGATCGGGGACTTGCGGAGTATGCCCTCGAGGACCTCGTCCGACCATTTGAGGAAGTCCTTCGAAGAGAACATCGCTATCTGGCCGAGCATGGGCTTGTCCTGCTGGGCCTTCAGATCCAGATTATCTCCTCCTTCTTCAGGGCATACGTGACGCCGATCAGGAGTATGCCCAGGAACATCAGCATGAAGACCTTCGAGAGCTCGCTCAGGCCGTCAAAAACCAGCGCCCACATGATCACGAATACCGTCACAAGGTCGAACGCCACGAATATGATGGCGTACATGTAGTACTGGAAATGGAACTGTATTTGAGCCTCGCCCACCGGCACCTCGCCGCATTCGTAAGTGGTCTCCCCACGAGGGTCGTGCCTATCAGTTCGGAAGTACCGAGACAGGAAGAACGCCAGTGTAGGGAATAGGACTGCTATGATCGCAAACACGGCGACTCCCATGTAGTCGTCTGCGAGCATCGGCCTCGGATTCATTACATTGTATATGATGCTTTGCGGTAAGGCGGTAACTGACAGCAGTTGTCAGTATGATAATCGAATGCGGAGGAATTGCGCTCAAAAAGGGATATATCAAAGGCGTTTGAAGGGGTTTGGGGGCTGGGGGAATACCGGACCTCGTCTTGCGCGGCTCGTGACTAGCCGAACCTCGTCCCACACTTCTCGCAGAACTTCGCTCCAGCGACGAGCGTGTTGCCACAGGTGGGGCATCTTCCGCCCACGGGTGGCGGTGCCCAGACTTGGCCAGCCATCGGCGACTGCGATACCTGCTTCTTCCTGCCGCCCATGACCACGAAGAATACCACGAGTAGAATCACCACAAAGATGATGACGCCGGTGATGATTCCAATCGTGACAATATTGGATATGCCGTGCTGGACGTCTCCGAACGGATTTGTGAGGCTATACGTAAGAATGGCCGATGAAGCCCCTGTGTTCTCCCACCTTACTATGTAATCGCCAGCGCCGTCTGACCAGCTTATTTGACTCGAGTAGGATGTGCCAGTATGGCTGTCAACCACAGTCATTGCAGCGTCGTACACCACAAAATCAAGGTTCACGTTCGAGGTCCATGAATACGTCCATACATCTGTGACGCTGTCAATCGTCACTGTCCGGTCAAAGTGGTTGCCCGCAGCAATCGTCTGCGTGGCAGCTCTGACACCGGGGGCGAAAAACGCCAAACATGCGATCAACGCTAAGCTCACTAGGATTAACTGGGGGGCTCTCATTGGTCAACACCCTGCTGGGATTAAATCCCCGCACTCCATATTTATATTATTCCTGGAACTTGGGCGAATGGAGCCGCTTCCGTAACAAACAAGGCTTTTATAGCCAGCCCCTGGTTCTCTTTTCCAGATGGCGATGCCTGACCTTATCCTTCTTCACCCACCATCAGTCATGGACTTCCGGAAGAGGACCCAGCTCTCAGGACCAGTCAGTGACCTGATACCGTCGACACCAGTGTTCGAGATGTACCCCATAGGGTTCACTACAATCGCGTCGCACTTAGAATCCAGGGGATACGAAGTCAGGATAGTCAATCTGGCAACTAAGATGCTGGCGTCCAAGAAGTTCGATCCGGAGAGGTCAATCAGGCAACTGGACGCACAAGTTTTCGGGATCGACCTACACTGGATGCCTCACGTCCAAGGGGCGCTCGAGACCGCGAAGATGGTCAAGAGAACTCATCCGAACAGCCCAGTCGTGCTGGGTGGGTTCAGCGCGTCCTACTATCATGCTGAGATCATTCAGAGACACCCGGAAATCGACCTCGTTCTCAGAGGGGACTCGACTGAGAAGCCGTTCGAGGAGCTGCTGGATTCGCTGGACAAGGGCAAAGCCCTTGACGATGTCCCGAATCTTACATGGAGATCTGGGAAATCGGTCAGGGCAAACCAGCTGAAGCATGTCCCAGAGAATCTTGACGACATCGACATAGACTATGGACTCATGGTCCGGAAGGTTCTAAGGTACCGCGATCTCGAAGGGCATCTGCCATACAGCAACTGGAAAGCCAATCCGATGTCGATTGCCGTTTCGGTCCGCGGCTGCACTCACAACTGCGTCAACTGCGCCGGCTCCTGTCAGTCCTTCTCTAGGAATTTCGGGAGGAAGAAGCCTGCATACAGATCCCCTGAGTTGCTGGCCGAAGACATCGCCAGAGCGGAGGAGTATGTCAAAGGTGCGACTTTCATAGTTGGGGACATTCGCCAGGCAGGCAATGCCTACGCTGGCAGGTTTCTGAAGGAACTCAAG
>Ga0315285_10001208_pt1 | contig 27016 bp, 18 predicted proteins | sample YL17G09_36_MG_FD_203698 | JGI IMG/M metagenome (GOLD analysis project Ga0315285, IMG submission 203698) | Sediment microbial communities from Yellowstone Lake, YNP, Wyoming, USA - YL17G09_36 | ecosystem: Environmental > Aquatic > Freshwater > Lake > Sediment | place: USA: Wyoming | collected... | reverse complement strand
TGCTGGGCGGCGTTGGGCACGTATCCGGTGAGTTCCAGGAGCAGCAGTACGAGCGGGAGCGCTACCGAAGTGGCCACCTTCAGTGCCAGCGTGGTCAGGCTATAGAACATGCCCTCGTGCCGCTCCCCGGTCTGCCATTCGTCCCACTCGATGGCGTCGGGAATGATGGCCCAGGGCAGGGTGTGCGCCGCCGCCACGCCGATGCCCGCCAGAACACACAAGAACAGGATCACGGGCATGGGAGTCGAGGCGTTCAGCGCAACCAGCACGATCTGCACCACGGCCCAGAACCCGATTCCCACCACGTAGGCCCAGCGCTTGTTCCACCTGCGGGATGCCCACTCCCACAGGGGCAAAGCCAGGATGGCGGTCACAAAGATCGTGGCCATGACCAGGTCACTCTCGGCCTCGCGGTGCATCCAGTACTTGATAAAGTACAGGAGCGTCGCCTGGACTATCTCCACCGAGACCCAGGTGAACAGGAGGACGAGCATGCTGAACACAAAGGGGCGGTTCTTGCTGGCCGCCCGCAACGATTGGCGCAGGCCGGGCGGTGCCTGCCCCATGTATTCCTGCCGCTCGCGCGTGCCGAAGAAGACGAGCCACAGGGGCAGCGCGGCGGCGAGGCCGAACAGCAGGCCCATCGTCAGTACCCTCGGCGCGTTTTCAGGCGTAAACCGGCCGACGATGAGCAAGGGGATGGTGAACGCGACCAGGCTGCCCAGGATGGAGAAAAACATCCGGTAGGAGGTCAGCGCGGTGCGCTCGTCATAGTCGTCCGTCAGTTCAGGCGTGAGCGCAAAGTACGGCATGTAGACGAAGGTCGCTGCGGCATCGTAGGCGACGTAGGCCAGCGCGTAATAGATGCCCAAAGCCAGGTCGCTCTCGAGCGGCGGACGCCACCACAGCATGGCAAAGGCCAGCGCGTAGGGCAGCGGTCCGAAAAGCAGAAAGGGCCGCCGGCGCCCCCAGCGCGTGCGCGTGCGATCGGAGAGGTGGCCGATGAGCGGGTCGTTGACGTAATCCCACGTCCGCCCGACCAGGACAGCCACAGCGGCGACGCCGGGCGAGATACCCACCACGTCGGTCAGGAAAATGGCAAAGAAAGCCCCCAGGATCGTTCCCGTCAGGCTGAACCCGAGATCCCCCGAGCCGTACACCAGTTTCGTGCGACGCGATAGACGATGGGACACCGATTGCGCTCCCCTCAGGCCTCAGCCTGGCAAAACGGACGTGGCACACCTGCGACGATGGGATTCTACACCCGCCTTCCCGCCGGCGCAAGCGGGCTGCACCGCTTGACTCCTGTGCCGTCAGGGGTATAATCTACTTACGCGAATCACGTTTTGTGACGAGATTCGTCACAAAAGCAGATCGTGCTAAGAAGGACGACGATGGTATCCCGTTCTCTTTCGCCCCTCGAAGCCAGGCTGATCCTGCACCTGGAGTGGGAAAAGCAGCCGGTGGTCACCGCCGAGGAAGCGATGGCGATTCTGGACTGCTCCTACGATCACGCTCGCCAGGTGCTTCATCGCCTGGCCCAGCGTCGCTGGCTGACCCCCATCACGCCCGGCAAGTACGAGTTGATCCCTGCTGAACGGGGCGAACACGCCTTCCCCGACACCAACCCCCTGTTCATCGGCAGCGTGCTGGTGACCCCCTACTACTTCTCCTTTGCCACGGCCGCCTTTTTCTGGGGCCTTTCCACCCAGGCTGCGGTCACGGTCTACATCGCCACCACCACGCGCAAGGCACGCCGGGTGCTCGACGTGCGCGGCAAAACGTACCGGCTGGTCGTCCAGCCGGCCTACAAGTTCTTCGGCGCAGTCGAGGTAGACGCTTACGGCAGCCGGGTGATGATGGCGGAGCCGGAGAAGACCATCGTGGACGCGCTCGACCGGCCGGCGTACGCGGGCGACGTGCCGGAGATCGCCGCGATGCTCTGGCGCGGCCAGAGGCGGTTGGATTGGGAGCGGCTGGCCGGCTACGCCCTGCGCATGCGGTCCCAGGCGCTCGTGCAACGCTTGGGCTACCTGGCCGATCTGCTCCGCCTGCCCCTGGAGGCACCTGTACGCGACCGCCTCCTGGCAGGCGCAGGCAAGAGCACGCCCTACCTGGGCCGCCCCGGCCAGTGGGGGACCGGTGGCGCTTATGACGCCGCCTGGCGCATCGTGGACAACGTCCCGCGCCAGGAGTTGATGGCTGAAATCCGGGTGGTGTGATGATCGAGGTTGGGAAACGCGCTATGCCTTCGATCCAGTCGCCTTTCTGGCCGGCCTGCCGAAGAGCAAGTACGACTGGTCGGACCTGAGCCGCCTGGTGCGACGTGACCGGCTGGCCACTCCCGACGAGATCATCCGGGAGGTACAACGAGCCTACGCTTTTCTGGGCGAGTTGACGCCTGAGGAAGCGCAGTTGGCCGCCGACCCTTATGGCCGCGAGTGGCAGGTCTACGGCCGGTTGACGGATGGCCTGAAGAGCGGTTTCGCGTCGCTCTGAGCATTGGGATCGTCTCCAACTACCAGGTGGCCCTGCTCACCGGCCGCTGTACTTGCCCAAATGAGTATGAGACTTGCTCCTCGGAAAACTCAGAGATACGAGAATCTCCGCGAATTGGCGTGGTGTGACCATGCGGACACTCTCGTACTCATCCAACACCAACAGGTCCTGATCGCCGCTGACGATATAGTCTGCCTGGCCCTCCCTGGCGCAGGCCACGACGGCCTCATCCTTGGGGTCGCGGGTCACACCAGGCAGACGGAGGTGGTCTGGCGTCACCGCTGCCCTGGACAACACAGCCGCCGTAACGTCTGCCAGTTCCTGCTCACTCAGGCGGAGACGTTCGGCGATGCGCGGATACGAGAGCACGTGCAGGAACTCCTCCACCAGGTAGAGCGAGATGACCAGGGTGTAGCGGCCGTTCAGCCAGGCGTCGAAAATCTGACGTGGAGCACCCTGCCCGGCCACCAGGCCGCTGACCAGCACGTTAGTATCCAGGACGGCTCTAATTGGCATCGGAGCGGCCGCTCTGCAAATGGTAGAACCCGGCGTGCGCCTCTTCGATGAGCGCGTTCAGTTCGTCAGGGTCCAGCCCACGGCTCCGGGCACGGACACCTGCGACGATCTGCTGGAGCGAGGCGGCGGCCTGTCGTTGCCGGGCCGCTTGAAGGAGACGAAAGTCCTCCATGCTGACGATGGCGGCCATAGGCTCGCCGAACTTTTCCACGATGTACTGGCTCTGTCCGTACCCTACTTCGTTGAGCAGCCCATCACGACAGCCCACCACCGCCGTGGAACAGGCGGTGGTGGGCTGCAACGTTTTCGGCACCGATTCCTGCAGATCGGCGCGGTCTATGGCAGAACATTACAATTTACAATGCACTATATTCCAGTATGTGCTAGTTACAACTGAAAACAGGTGGAAGGTAAGCTGACGAAACACAAGTACAGCTTGTCTGCTTGTCAACCTGGCGGAGAACCTTTTCCGCAAGCCCCTCGTGAGGCCATGTTAGCACACAAGTTCTATTACGTCAAGTCCGCTGCCGGCGCCGCTTTTCACCTTCTGCGACCCCGGCCAGCCGGTTACACTATTCATGTTTTGCGATGCAGAGGGGAGCGCCGTCAGGCTCGACCGTACATCGCCCCCGCAGCAGAGGGGAGCGTCACTCAAGGCTCGACCGTGCTGCGGAGTTCACACGTGTAGAGGGGAGCGTCGTTTCACTTATGGCTCAACCGTGCGCGTGCGGATGGAAACGAATCAAAAAGCACCATCATTATGCGGGGTCATGCTGGCGCTGTCAATAGTTTTGGCTACGAACTTGTGAGCAAAGATTCCACACAGCCAGATGTGCCAAATCCATGTATCTGAACGACGATTTCGTCCAGAGACCTGCATAATCCTATCTCGATGCCAACGAGCGTATAAAAACGTCCAAGTCATCTGGGGCTATGAAGAAGCCCTGCAATCGCTCAATCTGTCCCTCATTCAAAAATAGCATATCCCCCTTCCCAAGTAGATTCTCTGCGCCCGGTTGGTCAAGAATGGTCATCGAATCATGGTGGGAAGGCAGCCGGAAGGCGACACGCGCCGGCAGATTGGCCTTAAGGCTAGAGGTTACAATGTCAGCGCTGGGACGCTGGGTAGCGATGACCAGGTGAATGCCCACGTTACGTGCCCGTTGGGCGAGGCGACGCAGGCCGCTTTCAAAATCGTTCCTCTGGCTGCGTCCCATAATGTCTAGCAGTTCAGCGTACTCGTCTATGGCCACCACCAACGAGCGCATCAACGCATTGGGGCTTTGCTGGTTATAAGCGTAAATATCGCGGCAGCGGGCTTGACGCAGTTGCTCAGTGCGCGTGGGCAACTCTTCAGTCATCAATTGCTCAAGTTGTGCGATTGCTTCCTCAGCCTCGATGACAACCCGTCCACCTATCAGGTGAGGCAAGCCCTCGAAGTAAACAAAATCTGTTTGCTTGGGATCGATCAATAACAGTGATAGTATGCCGGGGTCAGAGCTGTGTAGCAGGCTAACCAGCAAAGAGTACAAGAACATCGTCTTGCCCGACCCGGTTGAACCGGCCACCAGCAAGTGGGATGATGATGGTGATGCCAGATCACCAATAACCATGCGCCCGTCTGGTGTTTTGCCGACCAGGAACGACAACGAATCGGGCTTGTCTTCCGGCAATTCGGCCAGGGCCGGCAATAGAGATAATATCTCCGGTTCCGGCCGCGGCAAGTCTATCCCCACGTACCGGGTGCCCAAAACATTATCAATGATGGGCACACTGGTCAGTGCCAACTCACGGGCCAGGTCGTTGGCGGTGCGCTGGAGTCTGCTTAATTGCTCGCCCGGCCGCAAGCGCATCTTGAAGCGGACAATGCTCGGCCCAACGTCGGCCAGTTCTGGGTCCACCGGGTAGACCTGAATCCCATATTGACGCAGCACACGCTCAAGATCACGAGCCTTGTTTTGTTTCCACTCTGGGTCCAAACCGGAGATCAGTCCAGGTGGGCCTGCCTGCACGGACGGTGGTTGGGACGCCGCCGCAAGAGGCACATCGGCGAGGGAAAGCAGTGCAACGGCCAGCGGTGCCGGTTCAGGTGAAGACGGCAGTGCCTCATCGTGAGTGGGTGACCAGGTGTCTGGCGGGGCCTGAATCTGCCAATTCTCCTCGACCAGTTTGCGCAGGACTTGTCGCAGACCTGCCCGTCCGTAGTGATGATAGGTCAGGGAGCATCCGGCAGCATCAGGAGCAACGAACTCAGACTGTCTGTCTTCGTGGGTCTGGCCAAAGGTAACAGCACCAGAGCCATCGTAACAGAACACCCAGCTGTGACCGCTCAGGTCCAGAGTGAAGTTGCCATCGGGCAGGCGGTGGCGGAAGGCCTGCCATAAGTGCATCCGGTCACGTTCCACAGCCAGATTGCCGACCACGGCCCGATAAAGCTGGTCGTACCAGTAAGTCGCGTCAAGATGCCGTGCGCCGGGAGCCCAGGCCGGGGCCAACCGGTTGACGCCCTGCATCACTTGACGTTGAGCAGCGACTGCTTCGGCGGCAAAGTTGGCCTGACCAACGCATTTGGTTTCCACAACTTCCGCGTGCAGTGGCAATTCCCCATCCGCCTCCGGCGGGATGGCAACAAAGAGTAGATCGGGCATTTTGTGATCGAACCAGTGGGCAAAGTCGTCCAGGTAGATCCAGGCGGTAAGAGCGCCGGGATGTTCGGACAGGTAACGCCGTTCGGTCAGATGCTTGGCAGCGACCAAGCCGATGAGTTCATTGAGATAAGCACCAGGACCAGCGGCACGCAGCACAATGTCGCCGGAGATCTGTTTGGCCTCGTCCACCAGGCAGCGCGCCACTGCCTGCCGAAAGTCATCGGGCGTGCCCGGCAACAACTCGGTGAGACGGGTGGTCAGGCGGCGCACTACTACGTCTTGGGCCCGGTACGACGAGGAGACCGTCAGGTTATGCCGCCGTTTGATGCCCAAGCCCAGCGAGTAACGGATGACCTGAACCGTCTCAGGGAAGGTGTCTTCCAACAAGAAGCGGTCCACTGCTGTGTCATAGCAGGTGACCCAGTTGAAACGACGGTGCAGTTCGATCAGTTCAGGCTCCCATTCTTGCAACGAGAAAACCTGGCGGAATTCGGCCATTTGTTCAGACAGGATGGGACGGCGTTCTTTGGCCGCCCATTGGGCGTTGTAGAAATGGCGCACTACGGCCGGTTGGGGCAAAGGATTGAGGAGCACTGCACGAGTGTACTCACCCCGTTCAAAAGGCTCTTGTTGGGGCCGGTAGACGGGCAGATAGCCGGAAAGTGGTACGTCTGCCTGATGCTCGCTAGACAGATCGCCTTGGACGCGGTGGCCTTTTTCCGCCAACACATCGGGCAGGATAACGATGTCGGTGTCTTCAACCTGGCGAAACAGATTATCGTAAGAGCATTCGAGCACTTTGAGCGTGACCGGCGGGAAGTAAGCGCCGGCCGGACGCTCGGCAAACGCCTCGTGTGACTTGAGCCACTCGGTGACCCGCTGGAAGATCGGCGCGCCCCGGTCAGTGGTATGGACGACCACCGAGACGCGTACCGTCCAGTGGCGACGGCTGCTCAATTGGGCCAGCCGTTCGACCAGCAACCCGGGCAAGGCCCCGTTCCGACATTGCATCAGATAAATCTCCACCCCGTCGCGGACAAAGGGGTAGGTCTCAATGTAATCCTGTACGACGTTGGCCAGCACGTCGGTTGCACGTTGCGCCACTATATCGCTCTCGGCCTCGGAGACCAGGCCCGTGTCCAGCCCATAGGCTATCCCTGCCACCGAAGCCCGGCGGTACAACTCGTAGCCGTCAGCCTCGTCCACAGGCAAGAAGAGATCCGGCCAGCCATCACGCCGGGGGAGCGCCAGGACAGCGGGGAAGTCGGCAGATCCGAAAGTGGCTGCCAGTTCGCGGCGAAAGCGTACTTCATCTACAATCGTGACCGGCTGTTCAGGGTCCAGAAGACCGGACAGGAACTCGTTAAAACGACGGGCGCGTTCGCACCACCAATGCAACTTGAGTGGATGCACAAAGGGCACGACTGCCCACTCCTCAAAGGTCACCGTACCGACAATCCACGCTTGCGTCAGGACGCGATAGCCATAGGCCGCCTCCTGGCCGCTCCGCCAGTGCTCGGCAGCAGTGGACAAGAAAGCATCGTAGGCGGTCAACAGCCCTGTCACATCGGCGGCCAGCACACCTTGGGTTGAGGCTGTGCCCACAAAACGCCCCCAAGCCCTCTCCAGGTCGGTCAATGCCCGCTCCACGGCGCTCCAAGCCGCAGGTTGAGTACGACGCTCCAATTGGTCGCGGAGCGCCTGGCGCAGGTCGCCGGACTTTTCATACCATATGCCTAGCGAATGGCGGGGACGGTGGAGATCCAGGTCGCCGATGTCGTCAGGATCGGAACAGGTGTTGTACAGGGGGATGGGCAACATCACCTCACCGCCAGCGAACAAGGGGCCCAGGGCTGCTTGTTGGTTGAGGTGCTCCCACTCGGCTGACAAGTTCTCCAACGTGGCCGCGGCCGGGCTGTCAGAACGATATTGCCAGATCAAATTGGCGTGTGCCAGGTCGTTTCCCTGCGCATCCTGCACGGTGACGTGAAAAGGCAACTCGGCTTTGCTGACCTTTTCTCGCGTTTGCTCATCCTCGCCTTCCATCTGCCAGTCGGAGTAATGTGCAGCCAGCCCCCATAGCGCTCCCAACTCCCAGGCCACAGACGACAAGGCCATCTCAATGCCGCCGTACAGCGTGCGGAAAGCGGCCAGGGCTTCGGCCTCCTTTCGCCCTATTTCACTCAGACGGCCGGCGTCAAAGGTCACGCACAGCCGCGTTCCCAACCGAATCTCGTCCCGCAATGGTCCCAGCAACTCGACTGCCAGCGCAGTCAGGCCGGCGATCAGGTCGGGATGCGAACGTGATTTTGCCCCGCTGAGCCGGCGCAGTTTGTTGCTCAGCCCCTTGCCCAGTTCATCCCGGTAATCGGCTACCAGCCGGTCCAGCGACTCGGCGTCTGGCTCGCGGCCGTCGGCCAGGTCTTGCAGCACATCCTCGCCGTACTCGGGCAGGTCGGCCGGCTCGATGCGCTGCTGCTCCAGAGCGGAGGCAAGTGCCCGACCCAACTCCTGGAGTTGCTCGGTGTGTGTCTTGCGGGCCTTCTTGAAGAGCACCGGGCTGACCTCACGCCAATCCAGTTGCAGGATGCGCAGCAATGCGGTGCGGTCGGTGATGACCTCTGTGAGAAAGGTTCGCAGGAGGGCGCGCTTTTCGTCCGGGCTGAGGCCGCCAAATGCGCTCTCGTCGTCGAACCCGGCTTCGTCCAGACGATTTAGAAAGTCAGCCTGCTGGCGCTCCTCCAGGATCTCGCTCCCTAGCCGGGCAGCACGGTAGAGGTCGCGCAGCAGGCGATCGCCGCGCGGGGTATTTAGCGTTCCAGACAACTCGTCGCAGTGGAACAGGCCCAGGTGTGGCAAAGCCTGGGCGATGGCCTCTTCGACCGCGCCGACGGTGCCTCCTGCCAGTAGTTCATCTACTGTGTCCAGGAATTCCGCCAGGTCGCGCAATTGGGGCATAAAGAGGTTCCGTCGTAGCCGGGCGATAAAGCTCTTGAGAATCTGCACCTGCGCGGCGGTGGGCTGATAACGCTGAAACGCTGCCCTGATGAGGTGTTCCAACCCCTCGATGGTGAGCAGGGTTTCGGTGATGGGGTAGATGTCCTTCAGGCTTTGCGCATCGCTGGTGCGGCGGTTGAAGATGAGCACCAGAGCATACCCAGGAGGGACGTGGTTGCGGTACCAGGTGGCGGACTTGTCCTCTTCCAGAGCATACACCTCGTAGCCAGGGATAGGCGCGGTAGTGTGTACCCAGAGCGGCTGCCCGGCCAGGGTGTTGCCATCGGCTTGCAGGTGGGCCAGCAGGTCGCGATAGACGTCGTCGTCGAAGCCGTCCAAGCGGAAAAAGCGGCGGGCAGAGCCGCCGATTTGGAGTTGGGCAGTAAGGAAAGAATGCAGAGCGGTGGTAACAGGATTATCGCTTAGCTTCTCGCAAGAAATGCGAGACTGGCATCTCAACGCTTTCTCAAGACGAACGCTCAATGCAACCATTTGTCATCGCCTCGAATTGTTCATACGCCATTCGAATGTTGCTGGAGCGGTAGCGATATACAGCACAGTCAGCCAAGCATCTCCCGCTCAAGCAACTCTGTCGCTGACGACCAATGCCGTCGCGTCCGAATATTCCACCACCAGCCCGGCATGCTTCATCTTCTCCAGCAGCGCAGCACGGTTGCGGTCGTAGTATTCGGCGTTGATCCGTTGGCGATCAAACAGGCCTGACACACGCGCTTCCCCCGGACCGACAATGAAGCCATATCGCTCATACAACCGTTCCAAAAAGTCACCAAAGGTCATCTGCGCACCGGGCAGCAGGTTGGCCAGCACCAACGTCTTGAGCAGGTTGTCGCCCAGCACGAATCGCCCGCCCGGCCCCTTGCGTGGCGACACCAGTCCTACGGACTTGGCGAGTTTGCGGTGGACGCCCAAAAAGTTCTTGTGGAAGTCGCCCATAAGCAGATCGGACAGAATAGCAGCATACGCCTCAACGAAGCCGGTCACGTCCAACTCGCCGGACGTCCAGCGCGTCATCAAGCGGTCCGCCTGGCGTTGATAGGGCTGGCGGGTGCGGCTGTGCAGCCGCCCGACGCCAAAGAATGTCTCAGCGCGGGCGATCAGGTTCTCGGCCCAATTGGGGTCCCCACTCATCTCAGTGACCCAGGTTGCCACCTGTCCTTGCACGTAAGCGACGCCTTTTTGTACCTGACGACATTCCTGCTCGCGGAACAACGCCGCTGACAGATTGTGGATCACGCCTCCGCTCTGTCCGTCCAGCGCGTCAACCAGCAGCGATGGTCGGCAGGCATCCAGGCACTGGCTGCTGGCATGGCGCTCTGGCCCGGCCTCGGGGTGGGCGCGGTGATAGATGTACTGAACCAGGTGCAGTCCCACCAGGTGGGCCAATAGGTCCAAACTCTCCAATGGGTCCAGGTCGTGCTGCAAGAAAGTCGCCACATCTTCGGCGATGCAGGCGTAGAGTGGGCAGGCTGGATCGGGAATCCAGCCCAGCGTGCCGCCTGGCTCCTCACTACCATCGTCGCCCCGCAGGTTAGACCAGATCTGGTCAATCACCTCGGCCAGCACACCTAATGCCTGATTATGGTCATTGAGCAGCGTCTGCAAGCGCCCAGCGATGAAGGCGCGGCGCTCTGGGGCATTTTCTGTGCCAGCGGATAAAATCAGGTAGTACACCTCGCCGCCCCTGGCGAAAAAGTTGCGTTCGGTAAACGAGATTTCCTCGTCAAGCATCCGTGGCGGTGTGCCATCGGGCACGTGCTTTCCCCGATACTTGGTCGCTCCTCTGCGCAAGGCTTCCCAGAAAAGCAGATTGTGGTGAGCCGGAAAGAGGGACTTGGCGTACCACGAGCGTTGTTCCTCCACGGCTGAAAAGGCACGCAGTAAACTACGGACCAGAGTTAGGGCCTCTTCGTCATTGTGGAGATCACACAGGACTTCTTCGCGCAATGTCTGCCATAGCTGCACCCGCGCGCGGTCGTCAAAGGGGTGGCGAGTCTTTTCCCGCTCATCGTAAAACACAAAGCGGCGCAATCCCAGACGGGTAAAGAGCCGGTAGGTGCTCAGGTAATCGGTCTGACCCTCGTTGCCGTCCAGCCCCTGCCCCAGCCGATAGTCAAAGCCGGCCAGTACATTGAGAAACTCTAGCAGGTATTCCATCCAGTGCTGTCCTACCCGCAGCCGGTGTCCCCACATCCAGGCTGCCAGGGGATAGTCGTCCTCGTCCTTGTGTCCGTAGTATAACATTCCATCGCTCATAACTCTACACCCGTATCTTTCCCGCTTCATCCAGCCAGAGGTCTCTCAGCACATAGCGGTTACGGTCGGCGGCGAAAAAGGCGATATGCCTTGTGTCGTCGTCCCGGGCAAAGCGCGCCAGCAACTCGTCTTTCAACTGACGGATCGCCAACGCACATTCTTCAGCCAGGATGTTGAAGGTACCGCCTTCGGCCAGGCGCATCAAGTACTCGAAGCGTAGCAAATTCACCTGCCAAGGCACCGGGTGACTGTCCACACGCGGCGGCGGGGGGATCTCTATCCACAGATCGCGCCGGTCGCAGTCGTAGGCTTCGATCTGGGCATCTCGCGCCGCGAGGTCAATGTAATCCACCGGCACTTTGACCCACACGATGGGCACCGGCTGTTCCACGGTGCGAGCGTACTGCGAGGTGACATAGAGGTGCTCAGCATCAGTAATGTACAGCCCAGAGAAGGCACGATTGAGACCCAATACCAGTGTACGTAGCGTCCGGTCGCGGATACCAGGCTCTCCCCCCAGCAGTTGCAGATACTGGGGTAGAAATAGGAGAGGCACCAAACGATTGGCCTGCGCAGTATTCTGCCACTCGAAGAACAGCTTACGCCGACAATGAGGCAACCAATAGAGGAAAGGATGCTCCTCATCAGGTCGGGGCGAAGTTGCTCCGCCGCGTAGGTAGACGTCACGATCCTGGGCGAAACGCCGGTTGCCCAAATCCACCGCGGGGGCGAACAACCGCTGGTATTCGGCCTGTGCCTTGGCATCGTCAGGGCATCCGTTGACAATAAAATCGTCAATCTCGAACAGCGAATGTCCACCGACGTTCAGACGGTGGAGGGCGTGGAGCATTACCACTTTGTGGCGAAAGGTCTCGTCGGCGTATGTACCCCAGACGTTTTCATAATACACATGCTGATGAGCGTCCCAACCCAGGCGACGAGCATCGGCCGCAATCTCCTCACAAGTCAGTCCACCGGTGAGGGTATAGGCCAGGTGGATGAGCATATCGCGAATAGTGACGTGAATGTCCAGATGTTCCAGAATCTGGTAGAGCAACCAGAGCCGGTCAGCAATGGCCGGGTCGGCCAGGCGATCACGGTTAAAGTGGGTGGGGCATGCAGTCAAGGTTGGACAACCGGCACAGTCGCGCCAGTGTGCATCGTCGGTGAGCCAGCGCAGGGCTGGCAGGGCGTAAGACGAAGTGGTGACGTGGTTGAGGTTGAGTACGATGAGCGCCGAGCCACCCAAGTCGGGGCCGCGCGCCAATTGAGTTTCTACCCGCTGGCGCAGGTCGGACAGGCCCTCGCGTCCCAGGAGATCACGCAGGCGCCCCTCGTTGGCGGCGATGAGGAACACAGTCGCGGGGTGTTCCTTCGCAAGTTCTATCGCCAGATCGCGCAACACGGATACTCCGGCCTCACTGCCCATTTCTGAAAGGTCTTTGACCACGCGTAGCGTCAGTTTATCACGCTTAATGGGCCAGTCGGTGTGATCGCCCCAGTCGGTGATGGGTTGGCCTGTGAAAGACTCGATGATCTGGCGGCAGAGGTAGGTCTTGCCGTCGCCGGCGTTACCGGTGAGGATGATGGATGGCGGGCGCTCACGCTGAAATTGCGAGCGGACGAACTGCTCGGTCTTTGTCTCCAGGCGCAGCCTCACGCCCGACGGCGGAGCAGTCTGGGAGATGAACTCGTCGAAGGCCGCCTCGTGCTCGGGTGAGGCAGTGGTGTAACGGTTGAGATAGGACACAAAAGAGTCGGGGGCAAAGACAGGCATTGTTCCTCCAGAATTCTCCAACCAGTCTCTTCCATATAGCAAACTTCAACTGTAGCGAGCAATCTCTACCTCAATTGGATCACGATTCAATATGCCAGCGTATTCTTGTCTCAACCCATCCAGGTTAGTTCCTAGCCTTCCAAGGTCACCCCCAACGCTGTAGAAAAGTAGCCACCTTGCAACTTTTTGATTCTCTGGAGCAGTGATCATTCGCCTATTTGCAGTATCCCACAGCAACTCAGCCCAAGGAGCAGCAGATATCTCCATTGGCACCTGGCTTACTAAACGGACCGCTTGGGTCAACTGAACCCCATTATCTACCAAGTGACGCAAGACTCTCACAATTGTGAGCAGTCCTACAGGTCTGAAGAGAAGATGTCCGCCCCGATTATGCCTGTACTTACCTGCAACTTTGTCTGACGGTTCGCTATCTCCAAACTCTTGCAAGGGGGAGAAATACTCGGTCAGAATGTGCCAGAACTCAATTGACTTGTTGTAGAAACTATCTATCACATTATCAGATGGACGAATAGTCTTGAATTGTTTCCACCTCTTCGCTCCTTTATCTCTAAGATAAATATCTATCACATCGTATAAAACGACGATAGTTGTCAAACTTTGTGTATCTACAACCGGAATGCTACGTGTTTGTCTAATCGAGATCTTATTGCGAAAAAGGTCATACTCTTCGACCAAACGTCTAGTCAAGATTGCTATGACATCATCTTCGTCGAGAGCAATGATGTCAGTCTTGTTTACAGGCTTAGCATAGCGGTTGAGGGTGGTAAACAGGCGACGTGTTCTTTCATAACCACCTGGATCGCTGTCTCTATGTTGACTAGTGACACCCGCAACGAAGATAACGCAGACTTCTTCGTCTCCAATTCCTGGATCCTCTTCTATAGCCTGCTTTATTCCTGCGACTCTGTGTTGCCCGTCAATCGCCCAAATCTTCTCAGAGCCATCAAGGCTAAGGATACCGAGAGTTCCTTCCACGTATTCAGGTAATGGGCCCAAGTCCGAACCTTGAGTTCGAACAGCGAGCTCATACCAATTTGGACTCCCACCATAGATACCGACAACTAAAGCATTAAAGAATCTCTGCGATTGTGAAAGCAGATATGTGGCAATATCCTCCGATCGGTCACTGAGACTTCTTTGCAGCAAGTCGTTTAATGATTCACTGACGTGGATCTCCTTAGCAATACTCACCCGACTGGCTATATCCCGCATCTTTAGCAGACAGATGTAGTAAATCCAATCACCCATGTGGGCTCGGAGTGCAGGCAGTTTTAGAGGCTGTAAGTTGTTATTCGGTGACATTAGAAAGCCCCCCTGATTCTACTAACTTCGGCCGGAAGATGGTCATTTGCAGGCGGCATATATGCAATGAGCAAAGCACTTTCCACAGAATCCAGATAGGCCTCTGGCACAAGCGAAAAGCAGAACCAAGTATGATCTGGATACTTATTCAGTAACCGGAATACCTTTGGCCTGCCCGTTTCAAGCTTCTCCCGATTGAGGTAGTCACCAAATCTCCTGCGTAAGGAATTTGTCTGACCCACATACATCAAGTACGAACACATCGAGTGATTCGCAATCCCGGGTTGGATCAGTAATGTGTATATCCCTGGTTCACCCGGGATTTTCGGTCTTTCTTGATATATGAGACGGCAAAGCTGCCAGTCTAGAGGACAGATATCGCTATACTCTCGCCATCTGCGCGGCCACATAACGAATTCATAGCAATGTGCTCTCATTTCATCTTGGTCGTTGAGGATGTCAACAACAGCCATAGAGCATACTCCTCACTCAGTAACTTCTTGAGAGAGTTTGACAACGGCATGAACAAAATCCCAGACATTCTCGATGAAACTGTAGAAACCGGGGCTAGCTCTTACTGCTCCACCATCACCAAGTGTCCCCATCCACTGATGTGCCCACGGCGCACAATGTAACCCGGCACGGACGATGATCCCTTTCACCCCTAAAGCTGCCTCAATTGCTTGGGGAGACATACATGCATGGGTGAAGGATACGATGCCGCACCACGGTTCCCCTTTCGCAGGTACATAAACCTGCACGTCGGGTAGTTTCTCCAGTTCGTTGCGCAGTTGTTCGGCAAATTCCAGCGTATGTGTTAGTATTGCCTCTCGCCCTGTTTCGTACAGCCACTCCAGAGCCGCTTTCAACCCGGCGATAGCCCATACATTGTGGCTGCCCGCTTCGTAGGCAGAAGGAAGATCGGCAGGCATTTGGACGCTCTCGGAGAGTGTACCCGTGCCACCAAAGAGGATAGGCTGGGGACGCCAGTTCGATGCCAGCACTAGTCCGGCCACACCATACGGCCCGTAGAGCGACTTGTGGCCGGAAAAGACGTAAGCATCTATTAGGCCGTCGCTCAATGGCAGCGGGTGCAGCCCAGCGACCTGTGCACCATCCACCACCATGACCGCGTCAGGATTGACCTCCCTGGCAAGCCGGGCAATCTCAATCACCGGCGGCATCGCTCCACAGACATTGCTGGCTTGGGTCACGCATATCAACGCCGGCGGATCGGCGCGGAATTGTGCTGCCAACCGGTCGAGCTGGCAGGCCATCGTGTGGCGATCAAAGGGCATCTCGTGCACTTCAACACCTACCACCTGACGAAGGTGCTCGACCGGGCGCAGCACGGAGTTATGCTCAAAGGGCGTCACATAGACCACATCATCGCTGTGGAGCACTGCCCCCAAGATAGCCAGGTTCAAGGCGATGGTTGCAGATGGAGCAAAGATAACCCGGTCCGGCGCTGGTACACCCAACCAATCGGCTAGCATGGTCCGCGTTTCGGCAATCAACTCCGCGCTCTTGCGGGCGAGGGGATTGGCTCCACGCCCGGCGTTTCCCCCATAGCGTCGGTAGAACTCGTCAGCAGCCTGGTAAACGCACTCCGGCTTGGGGTAGGTGGTAGCAGCGTTATCAAGGTAGATCAGCCTGTCTACCTCAGACATCTCCCTCCCCCAACACATGATGCAACAAAGCCAGAACAACTTGCCGCCGCTCGTCAGGTGAGAGGGGCCGGCCAGCAATCCTGAACGTGGACTTGAAATTCTGCAAGAGGCGCTGTCCCTGCGGCGAGAGGTCCGTCGGCCGGAAGCGATAGGTTTGTTCGCTCGCATCCGGTAAACGGATGTGAAGCTGAATTGTCTCGCTCTCCTCGGCCAAACCCAACACTTCGCGCTCTATCCATTCCCTCGTTTCCAAGAACTGCGTCTTGAATGTCTCCTCGCTACGGTCACTCCAGTCACGCAACGCGATACCGATAAGTCGCTGAGAAAGCCGATCCCAAAACAGTACTTGACTATCATCGCCTGCCTGAATAACCTGCACCAGTCCTTCGGCCCGTACATCCCCAAAGCGCAAGGTCTCTATCTGAACACCGGCTTGCTGCTCCACGCCGGTCAGCCAATAGCTCAGTGCGGCATGCCCATCCCAGAGAGGCGTCGGTGAACTGGCGGCAAAGTGTTGGACGGCAAACCGGTCAAGGCGACGCTGAAGTTCCTGCAGCGCATCAGTGATCTCGCCAAGTAGACCGGACAGGCGTTTTTCCAGCACATTCCGGTAAACCTCGTTGTCTGGTATCTGACTTCCGTTATCAAGCAGTGCTGGCAGTTCTTCAAACAAGACCCGACCCGGGTCGGAGTTGGCTTGCCGGATCAGATCGCGCAGCCGGGCAGCCTCTGCTGAAACGTGGTTCGTGTCGCGGGCATAGCGCGGTTGGCTTTGCAGCCAGCGCAGCATCCCCAGGCTCAAGTAGCTCAATGGCTGATATCGCCGTTCGTCATCCAGTATCCACCTGCCAAACTGATCCTCCAGCACCTGCCACAACATCTCCTGGCGCATGTCCCAGGTTCCTAGCTCAATAGTATACTGATCTGGATTACGACACAAATCAGTAAAGGTCTCACCGGCCAGCGGAATGACCGCTTTTTTGCCCTTGCGCACTGTAGCCGCCCGCAGGTAACTACGCATCACAGCAGCGATCAGCAGGGGCAATATCCCCAGTCGCAGACCGTAAGGAGGCGACTGCAACACGTGCAAGATTTCGTCAAAAGATCGCGGTTCCATCTGGGCCTGGCGTAAGAAACAGTCAATCTCATCCCACGCCTGAGCCAGGGCTTCGTCGGTGGGACGACTGATTTCCCATGCCCCATCATCAGTATCCCTCGGGCGCAGGATACCAGGGGCCTTAAGAATCGTCTTGACTGCCATCACGTCGGGGCCATTGCCAGACAAGTTCAGGTCGCCATTTATCCTTTCGACAAAGAGTGCATCAATAACCTGGTTCACCGCTCGTACCTGTACAGGCGACGGCTCACGCTTGTTGAGTAGTTCGTTAGACAGATATGGCGTCTGTGGAAACACCTGTTCGCAAATGTCAGACAGGAGACGGCTAACCCCGGCGTCGTCTCCAGGATTACATAACTTACCCTGATAGTACCAGCCCGCGGCATTCGCTGCTGGCTGCGTGAGAGGGGACAATGCCTGTTCCAACCGAGCAATTGTTTCAGTCAGATAAAAGTCAAACTCCCGCTGGAGCCGTTCAGGGTCCTGTTCTTTGAATCGCGCGTCGTGGTTCAGTTCGTCCAGCACCAGCCAGTCGGTAAGGGGCTGCATGATGAGCAAGGGACGGCGTGGCACGACGGTCAACACTTGGGGATGGTGTACTGCCTGAGCCTGTTCGTAGGCTTGATTCAATTCCGCTTCGTCAGTAGCCAGCACATAGACGATGAAACCATCCGCATATTCCCACCGGTGACCGTTGACCCCCACCTCGCGCAGAGCCAAGTCCCATTTAGTGTTCGCCAGTTCCTGGGGGGCACGGTACAGGCTGCAGAAAAAGCGGGGCATCCCATGCACCTGATTGAAGCGGCGGGCGCGGTAATGGCGCAGGGGCAGGATGCGCTCCAGCAATTGACGGCGCTGGACCGGATTGAGCAGACGAGTCTCTCGCGCTTCGGCAAGAATGGCTTCCAGGTCCACATTGCTTCCAGAAAAGAACTCCCAGGCACCTTCGATCTGATTGAGGATAAGCGCCTTACGCCGGGCTAGATGCTTCAATCGCTCTTCCACGGCCCGCCGTCCTTCATACCCCTCCATCCCTGTGGCAAAGCAGAGCATTTCGGTGCTGGGGTGGACCCCATCAGCGCTGCCCACGACAGTCAATACGCCCAGCGACTTGACCAGGCGCACAGCTAAGGTGTCTTCAGGCGCGACCTTGCGCAGCGCAGCCTCGACGCTGGCCCACACGGGATGCGCACCGCCGGCCCTGACGTCGGCGCGGACGGCTTGGGCGAAGTAGTCCCACAACCGGTCGAGGCATACCAACGCCCCCGGTGTACCAAGGGCAACCTGAGCTAGATGGGAACCCAGTGCGTCCGGCTCCTCTGAGGCCAGAAAAGTGAATAGAGTGCGCTCGTTTTGTGCTACGCGGTTGGACAAGCGAGGCAGGCAGTAGGTGCTCAGAGGGTGAAGGGGATAAGCACCCTCCAACACCAGCTCGCGGATGCGGGCTTCGGTCAACAGGCGGAAGAGTCCCAGCTCAAAGATACGTTCCAGCAGGCGATCCATGGTTTCCTGCTGTGCCTCCAGCAAAGCACTCCAGGCTACAGGGTCGGTCACATTCAAGGCCTCGGCAATCAGGCGGTAACTGACCTCAGGATCTCCTGACAAGTCCAACTGGCGGAAACGGCCGGCAATGCGCTCCCACTCTTGCTGATAATCGGGCGGCAGGTGGCTGGCATACTGGCCCAGTTCTTTGTGGGCGATGAGGATCAAGTGCATTTGACCAGACCCACTGCGATTGCAGGCCTCGGCCAAGTCTTGGAGTGACGCTGCGTCCATGCCTGACGGCTCGCCTGCCCGCGCTTCCAAGAAGCGCCCAAATTCGTCCCATAGGACGACGATGCCATCGTAGCCACCGGTCCGGAGTTCATCTACAGTCTGACGGTAAATATCCACAATAGACTGGCCATTGTGCCGATCAAAGGTAGCACCAGCGGTCAGAAGAGGGTAGACTTCCAGGAAGAGTTGATAGGCCCACGGCCGGTATTGCTCCAGCGCCTGCACCAACCTCTCGAGTGTCTCTTCACGATTCTCCAACCAATGAGTCAACTGATCGTAGGTCGCCGGGTACTCATCATGCCACAGGCGGATCGTCTCCAGCGCGGCACGGTAGACGGTGCGCGGGCAGATGTCACTCAAACCCGAGTCGGTCAGAGTGCGATCCAGGGCACGGCCAAGAGCCACCGACAGTTCGCCTTCGTCGCCAGAAAGGACGATAGGTAGCAGGCGAGGGCCATCAGCTAGTTGAGCCGCTGCAGCCTGGGCGGCATCGGGAAAGCCCTGTCGCAAGCGGTCGAGGACGGGAACTAGAGCAGAATCTAGCGTTTCGTTACGGGACAGGATAGCTGCTAGCACAGTGGCGAACAGCGACTTACCCGAGCCATAGGCCCCATAAAGCAGGTGGGCGCGTTGGCTGGCTGCTGGACGGGTGGCGGACAGTAGAGCCATTAACGCCCGGGCTGCATTAGGCGTGGGCACGTAGCTGGCGATATAGTCCGTGTCCCCCAGGTCGTATTTGAGGTTGATGGCGCGTCGGAAATGGGGAGACGGACGACGAATAGCACTTAGCATCCCAGAGTATCCATCTTCACAGTTCATAATAGCGCATCAGCACTTCATTCGACGGAATAGCCGGCAAGGTCAACTGATCGAGACCGGCCGCGCGGGTCAGGCGTACTCCTAGGTCGGGATACTCATCGTTCAAGCGAGCGAAACATTCGCTCAAACCTATGGTGCCCAGGTTGAACACCCGGCCGGCGTTGACCGGTTCGCGCAACACTTGGGCCAGTCCCACCTGCCGGGCGTTAGGTTGGTTGCTCTCCTGCCAGCGCAACAACGCGTAGAGCAAGACAAGAGGATGGATACGGGCTGGGTCAGGACGTAACAGACGATAGCGCCGCACCGGGTCACTATTCACTTCATCCAGCAAGCCCAACTGAGCCAATGGACATTCTATCAAGTCTTCCGGTGAGCGGGCTTGGCGGTCGGGCAGGTAAGTGCGGACTAGGCAGTCGAAATCCCGCTTTAGCGATTGATCTGAGACAGACTTACCTCCTGTTCCAATCACCCAACTCTGAAGCGCACTCACGAAGCTGTTCTGATCGAAAACCGGCTGAGAAAAATGGTTGAAGAACCAGTACCAGGCCGTTGCGCCATTCGGATTCCGCACTAGATGATAATGGAGCAACCACAACGTCCCTTCCTCTTCGTGATAGCGGTCGTGCTCCCACACCAACTGGCCAAACGAAACAGTCAACCTTTGGCAGGTCTGTCGATTCTTGACATACTCCTCAGTCAGTCCAGTAGCTATCAGCCAGAAGCGCAACGCTCGCACCATGTTCTTACCCAAGCCCAACCGCTCCGAAGCGTCAGGGGCCAGAAATATGGCTGGATCACTGCCAATGGCATTCATGCCCTTGAACAGCCATCCTTCGCGGATGTGGAAGGTTTCGTGTTTGGCGAAAGGCACTGGTTCCCTTTCTTATACCGATGGTTAGGTAACGGTAGGCAAAAGGACTGAACGATTCCCTGTGACCGCTTGACCATACACACTTAGGCTCTTAGCCACTAGACATCCCGCCGAGTCGAAGTGAGTCACACACTCCATACAGCCAGTACAAATATTCTGATCAATCTCATATATCCGCAGGTCAGGCTTGACCGTGATCGCGCTGTGTGGACAAACTGCAGAACAGGCAGTGCACTGGATGCAGGTCTGGAACTTAGTTGCCTGGTGCTTAAAATACCAGGTCAATCGCTTCATATCTTGCTTGGGATTGATGACGGTGAAACGCAGTACAGTACTGCTTTCGAATGCCTGCACGATCAACGCGTCCCAATCCTGATTGAGACGACCGTCCAGGTAAATCTCGCCTAAAGTGGGTCGGCTACGGTCCCGGTTGATCTTGCCTAGCGGTTTGAGGAATTCTTCCAACTCGGCATTAACAGGGCGCTGTATATGAATCTGTACTGCGTGGGCCATGTCGCCACAGGGCCTGGTCTCCAATCCGATGAAGCGGTTGGGCAACCCCGCACCGCCGAACCGCTTGACCCACCCTCGACTGTCTATGTATTCGCCCGGATCTGGCTTGCCGATGCGCCGCGCAAAGTTCAACAGTTGCATCCGCCAGCGTTGCGCATTCTCCGGGAAGAAAATGCCTGTTAGCACCTCCGACCACTCCGAGTTCAGAGGACAGAGCCAGCAGCCGACCCGACTGAAGCCCAAACGGTAGGACTTGTTAAACGACAAGCCATAGCTGATGATGTAATTCCAGACGTCAAACTCGGTCCAGTCAATGATGGGCGAGGCGGTTGCCTGTTGGCCGATCTTGGCTCCGAGGGTCACACCGTTTAGTTCGTCATCCTGCCCCACCTTCACTACGATGCCCTGTCTATCCGGATCGTTCCACGACAATTTATGGTACTCACTGCGCCGGACCGACTCGTCGCGACGGATTCCGTAGAAGGTCAAGACCTTCTTGTTGTCGAAGCTTTGGAGAACGTCGTTGATTGGCCCGATCTTGAAGATAGTGCAACACCAGCGCATCACTCGACTGGGAGGGCCCATTCTCTCAACCAATTCGTAAAAGTCCGGCTCAGCGCGGGCAGGAAAGAAGTGTATCAACGGATTTTCACTACGGAACTGCCGTACATATTCGTAGGTGTTCTCATCCTCCAGTGTGGTATCGCCAAAGATGTGCAAAACGTTCGCGTCTCCAAGAGCCCGCCGGACCAACGACGAAACGACCGTTGAGTCCTTACCCCCGCTGAATGAAACCAATATCTCACGTTGCGAAAAATGATGGACGACGTCCTCAATGAAGCGAAGGGCCTCATCTTCCAGAGCTAGTAGGCGCTGGTGGCTGCGTTTGAACTGCTGTTGGTAGCCCTGGATCAATTGCTGATCTATCACATCATAGTGATCGCTGGCACTGATATAGTCAGCAATAGCAGGCATGTCACGTTTCAACTGCTTAATGCCGGGCAAGGTTACGGTTGCCCCGTTGATGTGGTAATATTGGCTCTTACTACTCTTCCAGACTGTTGCATCGGCCTGGCAATCGTGGTGGTAGAATTGCAGGATACGCCGCTCTCGGGCAAAGACAGGGCGGACATCAGTGGTGAGATAGCGGATTTGATGTCCACATTGTGGACAGGAGTTTGTCTGTTCTGCTCTCAGAACAGTTCTACAGCGATCGCACCAATAAATGCCTGGTTTCACTTACCCACTCCAATTCACCGCATCATGCTGAGGCGACTATAGTATAGCGGAATTTCGGGAACAAGTCAAAAATCAAACACCGTCAATCCAACAAGGTGCAACTGGCTTATACGCAAGCGGTACATACTCCATTTAGAACTTGGTCGTGACGAGTGGTGGAGCAGAAGCAGGAGAAGAACGTGCCGGTGCCGGCGTCAAAACAGGCTCAACTGCTTCGCGGCGCCGGGCTGGAATGGCGTCATGCGCGTCGCGATGCCGTATCGGCTGCATAGGTCGTCGAACACCTGCGCCAACCTCTCGGCATTCGGCACCGGGCAGTGATACCGCTCGCCATAGGCCCGCTCGTACTTCTGCCTCAAGCCGGGGAACAGTTCGTCTAGCCGCTCGTAGTAGTAAGCGCGCTGGCGGTCGCGCAGCGTCACGCCGAAACTGGGGATGATGTACGCCGCCCCGTGCGCGTGCGCCTGCTCCACGATCTGGCGGATGTTCCCCTCGTTGTCCTCAATGAAGGGCAGCACCGGCATCATGGTGAGCCCCGTGTGGATGCCGTGTTCCGCCAGCGCCTGCATCGCGCGCAAGCGGGCCGAGACGAGGGGGGCGTGCGGCTCTACCTTCTTCGCCAGGTCGTCGTCGGCGGTCGTGACGGTGAAACTGACCGCCGCGTAGGTGCGGTTGATCTCGCACAGCGTGTCCAGGTCCTTGAGCACCAGGTCGCTCTTGGTGATGACGTGCACCGGAAAACCAAAGCGGGCAATCATGCGGAGCGCCCGCCCGGTCAGATTCACCTCGGCTTCCAGCGGCATGTACGGGTCGTTCATCGAACCCAGGCCGATGGTGCCCACGACGCGCTTGCGGGCCAGTTCCCGCTGGAGCAGTTCGATGGCATTCGCCTTGACCAGCACCTCGCCGTCAAAGTGCTCGATCTGGTAGCACTCGCTGCGCGAGTCGCAGTAGATGCAGCGATGCTGGCAGCCCCGGTACAGGTTCATATTGTAGCGGAGGCCGAACCAGGGATCGGGTTGCCTGACGTGCGCCAGCAGCACTTTGGCCTGGATCTCTCGGATGGCCATCAATCCCCCGTGTTCCCTGTCAGGCTACAGCCTGATCAACCTGTCCAGCCATGCCACGCCTTCGTGCTTCCAGCGCCAGAACAGGTCCTCCCACACGTAGTGCACCGCCAGCGCCCGGTACCCGCCGAAATGCTCGTCGAACGTGCGCAACAGCACGTCCGCCGCAACCGGATCGTCCGGCTCCCGCCCGAAGAACAGTTTGGAGTAGATCTTTTGCTCCCACGGCGAGATGTGCTCCATGTCATCCAGATGGTGGAACACGTCTCCCAGGATGTAGCCGACGGAGGCAGGGCCGATGCCGTATAGCCCCAACAACGCCTCCCGCTGCTCGGCCCTGGATTTGGCCCTCAGCGCGAACTCGTCCACCTCGCCCCCGGCAATCGCCGCGCTGACCCGCTTGAGCGACCTGGCCCGGTAGCCGACCTTCAGCCCGCGCAGTTCCTCCTCGGTCACGCCGTCTATGGCCTGCGGCTCCCAGAAGCAGTACAGTTCCCGGCCGTCGTAAGCAAGCAGCGTGCCATAGCGCTCGAACAAGGCCTGCATCATGGCCACCGAACGGCGCACGGTCGCGTTTTGTAGCACGATGGCGATGACCAGGTATTCGTACAGCGAGTTGCAGTTCAGCGGCTTTAAGCCGCGCCAGCGGGCGATGATCGGCCCGAGCAGGGAGTCGTCCTCGAACCGGCGGTTGAAATCGGCCAGGTCGAGGTCAAAGCGGTAGCGGTAGGCGATCTCGTCCAGCAGGCCGGCGGCGAACGGCGGGTCCAGTTCCTCCTGCGACCAGATCGAGAGCGCCACGCCGGGCTGGTCTACCGTCCCGCGCTCCTCGAACTTGAGCCCCAGGGGCACGCCGCGCCAGCGCATCGTCTGCCAGCGCACGCCCGGCTGCCAGGCGTTGTCGGCCGACGGAAAGTGATCGGGCTTGTGCAGCGTGGCGTCGAAGCGGAACGGCGCGCTGGGAACGAGTTCCACCGTCTGCCTGTGGCTCAAGGATACCGGCTGGCCCAGCGTGTCCATCGCTAACCGCTCTTCTGGATCGGGTGCCTCAAGATCGTCTTCAACTTCTCCGGCTTGGCTCGCCGTGGGTCGCCGAGGTAGATCTCGTGATGTCTGCCGCGCAGCGTATAGCCGTTCTCGGCAGCGAACGCCCTCATCCGCTCGATCGTGCGCGGCTCCTCCGCGTACGGCCCGACGTGCATGATCTGCATCGCCAGCCCTTCGTGGAACCGCTCAAAGCGCACCTGCGACAGGGCCGGGTTGGGCCTTTTCTCCTCCACCTGCCGCAAGGCTTGCCGGAACATCTCCGCGGTGATGTGCTCAGGCTGCATCATCATCAGCGTCCATCTCCACCCTTCCTTCTTGTCGAAGTCGAATTCGCCCGCGTCAGTCCACCACAGCCCTTCCAGCGCCATGACGGTGTAGTCAATGGGGTCCGTCTTCCGCAGTTTCGAGGTGAACTTAGCCGTGTAGGACACGCCGTACAGCGCACCCAGCGCATCCTGAAAGGCCTGTGCCGTCTCCGGCGTTTCGCCCGCTCCGAATTGGCCGTCAATCATCACAAAGTTGAAGGCCGGCACGTCCACGACCTGCACCTCCTTTGCGGACGGCGCATACAGGTACTTCCACTCTTTCCGTAGATCGAGCTTATTCATCGTCCCTCCTTTACTCTCCCCAATCAACCTGGCTCGCTGGAACCCCCACGGAAAGCGCATACTGCTGGGCATCCAGCCGCGCCTGCAAATCTCCCTTGAGATACTTGAAGAACCTGCCGGCAAACACCACGTAGGCGTGCGTCTCGGTGGAAAAGTTAGCATACCACGCCGGCTTCATCACGCGGCTCAACTGCCTGGCTATCGCGTCGGCTTGATCGTCGTCGCCCTCGAACGTAAGCGCCGTCCAGCGCCTGGGCTGCCAATCCACGGCGTTGTCCACGTCCCACACCTCGGTCTCCGTCACCCGCAGCGTATCCAAGATGCTCTCGTCTGCCAGACTTTCCTTGAGCAACAAGCCAGTGAACATCGCTTCCTCCCACAGCCTCTGCCTGGATCGAATCTGTCCTGTATGCGGACAATCCAAGTCTACCATGAATACCTGCCAGGTTACGTCATATTTCGGCAAGAAAGTGACAGGAAACTAGAAAGTCTGTTCGGTTAGTTCTTTGGGACGATTTATGCTTACCTTGCGGCATTGGCGGAGAGAGGGATTGACTTTTGCGTCAGGTTGTACTATACTGAAGCCGCAACGCAACAGAAATCACCTTCCACTTCAGCCCAGTCGGAGGCAGTAACCAGGACGGTGAGTGCGCTCTGGTGCCGCAATTGTAGCACAAGCCCGCCGTCAAGGTTGAGGCGGGCGTTTCTACTGGGAAGGTAGTGCACACACGGTCTGGCAAGTGGATGAAGCCGCGTCGTTGGGCGGTGAAAGGTATGTCTTCATGGATACAATCTACAAACATGATCCAGTCCTGCGCCTACTGCATAAGAAACTAGGATTGACGCCCTCGCTTGCCTACATTGGCCATGCTGCAATTCAACTCGGATGTCTATCTCTGTACTGCTGGAAAATGGGCTGCTTATTCGTACACGGTCATATCATTGGCCTGTGGGAAGATTATGGCTTCATAATAAACAACCTCCTTGCCTTCTCAGCATTTTGGGCTCTTTACATATGGGTTCCTCAGAGTATCGGCCAAGTACTACGAAGCCTCAAGCAGAACAAAGTGATCCGCGGTATAAGCAACCAAAGAAGTGGTCACTCTCCTGCTATCTCTGACTACAGCTCCTCTGTCACAGCAGCCCTGAACAGATTGTCCTCATGGTGGCTTATCGTTTCTAGCATCGTTCTATCTGTTCTGATTTCCGTTTTCCTTTTTGCACATGATATGAGGATGACACATATCTGGTATGTATACAAAACTGCACCCTTTGTCTTCATCATCACGGCTTATGCAGTTGATATGACTGTCTTGCTACTGAGTGTGGGGAGAATTGCCGTCTTTGCCTCTGAACTCAGAAAACTGTTTCGCCTTTTCGATCTGGATATTAGGCCTCTTCATCCTGACAGAGGTGGAGGATTGGGATCTATAGGGCAGTTCTCGGTGCGCCTCGGTGGCTTTATCGCGGTGCTAGGCCTAAATGGCGGAGCTTTATTGCTTTTACAGCAATATTCACGCACAGGATCATTTGTGCTAGTAGGTCGATATTTCTCCTTCACGCTCGGCACCTGGCTCGGCATCATTGCTTATTTGGCTTTGATACCTGTGTCTTTTCTCGCTTTTGTCTGGACAGCTCACTCTGCCATGAAGAGGGCTAAGGATGAGCGGCTGCTGAGAATAGCAGAGCAGTTCGAACTGGTATACGGGGCTCTTCAGAGTCATATATCGCAGCCTGAATCAAGCTATTGTCAGGTAGATCTGGAGGGATACCTGGATCAGATTGAGCAACTTCAGAAGCTCTATAAAGTCACTGAAGCCTTTCCAGTTTGGCCATTCAATTTCCAGGATCTAGTTCGCTTCGTGACGACAACAATCTCGCCGTTGGCTCTGACGCTTCTTCCGACACTACTGGAACTCCTCATTTAGTCTCAATCTGGCGTACCCCTACTACAGTTGCAGGGGACTTGTGTACCTCCCTAGGTTCTGTCACCTTATATAAGCGGAAGTCCAGGACAAGGATGCTATTGCACGGCCCACTGTATCACCTGACCGATCGGGAAGGGCGTCTGGCGGCCATACTCAAAACAGGTTCCACCCCGCCGTCCGTAGCCGCTGCACCGTGCTGCGGTAGGCGTCGCACTGCTCTTCCTCCACCCAGCCTGTGTACCCGGCACGCCGCAGACGGGCCAGCAGCGCCCTCCGCTCTGCCTGCGACATCAGCCGCGGGTCGGTCATCGCCGCCACGTGGAAGTC
>Ga0315285_10001206_pt1 | contig 27052 bp, 30 predicted proteins | sample YL17G09_36_MG_FD_203698 | JGI IMG/M metagenome (GOLD analysis project Ga0315285, IMG submission 203698) | Sediment microbial communities from Yellowstone Lake, YNP, Wyoming, USA - YL17G09_36 | ecosystem: Environmental > Aquatic > Freshwater > Lake > Sediment | place: USA: Wyoming | collected... | reverse complement strand
TCACACGTGTACTTGAATGTCTGCAAGAGTGCATCTTTATCCGTGCCATTGGGGTATGCCTCCAGTGTGGCGAGGGTCTCGGCTGAACATATTTCTTGAGAATAGAGAGGGTACGTGGTACCACCTCCTCCCATACTCCACGGGCCCCACTTCTCATGCTGATTGATCCAGCACCACTCGTTGGGACCACACGCTGACGACTGCAGTTCATAGCAATCGGGACGGCGCGGGATAGGGCAGAAGACATCATCGCATGTCATCTTAATCAAGTCACCCTTTTTCGCCGTGTAGACAACGCTGCCGGAGAGGTCTGAGAGGAAGGGAGAGGGAGAGGGAAAGGCAGTGAGTTGAGAAAAGACAATAAAAAAATGTGAAAAGAAGGGAAAAATACACCCGACACACGCAGACTTACAAGTCATATCGACAGAGGCTATGCTGCAGCCATACGCAGTAAAATACATGGGCTGCAAAGGATCGGGTGTCCCACAATCTGGAACGGCACTGCCGTTTAGTGGCTGGGTCGCCGCTGCTTTGAGACCTTGGCGTTCCGCCCTGAGCTTGGCCTATATGTTGGTTGATAGTTTTTCGAGGAGAAAGAGTGTAAGAATTTTTTGATTTTTTTTGGATTTTTTTTTTGAATTTGTGCCGACGCCTTTTTTTTCCAATTGAAATTTCAGTTGCCTTCCCGTGCCACCAACCCATGTGACTCCTGCGGACATGGGGCAGCGTTCTCACACCCACGCACACGACACAAACCTTGCGCTACTCACCGTGGCAGCCTTGACCGCGTCAGTAGCGTGGCCGGAAAGGTAGTGCGCAGGACTCGCATGATTCAAGACCGCAGACTGCAGAAAACAGAGAAGACCCAGAGAGAACATTGTTGCAGCACCCATTTTTTTGCACGAGACACTGCTGGTGACCGGACGCAAATGCGGATATATGTGTGGGAGGGGGTGACGACGCAGCCGGCACTGCACTAAGTTTGGTTGGTGGGGTTTTGGGGTGGATAGAAGAGGGCCGTGGAAAGGATGATTTGTGGAGAGGGCGAGCAGGCAGCGGTTGTGGAAAAAGGAAAGAAAAAACGGAAGTACACGCCGAGCACACCCTCCTCTGGTTAGGGCACAGAGGGCCGTTCTCTTCGCCAGCTCTTTCTGCTTCCATTACTCTCTTTCAATATCTCACCTGGAATATGCTCCAAATCTAGAAGAGATGTGAGGTGAGCTCTGTGTAAAAAAAACAACACGGATGAAAACGTGTGAGGAGGAGAGTTACAGTTTTTCCGGTGGCACAAGGGCCAACTGGTAATGCCAACTGTTACAGATTTGCCAATTGCGCCAAAACGTTTGCGGAAAATTTCTTCAAACTTGAAACTTCTCGACTTTTCCCTGTCCTCATCGATCTCAACTAAGACCTCGACCAGACGACGGGCAAGATCTTCGAAGACGTCACCCGAATTGAAGCCACACTCAACTATGTCAAAGAAGAAATCGCTAAGCTGGATCGAGATATAGATAAACTGTCGGACTACGTAAAAAGAGGAGGATGAAGAAGCGTCGCCGTTGCCGCGTCAGCTCCCTCCGCCGTTGCCGCCTCCGCTCCCGCCGCCGTTGCCGCCTCAGCTCCCTCCGCCGTTGCCGCCTCCGCTCCCGCCGCCGTTGCCGCCTCCGCTCCCTCCGCCGTCGCCGCTCAGCTTCACTCGCATCTTGTCGCACGCGACCTTCGCGTCGTCGGCGCCTCGGGCCGATGGCGCCAGCGGCCTTCCCTGCGTCGCAGCCGCAGCTCGCTGCGCGGCCCGCTGAAGCTCCGTGTCGACCTTCGACCGCCAGGTCTTGATCCTCGCCGCCGCGGCCTTGGCGTGCGCCTCGGCCGCGGCCCTGGCGTGTGCCGCCGAGGCCTCGACGGATTTGGGGTTGCAACTGACACCAGCACCTCTGCCGGAGGAAGGAAGAAGAGCAGCAGGAGCCACCAGCTAGCGTCTCCAGAGCAGTAGCAGCAGCGGCGTCTTCTTCTTTTTTCAGCTCTTCGGGTGCGGCAAGAGCGGCGGAGGCAGCAACTTCTTCCTCTTTGTATCCCTTTTCCTCCGCGACAGAGGCCTCAGGCGCCGCTTGCTCTTGCGGCGCTGGAGGAGAAGTGAGAGGGACACTCTCTTTGTCATTCTCTCCCTCTCTTTGTCATTCTCTCCCTCTCTTTGCCTCTCTCTCCCTCTCTTTGCCTCTCTCTCTCCCTGTTTTATCTTCCGTGATTGTGTGAACTCGCAATAGGAGCAGAAGGAGAAAAGGCCACTCTCCTTGTGCTCTTCCTTGCTCGATGAGGATTTTTGGTTTGCAAGTTATAGTTTTGTTTCCCTCTCTCTTACGTTGTTTTCTCTCTCGAGCGAACGTCGCGTTTTTTTGGACGCAACAGAGCTTACACAGGCAGAATAGAAGGAGAAAAGAAAGCGAGGGGACGAGTGCTAGTCGCCTCTCCTCCCTCTTCCTTTTATCCGTGTCTCCTTTTCTTCGTCGTGGAGTTGTTTTTGTGATACGTGTTTGTCATATTTTATTTTTGTTCATTCCCATCGTTTCAGAACAGAAAAGGAGGGAAAGGAAACAGAAGGCAAGGCTGCGTGCGACTCGTCTCTCTACCTCTCTTTTCTCTCTCTCTCGCTACTCTCCCCCATCGTTAATTTTTTTTAATCCCGCAGAAACAGCAAAACAAAGAGAATGCGAGCGTAAGGAAAGGAAATACTAGAAGGCAAGCGGAAGAGTGAGTGCGACTCGCCCCTTCTCTCTTCTTTGTATCTCGCTCCTCTCTCTCTCCCCATCTTAAAAGTTTTTCCTCGCCGAAACAGAAAAAAAAATTGAGGGCTCGCATACTTTAAGGACAAGGATGTAATGCGGTCCTCAAAGGGGAAAGGGAGGGCGTTTGAGGTTTAAGAGAAAGGGGAATTATTGTTTGGAGAGGACCTCGTGTTTTGTTTGAAATGCAAACAGGAAAAAAAGGAGAGGAAGAAAAACGCGCCGTTACTCTTTTCGTCCCTCACTCTTCTAGTTTTACTGCCTAGGCCTCACAGAATAGTCCGAGACGTCCCCGAGCCCGGGAATCGGCTCGTAGAGGGCCCCGCCATCGACGCTGGCGACCGCGGGGGCGGCACGCGCAGGGAACTCGGTCCTCGCGGGCGCTGACGAGAGCAGCACCGGGGTGCCGACGAATTTCGGTGCGAGGCCGTTGCCTGCGGAGAAGACACTCTCGGCCACGGTCATGCCCAGGGGGAGCGATCCCACGTTTTTCGTGAGGTCGGGGACCAAAGGATTCCCGTCCTTTGGGTAGAACGAGTCGTAGTGCCTGTTGAAAGAGTTTGAGGGGGGAGAATAAAAAATGAGTTTTTCTTCGAGCCCCATCAACCTCGACGACCCCCCAAAAAATAGGGTAATTATTGTGAAGCTCACCAGTGCACGCCATTAAACAGACGCGATATAGAGTTATCGACCATGGCCTTCCACAGCCCCCCGCTCTTGTACCCGCGGAGCACGAGCGGGCGCACGACCCCAGAGTTGTTGAAGCTCACGCCGTTAAACTCTCGAGAGACAAAGTCGCCCTCAAAGACCGAGTCGGGGCCCCAGCCCGCTGCGCCGGCAGGGACTCCGTAAAAGAGCCTGAGGATCTGAAAGGCGGCGCCGCCGAATCCCGAGTGGCCCGAAGGGTAAGCAGGGAAGGGAGGCGACGAGCTGTGTTGTATTTGGTTTCGTTGCGGAGGCAAGTGTTTGAGACAGCGAGAATGAATTTTGAGGAGGGGCTGTTGTCCAACAATGCTGTGCTCTCTCTCCCGAACTTCTCTTTCCGTACTCTTTTCCTGTACTCACTTTTGCACGCTCGAAACCACGTTGGTCGTCGGCGACCCTTTGGGCAGGAACCCCGTCAGCGGCGTGTTTTGGCGCACGCCGGTCACAGGCCTGTTTCGTTTTTTTTTGTTCGTCGTCATCGTCGTCGTGTGAGTGCAACAAAACAGAAAGATAAGTGAGGCACTGCTGCCTCCGTGCCTTTGGGAAACAAAAGCAGCTTTTTTCAAACTCTCTTGCCCCTCCCCCCGCAGCCCCTTCTACGAAAAAGTAAAAATCACAATCGACCAACTACTAACCTCTCGTAGAACTGGCTGAACTTGGTCGCCCAGACCAGAGTCCCGGCGTCTGCCATCGCAGCGTTGAGAAAGGCAAACAGGCGCGCGTTTTGAGCCTCGGTGTTCCCCTTGGCCTCGGCGACCTTCCTGGCGAACTCGTTGTAGAGGCCAGGCGGGGTTCCCAGGTTCTTCTGGCCGTCGAATCCCTGTGTTCGAAAAAAGAGGGAGAAAAGACAGGTTGAAGAAAGAGTGAGTTTTTGTGTTGTTCTTGCTTTCTAATATCTCGCGCGCGCGCTCTGTCTCTGGATTCTCCTCACTCACCCAGTAAGTGGCCGTGATGTTTTGCGTCGGTGTCCTCGTCGCCTTGGGGTACGACACGCCGTTGACCGGGCTCGTTTCGTTCAGGAAGGAGGCGATGCCGAGCGTCGAAACATAAGTGTAGCCCGCATTGATCTCCGCCGACCCGATCGACGCGACGGGGTCGATCGTGAAGCGCTGCGTGGAGGCGAAAAGCGGGTTGGTTGCGCCGTAGTAGGGCGCGTAGAGGGGGAGATCGGGCGTCACGGGGTCGGGCTCGTACCAGTGCCCGACGTTGACGCCCGCCGGGGGAGTGTACGAGGCGTAGGGGACGGCGATGTTGTCGATGGGGTCTCCGGCCCTCTGGAGCAGGAGCGAGTTGGCCACGTAGGCCCCGTAGACCAGAGACGGTTGGAGCGCGACCAGGCCCAGGGGCCCCTTCGCGCCGTCACAAAAACTCAGCAGCTGAGCGTCGAGAAGGGCCTTCTGTCCGGGGTAGAGGCGGAGGAGCGACTCGTAGGCCGCGCCGGCGACGGCAGCCTTGGGGCTGGCCTTGGCCGCGAGCGGCGCGGGCTCAAGCTGCGGCAAATACTTGGGGAGGTTGGCCGGGTTTCCCAGGGCCCCCGCATAGGCGTCGTACATCGCCAGGTGCACGATGGAGAGAGCCCTCGATCCGAGTGCGGGCCCGGGCTGCTCCCCGGTCGTCGCGGCGTTGGAAAAGACCTCGATCGTGACCTTGTTCCAGAAGAGGATCGAGTCGTCAAAGCTCTTGGCCATCTCCAGCGCTCCCGCCGCGGCGTTGACGGCCTGGCCCTCTGCGCGCCTGACATTCTGTTTGAGCCCCAGGTCGGCCTGCTGCGTGCCTTTCTTGGCCTTCAAGGCAGCAACGACCCCGGAGATGTTCGGAAGAATCCGTGGCTGCGACGTGTTGAACGCCGAGCCGAGGCTCGCGAGTTTTGCCTCGAGGCTGGGGGACTGAACAGGGACCTGTCCACGTGTCGGGGTCGTTTTGCCATAGGCCCCATCGATGATGATCTTTGGGTCGGCGGCGTTGAGCTGTAGTTGTCGTTTCGTTTTTTTTTTTTTTTTTGCCGATAGTGTAGAGAGTTGTAGAGAGTTTGAGAAAGAAGATTAAAAACAAGACCGTTTGTAAAGAGTTTTGAGGAGGAAGAAGAAGAGGGTTTGAGAAGAGGGGCGGCGGCGGTTTGCATGTGGCTTCGGAAAAAAAACGGTTGGCCATTTTTGCCGCCATATCTCTTCGAAGTTTCCCCTCGCCTTTCTTCTTTTCCTAGCGTTGTGCCGAAGCTCTGATCTTGGCCGCCACACATAAAGAAAAGTGAAGCAAGCAATCAAGGAGATCAGTCTTTGCAAGGGGTGCGCTCTTGGACATCTCGCGCGAGGCAAGACAGAGGGGGAGAGAGGTCGAGACTTCTCTCTTCAGAGGCTTCTCTCTCAAGTACTTGCACGGGCCATTGTTGGCGGCGCAACGGTCCTCTCCAAATTTCTTTCTACTCCCCAATCCTCACCTGCGCTACGGCCGGCGAGGCGAGAGCGAACGCCACAAATAGCGCCGATGCGAAGAGAGGGGCCAGGAGGCGCATGATTACTGAGGGATATGAGAGAGCGAAACTGTCTCAAAATCTGCACGTGACTGCAGTAACGGTTAAGAGAAAAAGAAAGACTGATCTGTGAGGGCGGAGTAGCTCCCCCGCTCAACAGAACACGGAGGGACAAGTGTAAGAGGAGTTACAGTTTCTCCGTTGGCACATGGGCCAACTGGTAATGCCAACTGGTACAGGTTCGTCAACTGTTACAGTTTTGTCAACTGTTAGAGAAGGAAAAAGCTGGGGTCTTTTTGAAAAAAAGCGGGGGGGGGGTAACTCTCTGCAACGCGCCCTGTTGGAGCTAACTGCTGTTTTTCTCTCCCATCCCTTCTTCTCCCTCCTTGGAGGGAGAAGAAGGGAGGGCTAATTTCCCAACGACGGATTTCCTTGTCTTGAAATGCAATGTATCAACACATTTCCATACAAACGAACTTTCTGGACTCTTGCTTCTCAAACCGCTCGGGGACTTTTTCCCCAAAAAATTGCCCTCAAAGGTTTTGCATAAAACTTTCCTATCATTTCCGTAGCAACTTACCAGAATTTCCCTCCTTCCGCGCGCCACGTCGGCCAGTCCGCGAGATCCTCCTGCTCAATTCGACGATCCTTGCGCACCTCGTACAAGCGTCTCAGATTGTCACAGACTTTTTGCTCCGGATGCGGAAAAAACTTGGCCTTGTACCTCTTGACGGTCTCCGGTCGCGGCTCAGAGACATAGTAGATCGCTATCGAGCGTCGATGCATGTCCGTGGGACACTTAAGAGGGAAAGGCAGACCGTGATAAGAAATGTCACACGTCCGGAAAATGACAGCGGTGTTGTATTTTGGCGGCATGACCTGGCTGCACGTCTTGAGCTCCGCGTCCCAGAGCTGCAAGTCTCCGCCATACTCTTCATTCCAGTCCTTGTTGAGGAAGAGAATGATGTTGATTCTGCGTTCTTTCCCAGTGACAGGATGAATGGCATAGTCCAGGTGCGTGTCCAGCTTTCCCCCACTAGGGTACGCGTGCAGACCTGCACCGTGCAGGTGAGGGTCGGCCTCGAGATCGGCGATTCCAGTGAGTTCGCGAATCTTTAAAATGACCTCCGGGCTCGACAGCAAATGGAACATCTTCGAGGCCACGGGGAGCCCGTCAAAGCAGTTGAGTGCATACTTCATTTCAATGGGGTTGTCATAATGGTGCCAGTTGTGGCGCGTGTTTTTAGGGTCAGGAAACTCTTTAATGAGCTGTTCACATGCGGCATCACTCAAGAAATTGGGAATCGCAACGTGCTCGAACGGCTTTGCGTTGGTAAACTCTCCGCTGATCAATTTCGTTTCGTTGATCCAGCTACCAAAGAAAGAGAGGACGGAGTCTCCGGCGACGTCGGTTTTGTCAGTTAAGTTTTCTTTCAGCAAATCATTGGCAGCATCTTCGCTTTGCAATCTGGTTCGCTGCTTTGCAGTGGTCGGAGAATCGGAAATTATCTTGGGCGCGACATTCAGTCCTGCGACCTTGTTGACTAAAACTTCGCGGCAGCTTTCTTTGTTCGCCATATTTGTTCTTGTTCAATAGAATTGCCGGGTCGATCTGTTTGACAGGGTAGGTTGGAGAGGTTACTTATGAATATCGACTTTATTCGACTCCGCATTTAAAAAATAATGCAGAATTATCACCAGTACAAGTGGTATAACCAGGCACAAATGACTGAAAGTCATTTGTGCGCGAATCACAGGGGGCGAAGATCTGCGTTTCCTTGCTTCGGATCATACACTAGACGTCCTTCACGTAGAAAGCGACTACAGCTTGGCAGACTGACACCGCAACAAAGCAATACCAGACCAGTCTGAGCAAATGCTTTTGCGGCAGGGATCGCTCAGTGGTGCGCAAGAATACAGTCCCCCGTCAACCTTTATCTCTCCAGGCGCATTGTAGGGCGCCATCAGGGAACGAATCACTCAAATAATTCAAGTCAAGATCCTCCCGAGAAGAGCGTACACGCATATCTTTTTGCCTCGACATTTTTTACTTCTTGTACGTCTTTGTTTGCAAATTTCCTCAATAGCTCGCATCACGTCGCCGCACAACAGCTACATCATCATGGACTTACTTCCTCTTGGAAGTGGGCCCCGAGGAGAGGATGGAAGGATTTTCCTCCGTTTTCGAGAATACCGCTATTTATTCGCGCCGACTGGCTAGTACTCTGCTCTGTGAAACACATGTCCGCGGTCGTCGTGGTGAAAATCCGGTGTGTATGTGTCCGGAAAAAAAATGTGAGAGATTAAATGATGCGCAATCCTTGAAGTGTGAAATACAAACTTCACGGCGTTGCGGAGTTGGTCGTGGTTCGCTTCGTGTTAAAGTCGGCGTACCACGCCGAGTCGACCTTTGTGTCAACTTCCTTGCAAAAGTGCGAGGCAGCCTCGTCGATCGCGACGTATTCGACAGTCAGCCCGTGATGCTTTAAAAACTCGGCGACCGCTTCCCTGGCCTCTGGAATCGAAAAGTCGTCGATGATAATGCATCCACCCACAGCAACCAGGTCGTACAGATTGTATAGAATGTCCATCGTGCTCTCAAACATGTCCCCGTCCATTCTAAGAAGTGCTATTCTCTTCTCGTTTGCGAGGAACTTTTGGCGCAGTGGAGGCAGCGAATGTTGAAAGAACCCCTTGTGGAAGGCCACGCCGTGGTCGAGCAAGCCAAGCTCTCTGAAGGGCTCCTGAACATCCTCCAGTGAGACTTTCAAAAACTGCATCTTTGCTCCAGTTGTCGTGATCTCTGCCCTGGGACGCTTTTGGTAAGCCCTCAAAAGAGTCGACAAGGTGAACTTTACGGTCATGCACATGGAGGGCCTTAAATACACCCCTGGCGAACAGGGAAGACCCGCCACGCCAAACGCCGCACTCGACAAAGTCGCCTGGTACCTGGGCTTCGATCATGTTCAGAAGGAGCCGCTCGATGTTTTCCAACCTCGTCCGTCCAACCATGGTGAGGCCGTGCGACGGCCAGTCAAGGCCTTGTCTACGGAGGTGAGCATCGAACGGTTTTTTTTCCAACTGCTCGAAGTTGCCGGTGCCAGGGACGAGACTGTCTGTCTTCAGAAGCTCCCCTGTCAAGGAAAGCTTGAGTACTTGAAGATAACTCCGGATGAGGTCTGCGCTGGCTGCTGGGCCAGCATCATGGACCCTTGCTTGAGCGATTGCAGAAATAGATGAGAGGGCAACGAAGAAGAGGGCGTATGCAAATTCGCGCCCGTTTTTCATGATCAAGAAACTCACGGGATATGAGGGGTCGTAGAAGCAAAGTTGTTGTACCAGTCGGTTCTCTAAAGAGACTTAAAATGTATTACTAGTGGCTTTCATCCGCATTTGTTCTTTCCTCTATTTTGTTTCTTTCCTCTCTCCAATTGCCTCTCTAAAGTCAATGAACACTCCATGCGTTGTGCCTGGCGTAAGCTGCAGCTAGCGCGAAACGGAAGCATAAATAGCGCTTTTTGTGTTTTTTCTGCACGATAAAAACACAAAAACTGTAAGAAGATGCGCAATCGCACTCTCGTGTCCGTTGTGCCTTGCCCACGAAATAAATTCTGCCACGAGAGCAGAATGTTCGGAGGGGCACAAAAACTTGCCTTCCGTTGCAGAGAAAAACATTGCAGCGATGAACCGCTGAAACATTCTCGACTCTCGGTCGTTCGTACGGAGAAGGAGAAAAGAAGACATGGCCTGCCACCTGCACTTTTTGGTCCTCCTAAATGCGATCCTCCTTTTGGCTGTCGCAGCGTCAAGGGACGTCGAAAATCGTGTTCGCCGCGTTCCATCGCATCATCCCTCGCCTTTGCAGACCTCCTTAGAACGATCGGAGAAGTCTTCTCTTTTCGATATCGATCTTCGAACCACTACAGCCGCGAGCCTGTACACGAAAGCAGAGCTTGATCTGAAACCCTGCGTCATCGTTCGTTTCTATGACAAGCAAGCGAACGCGCTTCCGTCGTTACTCCTTTCTTTGCTCGCGTCGGAGCATCCGCACTTGACGGCACTTGTCATTGATACGGGCAAGGAGCCCTACGAGAAACTCTCAGAACTTCTTGGGCGCGTGAACCGTGCGTCCGGTAAGAGATGGGTGCAAGCATACAAAGAAACAGCCCCCAGCGTCAGGTCCGCGTTCCCAAAATTCCACCATGAAGATTTCGGATACGTTCTTACAGACATGGCCCTCGAAGACATCTTGAAAACGAAAAAAGGGGACTCGCGTTCCGCCTCTTTTAGTTGCGATACTTTAACATTCACCAATGCCGACAACCTGTACTCTCCGCTGTTTCTTCCTGCGATGCTGAAATCAATATCACACGGAAATGACATGGTCGCATCTCATTTTGTCAGCCACTATCCTTTCCCTGCAGAGAGAAATTTGAACAGCTTCGACGAACTCACGTCCTCAGAAGCAGGTTGCGGGACCCTCAGAGGAGGAATGGACGCAGAGTTTGTGACATCGGACCGGTTTATTCCATGGTGCGTCGAACTAGGTTCTGTCATGGTTACCACGAAGGCCGTGGACAAGGCAAACATCCGATTTGTCATCGATATTTTACGGAAGGATGGTACGGGCACGAGCGTTACTAGACGCGCTATTCATGTTGCGGACCCTAAAATTAACAAAGTCGTTCTGAAAACATTTGAAAACCCAAGCGATTTCTTTGCTAGTGCAGATGGAAACTTTTTCTATAGGCTGGCATCGCAACCGAACGTCGTTGCAAATACTGTGCAAAGAGTACTGATGCTCCATCTGTAACATCAAAATAGGGTTCGTTGAAGATGCTGGTGTTGGGAAGAACGAGGTCGAGAGAGAGGGAGTAGCTATCGTAACAGCATGCATGTATGCACAAATGCACGATGTTTGTGCTCACTTTGGCGAAAACATTAAAAACATTCACTGAATCAAAATCGGCTTTCTTCGGGAGCAACCTGATATCACTTCTGCCTTTTCGACTTTTTTCGACCACCATTGAACGTGCGAGCACTGTCTGAGCACCTCCTTTGTCGCAGGCTTGACTCAAAGTGAGCATGAAATCGAATTTCTTTATCACTGTTGTATCCTACTTAGCTTTTTTCCTGTGTCTTGCAGGCCCCGGGGATGCTTCGAGTTTACTAAGAGACAATGAGTGGACGTGCCCACTGCAAATCGATTCTGTTGACACCATTTGGACATCTGGCACGACTCTTGTGTATGTTGTGTTGGACGCTGCTCGCGACAGAATCAATATGGAACGATTCTTTGCATCAATACATCGAGCCACGGGACTTGATAAGTGTATCATTTACACTTCCGAAGCCGACGTATTGCGCACGATTATCGTCGGGGAGAAAGAGATTCTTTGCGAAATAAAAAAACCTCGACTGCACCATTCGGAGCGAACACAGTTGGAATCCCTATGGCTGAACATTTACGACGTTCTCGAAAAAGAAACGGAGCGTTCGAATTATTTTCTCCTTCATAGCGGCATGAGACCGTTTCGGCATAACGGCTTGATGCAGCAAAGCGACAAGAAAAGCGAGTCTTTTTCCTTGTACGTGCACCGATTGGGCAAGGGCACTCAACTTGTCACTCGCTCGCTCACGATTGCTGCCAACAATGGGAGGCCTCTCCCAACAATCACGCTCAAAGACTTTCCCGTTGCCTTGGGAAGCCGCATGTCGCAAATGCTGGTGACTTCAGTCGAGAGCGGAAAAAGTATTTCATTTGAAAATATCGCAAGCAGAGCCCTTTCCTCCGGAATGCGACTGCAAACGCTCGACACTCACATGGCACGCCACGATTGGACAAGAGTTTTTGAGCTGTGCTGGGGTTCGATGCCGAAGTCCATCAAAGAGTGCCAAACTCTTATGACCGTCAACGAGGAGCCCACCTTTTCCAGTCCATCAAGTGCCTTCTCTACTCTGTTCACTCATGATCTTCCCGCGTCGAACGGGTCCGACGGGCCTAGTATCCTAAAAGAAGAAGTCTCTGCTCTGAAGAAACTGCGGACAACGGTAGTTGGCATGAGCAGAGAAAATGCTTCGCCTGGACGTACTCTCGTCGTCTTCGTCTATCACGAGAGTGGAATCGAGCCCGCGTCAAATTTACGATTTTTCCTCGACCACGGACTTTCAGCACGAAACGTGGACGTCAAAGTTGTGGTCAACGGGGACGCGCAATTCTCATTCCCAAAACATCCAAACCTGGAAGTGATCTACCGGAAGAATACGTGCTTCGACATCGGTACTTGGGGAGGCATCGTGCTTCAGAATCGCCGAAAGTACAGGTATTTCGTTGTGCTTAATAGCAGCGTTCGTGGACCGTACCTGCCCGCATGGTGGTCATCGGAAGACTCAGGCCCCTGGACCTCTATCTTTACCTCCAAGCTCGCTGGCGACATCGCGCTTTCGGGACTGAGCGTCAACTGCCCCGATGGTTTGGGTCGAAAACACCCTCACCTAATGAGCATGCTTCTCGCTTTCGATGGTCGCGCTCTTGAGGTCTGGTCAAGGAAGAACGTCCTCGCTTGCGCCCTCAACAGAACGCAATCGTTTGCGCAAGAAAGCGATCTGAGCTTTTCTCTCCTCGAAGCAGGCTTCAATATTGAATCCTTACAACCCAAGTACAAAGACGTCGACTGGAGGAATTGGTTACGCAAATACGAGCAAACACCTCTGGTGACAAAGCATGAAACCTTTGAAGGATGTGAGCTAATCGATCTGGACATATTTTACCGATCTGGTTGGGACAATGGAGGCATCCCGCAGCCGTATGAATACATCTTCGTGAAAACAAATCGCGGCGTATACGGGAGCGAGAGCGATGTTAACCAAACACGCTTCGCATATTTGGCGGGTCACGAAGTTATTCCGAAGAGGCATCCTGTCCAGACGTCTGCTCCTCTCGCCTGTCTTCTTCTTAGCCACGACGTGCGCATGGACGGTGCACCTCTCTGGCTCTACAGAACTTCAATAATTCTTCAGCACTGGGGTTGCTTACCAAAAGTATTGACAAAAGGCGACGGTCCTCTTGTCGAGAAGTTCCGCAGACTAGGCACAGAGGTTATTGTGGACGACAAACAACCACCTTTCGTCGAAACTCCTCGGGCGGTGTGGAAAAAGTGGTTTCTTCGCCACCTAGAGCAGCTTCACGCATACCAGGGATGGAGGCCAGACTTGATCATTTTCAATACCGTCCTATACTTTGACCTGGTGTCTTCTCTGCCATTATTTTCCGCAAATATGCCTGCTTACGCTCTGGTTGTGCACGAAGCGGAATTACTGGAGGACGACCAGACTTCAGACGGGTATTACTACGGTCTTTCCTTCCCGGAGTTGAAAAGCGGGGTCTCGACTTGGCTGGCGGCGAATATTCTCTGGGTCTCTGATTCGACAAGGACGCCCTTGTCGTACATGGATTACGGACAATTTACGACAATCAGAGGTTTCGTGGAATCTTGTGCTTCATCACGGTCGCACTTGGATCAAATGCGCATGGAAGCTCGCAAAAAACTCCACATTCCTCCGCATGCGCTCGTTTTGTCGAGTACAGGGACAATATGCGCTCGAAAAAGACAAAAAATGCTGCTGGAGCTGCAAGACGCGCTGCACAGCAGAGGACACTCCAACGTGTACACCCTCTTTGTCGGAAGGACGCCCGATTCAGAGGGATCATCTCCATATGAAAAGGAGTTCTTGGATATGGTCGGGCGGTCACCGCTGAAAGAAAAGATACTTGTTGTCGAGGCCACGCCGAACCCTAACAATTTCATTGCGGCAGCCGACATTCACTTCAGTTTATCGACACACGAGGCATTCCCGCTCAACACCCTTGAAGCAATGTGCATGCGCGTACCGGTCATTGCTACCCCGGTGTACGGACAGCGGGAGCAGTTCCTCAAGCCTCCAAGTGATGGCATACTGCTTTCCGATACCCATAATTTCACCGAACTTTGCGATACTACGGAGTATCTGCTCCTTCACTCGAAAACAAGGCGAAGAATTGGGGCGTCCGGTGCGCGGACCGTTGAGGGGTCATTTTCTCTTGAGAAAACCGCACCAATCTTAAAAAAATACTTTTCGGAGTTGCTACAAGCACCTGTTGCGCCCTTTGCCAACGACAAGGTATGCGCTGTCGTCCCTTTCAGCGGAGCGAAAGCAAAATCCCAAACTCAAAAAATCCGCCAGACGATAAATTCGTTGTTGAAACAGTTTGGCGAAAGTACGGACATCATCCTGGTTCCCTCGGACCAAACAGACTATTCTTCGGTCTTCCCGGTGCTGGCGTCGTATCAAGGACTCGCAAAAGCTCGCCTGATCACAGAGGATACTTCGAGGCTGAAAAACATATCGCGAGTCCTTTGGCGCTCTCAGGTCACAGATGCCGTAGTCAGCCGGTGCTCGCCCGACTCACATTGGCTTTATCTTTCGGATGGTACAGTCTTTCTCCATGGCAGGCGTCCTCAAAAGTTGAACGCGAAATTTGACGTTATCTTACAGAGGTTTTCGAGCGGTATGAGCGAAACGAGGGCGAGAAAAGTTGAGAGAGTCCAACTAGACTCGGGTGCGATTTCCATCAATCTGCAACGCTGGAAATGCGAACACAAAAGACTGGAAAACATTTGCCACGACAAATTATGCAGCAAACGCGTGATCTTTGACGATCTCGTTCGGAGTGGATGGAAGCACAAAGGAGATTCTTTTATGTTGCGGTCATCTTTTCGCGCTCATCAATAGAAGTAAAGACTACGGGATTTTGTAATGCCAGGCAACTTGGCAAATTTTATTTCAAACAATTATCTTTTTGATGCCTCATAAAAAATGCAATTGTGTTAAAGACATTCGTTCTCGCGTGAATGAGTTCGTTTTTACCTCTCGACCCAACATACTATTTTCGTGTGAGAATCGCCCAATCAAAATACTCATCAATGGACTGGAAGTTGAAAAGCCACGTCCTCCTCTTTTTTTTGTTTGCGTTGTCCCTCTTACTGGGCAAGGAATCCGCGAATGCAAGTTCTCTTGTTCGCTCAGAAAAGAAACTAAACGGTGCTCTCAAAAAGCATGAAGAGTTCGTGTTGCAGCTGTACTCCAAATACAGAGTTGACCTTCAGAAGCTTCACGAAGTGATGATTGAATGGGACCAAGTTCCCAAGGATACTCTCGTAGGAGTGTGCCATTTTCACATGTCCGTGGAAGAAAGTGAGCTTTTGTACATGCGCGTCAGGGAGAAAAGGCCTGATTCCGTGTTCGAGCTGGGACCTGCTTGTGGTTGGTCTTCATTAATGATCTTGACGGCTCTGTCACACAATGGGCACGGAAAGCTTTCTTCTTTCGACATTGAGAAAAAGGCACCGGTCATCTTACAGAGAATGAACTCACATAGCTCCTTGTTGAGGTATTGGAATTTCATTGAAGGACCGATTCAGGAAACGTACAATCTGCACAAACTCGTCCAGTGGGGCTTTGTCTACATTGACGCACTTCATGAAAACCACTTCGCGACTTGGTACATCGAAAATGTCTTAAAACCAATTACCCTACGCGATTGCAATGACGTCGTACCAGTTCAAATTCATGACATTTGGAACCCTTTCATGATTCCGGGCGGCTATAGCAGTTGCGGACGAAACAGCTTTGACCTTGGACAGATAGAGGAGGAAAGGAAGTGCATGAGCGACCTCACGAAAGAGATTATTCAAAAAGATCTTGGGAAAATGGACCATTCGTGCTACTCGAACCAAATGTTTGGACCTGAAGCATTGTCAGGAGAAGGAGCTTCGCTTGTTCAATTCTTAGCGTTCATTGACACTCCGAAGCATGTATTTACGATTTCGCCTTTTAAAAATCTCGGTCTGTTTGAGCGTATTGAGGCAGCCCGGAAGAAGCTTCATTTGATCCGTGCTCCAAAGGTTAATATCTACAATCCGAGTATCTTCTTTGACTTAACATGTGCACGCTGATATTTACCTTCAAAGCAACGGCTAAAATGTCGGAAGACTCTTCCTGCGGCGGGGTAAATTTGTACCTGAATGCCTTCCGAGAGACAAGTTGAAACAGCAAAAATGCAAGTTCTTGCAATTCTTTTCGCACAAATGCAACGTGTAATGCAACGGGCACTGAATATTACGTGAACATAAAATAACTTTCAGAGTGAAAAGTTACAGTTTCAGAAACGATAAGTGAAACTTTTTAATGGGATTGAAAGTTTACCTTGCAAACATTTATGGTTATTCGTCTGTCGAGATGAGCAAACCTGTGAAACTGAATTCTGTCGGCCACCGAAAAACAGTTAGCCCGACAAAGCTTTGACCATCCAAATTTTAGCCTGCTGTGCCGCTGCCCGCCCCGCAACACGCACTCGTATTGCACCGGCCACAACCTGCCAAGATCATCGATCAGATAAACCTCAGTATGCGCGATGGTTTCGTCCGGCAAGTATCTCGCAGCTCCCACCTCCTGTGACTTCGACATCGACGACGACGATCGCCACTCCGAAGCTCCAAAAAACAAGATTTTTGCATCACGGAAATTGATGTGCAATCGGCGTAAATAAGTTTTGTTTGATATGATGCGTTCAGATGAATAAATTCGATTCAACGAGGGATTCGATGAAGTGCTTGGGGCACTCGCTGTCTGAGGGGCAGCGCTGCAGGCGAATGCGGACATATTAGGAATTCTGTGCTTGTGCTTTCCCGCAATTAATGCGCGAAGTTGGATTGAGGCGAGAGCAGAGCTTTTTGTTCGATGTATGCGAGCAATAATGCAAATATTTAACGAAAAATCCCAGCTCAATTTTAGCAAATAATGGAGTTCGTTGAGGCGAAAGGACATTTGAATGTTTTCGCAAGGCGACATTCCGCTCACCGAAGTTGCGCAATGCGCTGCTCCGGAGAGGCACAGGAACTGCGTTTGTCAGTCGATGCTAATAGAAAGCACCTGTGCTGGCAAAACTCACCCAGAAAAGGCTATGGAACCGACCCAGAATGGGCTATGGAACCCTTCCAACGGTACAGAGAGCTTTGGAAGTTGACCCGGAGCATCAGGCGCCGTTCCGAAGCTCATAAGATTGCTCTTCTTTGATCATCTCCGGATGTCGGTATACTTGCACATTTATTCTTGGATTCACAGCGGAAACAAATACCAGCGGTCGACGGACACTTCAGTCAAGTTGTTCGCCTTGCAAGCGCTTCCATGAAATATCATTTACATGGCACCCTCTTCTTTCACCGTCTACTTCCGGTGTACGGCTCGAAGATCCTAGTGCTCATCGACTTGGTCGTCGAAGACAAAAGGGAAAAAAGAAAAAAATAACGCCATCTCAAATCTGGAGATCATCCCAGAATATGACGTGCGAAGATCCAAGCAAGTCGGCCCTTCTTCACATGCGCCGTCGCCAGAATTTTACACCTCAGCTTGTACACTTCAGCTCTTCATGTGTGATACATCACACGTGAAGAGCTTTATAGCTGAAACGGCTCCTCGACAAGTATTTATCTTGTTCTGTTGTCGCGGCCTCGTTTATGATCTGGCGGCGCTTCCTTCGTCTCTGCGACCGTACCCGTATCCTTTACTGTCACACGTACATTGCAGCAGAATTTTTTTTCACGAAACAAATGCTGAGAAATGGAATATGGTCAAGTGTTGCCGAGAAGAGGTTGGACGGCCGTCTATGAGACTGGATGGTCCTTTCGCCTGCTGTTCTTCGCCTTCGGCACTTTTTTCTTTTTCATTGTAGCCAACACAGAACAGCTGGAATACGAATCCTTTTAGCGACGCACGGTCTCTAACCACTGGCGAGAACGGCCGTGTGTGGACGAGCTCCTGCTCTGCCTAGCAGATTTTTCTTACCAAATGCGCATGCATTTTTAACGCAGTAAACGAAAGCCAAGTGCATTTCCTCACAGGCGAGGCCGCTGCACTCACAGTGTACGTGTTCAAGTAATTCCTTGACTTGTTCCATCGCCGTTCCTGACCTCCCTCGAGGACCGCCCCCAAGTTCCCTGTTTTTTTAAATCAATTTAGGTATGATTGAGCGAAAGAAGATGTGAAGAAATGACGAACGGGAATAAATAAAAACATTGAGAAATCTTTCGAGGGTCCACGTGCATCCGCGGTCGTCTGCTAATGTATCTCTGTTACGGAATCAAGGCATCTCGAAACAAAAAAGGAAAACATTCAAATCAAAGGCAAACATACGGCATGTAGGACGTCTGAAGATCCTCGATGACATACAATCCGCCACTGGAGACGGCCGGCCAAAGTACTTTGAGAGAAGTCAACTGTTGCTTCATCGTGTGCCCTCCATCGTCTACGATGACATCATAGCCGCCAAACGAGTGACCCTCTGCAGCGATGTTTTGTAGCGCAGATTCATCCTCCTGGCTACCCACGAAGATCGTGCCGTTTCGCAGCTTGATATCATGGTTTTTCACGCAAGCACCGTCAACCTCCAGAAAAGAAACGCGAGCATCTCGATGCGTGAAATATTCTTCCCACAAGCTCAGGCTTTTTCCAGGGCCGTAGCTCATATCGCACCCCAGGCCGATCTCTAAAAAGTTGACAGCTTCGTGACGCCAAGGAGCAAGCCACATTTCGTAGATTTTATCGTACTTGTGAGTCGTGATTTTGTCGGTTCCCGCGCGTTTCGCGAGAGACTCCCACGACTCGCGGGTTTTCCATGCGTAAGCTCCTTTTGGTGAAATGGTGCACAAGATGAAAACCAGGGTACACGTCACGTGCCTGCTTATTGCTCGGTCTTTGGAGGGCATCATTGTTGGCTCCAATTAGATGACGACGGCTTCATATGCTCAACTCTTCCGTGCGAGGTCCGTTTCTTCACCCAAGTTTACCACTACATCTTCCTTGGCATAGACTACTGACGAGCCGTTTGGGAGGCGACGGGAACATTCGCATGATCGGACCAGTTATTTCTTGCGAAGGATCCCCGCTTCATGACCCTGCAATAGAACCTGACGCTAAGTGGCGATGGAACCCTCACGTGCAATCATGGGCTCTTGCAGTAGATGCTGTTGGATTGAACGTCTTGCAGGCAGGAACGAAAGTGTTAGGTTGTCCGAAGGATAGGCTCGATACAATTTATCACTCGGAATTAGGTGCTTCACGGGCCGTACTTAGAGCTGGCCATAATATTGCGTCCTTATTGAAACGATATGAAGGAATCGACTGGCGTATCACTTCGAATTGGAAGTGCAATAACAGGAGCAATCCTCTAGGAAAGAGTAATTTTTTCGGCGGTACTCTCGGACCTTATGAGACAATGTTTGTCAAGTATAAGACTCATTTGCTATCAGCTGCCGATCCAGTAGCTCTTCGAGCAAAGAGGCTGAGCGAATTGGAAGATTCTAGGCTGCAACTGGAAGATTCTTTGCAAAGACTTCGTCACTTCAGTACGTAATATACCCATGAAAATAATTCGTGGCGTCGTATGATTTTTCGTCCTTTTTTCTGCCTTTTTTAATCCTGTGATCTTTAATCCTGTACTTATTGCGACGCAGACTTGTGCACGATTTCCTGCAATAGAAGATTAAGGCAAATGAAAGAAAGAATATGAAGAGCAGAATGAAAAAATCAGCTAGACTAATGTCACTTTTTATTTCGACATTCAAAATCGGTTTCCGGGAGAAAACTGTCTTTTGGGGTTTCCGACGGGCCTCTGATGATCGCATGAAGCTCGCTTATGGTGGTCCTTTCGATAAAGGTCCTTTCGATGATCACTTCATCGGTATATGACTTACCATCACGAGCCGCTAATAACCCGCAAAGGCGTAAAATATTTTTGCAAGTCACTCTCGCTTTTTGATGCGCTTTTTGAGAGAATTTCGAGAACGGAGATAATTCATTTTTGCAACGTCCAGCTCTCATTTTCTTTATTTTCCTCCTTGTGAACACTTTTCTGTTTTTTTGGTCCCACTTTGGCGGGCCCTCTCGGTACTAAACGACGCACACCAACGTACATCATACCCAGCTCAAGCAGATGACCACGCTGCGGCACTTGATCCTGGATAAAAACGTATGTTCGATGTGGTTTCCACGTCTCGTAGTTGCAGGACTATTTATGCTGCTTCACGTATCAAAATTTATGACAGTAGCGTCTCCAGGACGTGCCGTGTTGCAATCCTCGTCGATTCAGGACAAACTGCACCTTTTTTACATCGGAAATCAAAGTCTTCATCTGAATAGGGTAAGTAATGCGCGTTCCTGTGGCCGTCGATCTTCCAGACCCTCGACCCTTCTTCGGCCCCCTCCTGATGACCTTTTTTTTGTGGTGGCTGCGCACGATTACTCGGAAGTCAGCGGCGGTGTCCTGGTCCTGCATCGCTTGTGCGATCGCCTGAACACAGTCTTCGCTGACGTGCGCGACGTACCCCTGTGCTATCTAACGAGGTTAGACATGACGACCAACGCCATCGTTCTAAATCCCGAGTATAAGACTCCTGTGCTCCCTTCTTGGATGGATGCCAAGGACGGCATCGTTGTTTACCCGGAAATCGTCTTTGGTAATCCCTTCAACGCTTCTCGCGTCATTAACTGGATGCTTTATTTCCCTGGACTCAACTCGGGTCCCTCGGCGGACGACTACGACGACCGAAACTTGATCGCCTGCTACGGACAGGGAGTCTGTTCGTCTTTCAACCGCTCGCGGTTCCACACCGTGCCCCTTCGAGTGTCAGACTACCAGTTCACACAATTCTTGAATTTGCCCGTGGCAGAAAGTCGCGAAGGCAACATAAACTTTAGGGCTAAGGACACATTTTTCTCTTCGAGGAGCGGCAACATCCGCCGAAACGACACTTTTCCGCGCAATGGCACTGTCATGGAGCGCTCCACGGGCAAACGGGAGCGCCTGGAGATGTTCGCGCGCGCGGAGACTTTCTACTCCCTGGACGCGGCCACATTCCGTAACGTCGAAGCGGCGATGGCTGGCGCCACGAGTATTGTTTTTCCGGTCGAAGGTGTCAGCAAGGATGAGTGGCTGCGTACCGTTGGAGAGGAGTGGGCATACGGCATAGCATACGGCGAAGACGATATTCCCCACGCAAAAAGGACGCAACACCTCGTAATGTCTCAGCTTTCGTGTGTGGCGTTGAAGCAAGACGAAGGAATACGGGAATTCGTTGCCAAATCGTGTTCGCACTTTCGGATTCCTCATTCGAAAACACAGCCTCGAGGAATATTTCCAGGACATGGTCCAATCGACAGTTATCTTCGCGGTCGCCTCGGATCCCGCGTGCCTCCAGCTCAACGCAGACTCAGCCTCTGAAGATACCAATGTGGATTCTTCCGACAGGGAGAATCCACATTGGTCGTGGATTCCCCCTTAAGGTCGAAAGAAGACACGTGGCGGAAATAATACGAGAGTCCACTCCAGACTCGGACGCGGATGATCCCGCACATTAATTACGGCTCTTCTGGCCCATCCCGATCCGTTCCCAGAACGGGTACAAAAAAACCGTGTCAGCTTTCTCGGAGCCATTGAGAGCTCGTGTAAGAAGCGGCATTCTTGCTTCCAGCAGCGACTAGAGGATCTCCAATGGCAGCGTAATGTCGTCTAGAATGCTCACTATGGCTCTCAGTACCACTGGAGGAAGACATGTATGATCCTAAACTGCAGAGGTCGCCCAGGAAAGCCTTCGGAAAGTTTCCATTGTATAACTTGCGTTTTTACCCCCTCTAAAATTACTCTCTTTTGAGCTGGAAGGGCAATGCGGACAACGCGGCCAATAAGTTGTGTTTCGATGTCCGATGATGCCAGCACGCCGCTGAATCCGTTGTAATAATCGAGATTTAGTTCGTTGAGGAAGAAAATCGTGGTGCTCTCAGGCATTGATGAGCTCCAACGTTGTTTTCAGGTTCGTGATTATCAAGCAGATAATCTTTATGTTTTCTCTCTCTCGAGTCATCAGCTTTTTCTGGCTCTTTCGATTTATTGCGATAATAAGAAAAACTAGAAAAGCAAAAGGAACAAGAGAAGAAGAAAAGTAGAAGCGGAAATGCGGGGGAAATGTGTGTGTGTGTGTGGGGGGGAGATGGGCGGAAAGGTTTTCGGTCTTCGTTCGGCGTCGTCGTCGACGCCGTCGTCGCAACGCTGGTGATGAAGCCATTTTGCTCTTCCATCTTGTTTTCCCTCGTGTCCTCCTCAACTATGTTGACCGGATCCGGTCTCCCTCAGGGTCTGAACGCGACAAGTGCACCGTCGAATTGAGCAAGAGAGAGAAGAGAAGAGGCGAGAGAACGACGGCGGAGAGCAATCACGTGCCTCGGAAATTTGTCGCCCGGCCGGCCAGGGTCGTCTCCTCTTTATAATTGCCACGCACTGCGTGGCCGTAAGTGAGACGGACACGATCGTGCTTGCAAAATCCTTCGTCAACTGCAACCGCGATGCGGGTCTCTCTGCTCCGGGCAACGGAGCCTTTCAGCGGACTGTGGTCGCCATGTTCAAAATCGACTTTGCCATCCGCTATGGCCTGAAAAGCGGATTCCTCATCGCGCTGTTAGATACCAGAATCGTGTACGCACAGCCAGTGGCCGTGGGTGCGGTTACGACGGCGTGGCTCTCTCAGAGCGTCCCGAACTTTTCAGCGGGCTTCCCGCAGGTCGACCAGCGCTTCGAGGGATGCACCCAGGCCAACCTCGGCAACGTCCTTTCCATCCACTACTCGCGCCTGAGCACCACGCTGTCACTTACGAGCAGCGGGATCCAGATAGCCCGCCTGTCAGCCTGCGGCGGGAACAGCGGTGGCACGATGATTGACGAAGAGGCGCGCGTGCTCTTTGGAGTCAGCGCCTCGTCTGTCTCGTGTGTCGGTGGCACGAGCTCGAACTATTATTCGCGCATCGTGGCCATGGCGACCGAGGAAGGCGTTCCGTTCTTGTCTCTGGCTGGAGGCCTGGTCTCTGGACAGGTAGTGTTTGTGAACTGAGAAGGGAACATTAAGCAACTTTGGAGTCTTCCGAGAGCCTTAGTAGTTTCCGAACGATGCAGAAAAATAGACAAAAAACATGGGCAGAGGAAAGCGGGGAAAGAAGACAAAGAAGACGGGCAGGGGAGAGGGAAGTCGAAAGAGAACAGAGCAGAGAAAGAGAAAAAGAGAAAAAACGTTCTTTTCTTTCAACAAGAAGCGCCGAGTGGCGGCGAGCAAGTCCCGGGGCCTTAATCAATTTAGCGCAAGGGGGGAGCCAACAGCACAGTGTATCTTTCCTACCGATAGCAAATTTTTAGCTACCTCATGGAGCGGGGTGGAAAGGCAGAGAGAGCTAGAGAACGGAGCAAAGAGATAAAAAAGAAAGGAAAGGGAACGAAATGTTTCCTTTTTATCCACCTTTTGCTCTCTGACACTCCTGCTGCTGCTATTGGCTTCTTCCCCTTGAAACCGACACCAAACTGAGACGAGAAGCTATGAAAGAAGGACAATTTTTTGTCCATAACCACGATTTCTCTTTCTTACTGTTGTCCACCATTGTAACTAGAAATGTGTGCGGCAGAGTCGAGGCTTGTGTTAAAGAAAAACGGTTTCCTCTTTTTTCCTCTTTGCTCTGTTCTCTTTCGGCTTTTCTCCCTCTCCTCTGGTACGATGATGGACGAACAGGCTTGCGTGCTCTTAAGAGTCCTTAGCGCCTCGGCTGCTTCGTCTATCGGTGGCACGAGCTCGAACTTTTAATCGCACATCGTGGCAAGTGCAATGATTTCCAGGGAGCCGCCCACGACCTCAAGGCGTTTGTCGCCAACTGCGTCATGACAGCCCAGTGGCCTCTGGAAAAAGTAGCCAAGGCGCTCCGAGGATTGGTCCCCGCCGATATCGCCGCCATCTCTGCAAGCGTCCAGGTCGTCGCTTCGCAAGTCAATCCGATCAGCTACAAACGGAAAGTAGCTCGGCCTTTGGGCCCTTTTTCCTCGAGAGAGGACTTGATCGAGAAAGTCGGCGCGTCGAGCACGCTGCCCTGCTTGCTATCCGGTACCTCTTTCATCGAGGTCGCCGGTCTTCCTTACGTGGATGGAGGCTATACCGCGAATTTCAACCAACTATGCGTCAACGCGACGTCGGCCAACCACTGTTTGAGCGCCTCCGCGCTCCACTACGGGCCTCGCGGCTACCTCTCTCAAACCAAGAAACACGGCAAGTGCGACGACTCGCTCCCTCTCGCGCCTTCGACGAGCGGCAACCAGCCGAGCCCGCCCAACGGCTTTGCTTCGTACCCTGTGCTCGACCGCAGGGAATGGAAGCTGGGCACCGAAAAGTGCGGCCTCACGGACTGGGCGGGAGTGGCCACCTCTTTTTTCCGAATGGTCGACCCATCTCCCGGGACCGTCATCAGCATCAACCCGGGGAAACGAACGCCGATGCCTCTCACGCCCTGCCAGTGGCAGTCATACGGGCTCAACATTCTAGGGCATTACACCAGGCGCTGCCAGGAGTAGATGGAGCGGATGCTCGGCAGTCCGTAGGCTCTCTTGACGCACTCTGCCACCGCCGCGCTCGAGCAGGCCGCCATCCTGTGCGAGCTCAAGCAAGGGGACGAGATCATCATGCCCTCGTACACGTTTGTCGCGACGGCCAACGCGGTCGCGTTGCGCGGCGCCGTCCCGGTCTTCGTCGACGTGCTCCCCGAGGACGTCACGATCAATGTGAACGCCGTCGAAGCCGCCGTCACCGAAAAGACAAAGGCCGTCATCGTCGTCCACTACGCCGGCATGCCCTGCGACATGGACCCGATCATGGCTCTGGCCAAGCGGCACAACCTGTACGTGATCGAGGACGCGGCGCAGGCTTTGCTCAGCACATACAAGGGCAGGCACCTGGAGACCATTGGACTTCGGTTGCTTTTCTTTCATTACACGGTGTCCTCTTTGCAGACGTGGACGTATGTTACACTGATTCTCCCCCGCTCTTCTTTACTTCGCCGGCTGATATCGTCGTGGAAGGTTATTGGCCGAACACTTTTAGACACGGCTCTTACTCGTTCCCGATGTTGCGCGAGGCAAAGGGGGACATAGTTTCTGTAGTGCTGAACAATGGGCACGCTATTTTCGCTGCAACGACAAAAGTGCGGGAGTTCAGCCGAATGTTCATGGGACTGGTGACATCAGAAGTTTACGAAGACTTTGGATTTGCTCAGACAGTGTTTATGAAGACGTTGAATACGACAGGACTTTAGCTCCTTCCAGACACGGAATTACCTATGAGAGTCGAACCGGGTATATCCGGGGTCGCGAAGAGAGGGATGAAGATCGAGGGTTTCCAGCTCGAGAAATACGGGCACCATTGCGGTGAGAAGCGACCGGGCTGCCAAGCAAGTCGCACTCGAGAAAAAACAGTGCTGGCAATTGTGCCGCGAATGGAAAGAAAAGTAGAAGCAAGCAAAACATCTAGACACCTTCTTTCTTGAATGCTAGGCCTCGTTTCAAGAGGAATAGTATCAACATGCAACTTATTTCCTCCATTTTTTAAAGGTATTTGCAGTGTTGTTTAAACAAAAAAGAGAAAAACCCAAGCGTGTTCACCTTGTGGCTCATTTCGTTCACGAACTTCGGCGTGATCGTACCAGCAGACCTCTTCTCTCGTTCTCTGTTTCTAGCAATGTACAAACACGGCTAACGGGGACGATGCGTGCCTTCGAAGCAAGAAAGCGAAATGACCAGGAAAAGGGTTCCTTTTGGAAGAGTTGTCATCGTCCTGGAAAACGCTGGTTTTTTGCCAGGCGCGCGACACTTTTTCGTAACGCGGCTTTGCGCCTCCGCTTCGATTAGTCCTTCAAGCACGAAAGAGTACGCATTCGTATGACTTGCTTCAATGGCCATCAAAAATAAGACATCAGCTTCATGGCCCAGACAGCGTTTTTTTTCTAGTTGGAAATGAGCAACCTTGCATGTTTTGCGCTTATTTTATGGCGACTTTGACTAATTGCGGATGCTTCATTACAGCTTGAGTTTGAAAGAATGCCCTCAGAGGGGGACTCCTTGCCGAAGAGGTGAAGTAGCTTTCATACATGTCGCACATTTCTTCGAAATTTCCAGCGTCGCCGACATCAGCGAGCGGGCCAGGGGCCGACGAAAACACGTCTTGGCGAAAAAGGACGGCGTTCACGACGGCCATCCCGTGAATTAGGGCTGAGAAACGACCTCGCTTTCACAGTCTGCGTCGAAACCTGGCTCGGGGCTCCAATTGAGCAGGCTCAGGATCCGATAGTGCGCTACGGAAGGCTGACGCTTGCGAAAGCCACTCGTGAACCACTTTCTAGAGACTTTTAAAAGTCATCAAGGACGAAGCAACGGCTGTCTCGACGCGCAACAAACTCGTGTCCAAGTCGAGCTTCTTGCACAGCGCCTCTCTCCTTTTCTCTCTGGTTTCTTCCGCCGCCGCCTCAGTTGCTGCCGCCGGTGCGAATCCATTTCCTGCTTTGTTCGAGGAAGCTCCAAGGTCGAAGATGACGCCAACTATTTCGGATGATGGCCGGAGCGCGCTCATTCTTTCCTGTTAAGAAGCCCTGCTTTGTTCTTCTAATGTATTGAAATCTTTCAGGCTCCAAATCAAGAAGTGAGGATTGTGAGAGAGGACAATGCCAAGATCCGCTCCGCCATCGCGCATTAGATGCTTCTTGCTCTTGAGCTAGGAACTGGTTTGTCTGCGAGACAGAAAGATGCCAAAAGTGACAACGGTTGCACCAAGGAACATCGCGCGCTCCCAAAAAATTATCTCACTCTTTTCGGTCGCGAGCTCATTACAGGGATGGCAATGAAGAGCAGGAGGATCATATATGGACAGGAGGGAGTCCTCAAATCGCATGTAAATTTTAAACGATGAGTATTTTGAAATAGACTGAGTATATATTTTTAAAAAGTTATTCAACGGCACATCTTCTTTGTTGTGGTTTTTGTTTACGTTGAGGACTACTGATTGTTAATGCCTTGTTATTCCTCTTCAATGTTCTACTGAATGACTGACCATGGCCGTTCCGCTGTCGGTGAGCACCACGTCCACCCAGTAGTTGCTGGCCAGGTATGTCGACGACGGGAACGTGCTCACCGAGCTGTACGTGTACACTCCAT
>Ga0315285_10001205_pt1 | contig 27060 bp, 16 predicted proteins | sample YL17G09_36_MG_FD_203698 | JGI IMG/M metagenome (GOLD analysis project Ga0315285, IMG submission 203698) | Sediment microbial communities from Yellowstone Lake, YNP, Wyoming, USA - YL17G09_36 | ecosystem: Environmental > Aquatic > Freshwater > Lake > Sediment | place: USA: Wyoming | collected... | reverse complement strand
AAGAGGTGTCAGGGCGGGAGTTGTGAGTACGCGAGCAATGCAGGTCACTATTCAGACAGGAGGTATACAATGGGCGAGAACGTCAACGTACTGGCTACGGTGGACTCCACCCTGGCAGGGAAGGAGTTGAAGGACCAACCCCGCGCATTTCTGTGCCTGCGCCTGTCCCAGTTGTCCTTACTCTTCTCCCCAGACAAAACAGAAGACTACTGGAACCGCCTGGTGCCACTCCAGGCCAAAACCCCCCAGGAACTCAAACCGGACCTGGAGGGACTGCGCGCGGTCATGGAGTCAACGGCCAGGTCCGGCGCCAAGGGGTTCGCCGCCGAGGTCATCGCCGACGTCGAAGCCGCCAAACAACTGGCGGCAGAAAACGTCGAGGAGACTAAACGGCGCCTCCAGGATTGCGAGGCACGTTTGAACAAACGCCACTGGCCGTTTGGGAAAGCGCAGGCCTACATCGCGCTGGTCGAAGCCTGGGCCGGCATAGACCGCCGCTATGCGCTCCAGTTGATCAGCACTGTCCCGGCCAACGTGCGGGAAAACCTGATCCGCCGCATGAACCGGACCACACCACTCGCGGCCGAGGAATGGCAGATCGTGGCGGACAAGGCCGGGCTGGAACAGGCCGTCCAAATCGCGCTCAAGATGCTGGACGACGACCAGCCGCGGCTGCTCCTGCCGAAGAAACTCGTGCTGGAGATGGGCACACGCATCCGGAATGCGATGAAAGCGGTCACCACGCCTCAGGGCGAAGCGGAACTGGGAAAAGCGCTTACACGGTATGCCAAACTCATCGGCTTGCAGGTGGGCAGCGCTCAGGCTGACCTGATTCCAACGCTGCTGGAAGACTTGTACGTCTTCCTGGTAGAGTCCCACAGCCTGGACCAGATCTGGACGGCGCGTTTTCTGATGCTGTCCAACGTCCTGGAACTGGGCGTGTCCACGCAAGCGCTGACAGGCGAAACGCTGGAACGCCTGCTGGCCAAGACGCCCGCCTACATGGCCGGCTTCGTACGGGCCCACTATGCCGGTGTGACGACCTCGCCCGAGGCGACGGAACAGGTGTACACGGCACTGTTGAGCAAAACGGGACAGGACCGTGAAGCGGAGGCCTGGTTCCTGGTCACGCTGGTGAAGCGCGGGTTTGGCGCAGAGGCGCTGGCCCTGGCTGGCAAATCGGCCCGCTCCGGAGAACTGTTGCCGCGCCTGCGGCGCGCCTGGCTGTGCACCCATCCCGAGTCAGCCGGTGCGGCCATCTCTCCCGCCGACATGGCCGGCGACCCTATCGGCGAGTTCCTGGCCCAGGGGAGCGTCGAGAACCGGGTCGCCTATCTCAGGCAAGCGACGGATGGGGGCAGGCGCAGTGTACCCGGGGCCATGTGGGCCGGCAAGGGGACCGAGAAGGAAGCAGAAGGGTTGCGGGGCTTCTGGAAGACACTCACGTCCAGCAAGAAAACGCTCGACCAGATCCTCGTGGAGTACCTGGCGCTCAACCCGGTATACTCCTCCTATCGGCGTGACACCAAGAAAGAAGAGCAATTCGCCAATTACCTGAGGCTATCCGGTTATGGCGAGTACAGGTACGCAGACACCGACAGCACACTGCTCGAGACGCTCGTGGCGTGGGGCGATCAGGATGCGGCACAAGTGCGCTCGGTAGTGCGCGCGATGTGGAACGCGATCCAGCCCGACGACCAGATTCTGATGGCGGACTGGCTGCGCAATGCCATCCTGGCGCGCTGCCAGAACGTCATCACCGCAGACCATGACGTGTTGCTGCAAGACTTCCTGGGCTGGTTCAAGCGGGAACTGGTGGACAAGGGACGCGCCTGGCAATCCGGCAAGACGCAGTACACCTTAAAGTACCCGGATACGGCTCCCTTCAATTTCTGCGTGGCGTCCGCCGCGGCGGTCAACCGGTTTTCTCCGGCCCGCCGGGACCAGCTCCTGTTGTCGGGACTGGGCAAGTTCAAGGGCGACCCGGCGAGCGTGGATATCGCTGCGCAACTCTACAATTCAGACAAGCGGGTGCTGGACCTCACCCCGCCGCCACCTCTCAAGCCCAACCTGGTCGAGGCCTGGCAACTCGGCGTCGTCAAGAATGCGATCCCGTCTATCCTCCAGGCGATGATCGCGCAGGCCGGTAAATGATTGCAAAGACTTTCAAAGTCTCCCAGACTTTGGAAGTCTTCATTTTATCAATTCGCCGTACAAAGCCTGGAAGAAGCGATCGAACAGCCCGAACTCGCCGCTGATGACGTTGGCCGGCGTGCCCCGTGCTCGCATGCTCAGGTAGATCGCGTCGTCCATCGCCGGCGGGCTCTGGCTGACGTACCAGATAGAGCCCCCTTCCTGTTCGATCGCGCGGTTGACGTCGTAATCGTGAGGGCCATGCCCTACGATGATCAAGTCACGGCTCAGGTAACGGCGCAGGATACGCTCACCTTCGCCGCACAAGGTGGATATTTCACTGGGGGTAAAGGCGAACGAGCGGGACAGGACGTCGCCGTGCAGTTTGACGACCTTGACCCGCGGCTGCTCGCTCTCCAGCGCGCTCGCGATCTCTCCACTGCCCTGTTCCCCACAGATGAGCACCGCGAAGCCAGCAGCGTCCAATTTGTTGTCGGTCAGTGCGTGCTCCAGGAACGGATCCAGGTTGGTGGTGAAGACGATGTCGAAGAAGCCTTTTTTGACCAACTCTGCCAGGCGGCGGTATCCGGGCGAGAGGCGTACTCTGGCAAAGTGCTTCTTCAAGATCACGTAGCGCTCCAGCGGACTGAGGCCGTTCAACGTCTCGTAAAATCTCCCCAGGTCATCGCTGCCGGCGATCGCCCGTACGACGCGCTTCAGCGAGCGACCGCCCAACGTCACTGAGGCTCCACTGCCCAGGACCAGCACGTAGGGCAGTTCGCCGCTTTCGCGCCGCGAACGCATCAGTTCGGCCAATAACCTGATCTTATCCGGTACGGCCCGGCGCTGCCTGCGCCATAGCACTCCCAGCAGCGCCAGGAGAAACGCCAGCAAGATCAACGCCAGGATGCCCGGCAGACAGAAGAGCCTGTCGGCCCACGAGGCCAGCAACGAAACGGGGGTGGGAGTGGGAGTGGCCACAGGTACAGGCGTGGGGACCGGGGTGGGTGTGGAGGTCGGCGTCGGGCTCGGCGCCGGCGTTGGGGGCATCACGACGGACAGAGGAATAGGGGTGCTCTCGTGGTAAAAGACCCGCCCGCCGGGCAGGATGGCCATCATCTCGGCCTGGACTGCATACTCTCCGCTCTCCTCGACGGGCTGGAACGCGCCAGAGTAGGCCACCACACTTTCTTCGGCCTGGCCCAGCGTATCGCCACGGCTCATCTCGATCGTCTGAACAGGCTCGTCGTCCTTCAACAGTGTGGCAATCAGCGTCAGATCCTCGAACGAGGCGGCACCCGCCAGGTGTACACTGGCCTGCAAGGGAATGGATTCCTGGGGCCTGTATGACGAATTCCGGGCCGGCTCCTTCACTTCGACCCAGGGGGCCGAGATGAGCGTGACCCACTTGTGTTCGTAGAGCGGCGTACCGTCGGGCCGCAGCGCATTGAGCGTCAACGAGTACTCGCCTGTCTGTTCCAGAGCCTCGAGCCGGGCCACGTACGTATCGCCGTCCTTTTCCAGAGGCAGTTGTGTCCTGAAGCCTCCCTCTCCCTCGATGGCGGCCTGGAAATCCTTCAATGGCACGTCCACCACCTGGCCGTTCTCATCCACAATTCCGGCCCGGATGGTAAAGGGTTGATCGGCCGGCAGGAAACTGCCGCCGGGTTCAACCAGTACTATCCTCACGTTGGGAAAGACCACGTAACTGAACTCGGCCCGCCCTTCCCCCTCCAGCACCACCTGCCAGATGCCCGCCCAGGGTTGCGTGTACGTCACCCCCCATACCTCGTAGTCTATGCCGTTGCTCTGCCAACTGACGCCTGCTTCGTCCTTGCTCAACGCCGCTCCCCCGACTGTTCCATCTGCCTGCGGCCTATGGATCGTGGCCTGCACCCCGGGGCTGTCCTTGGCCGAGATGGTGAACAAGATCTGATAGTAGTTGTCGTAGACCTGGTACTCGAGGACCTGCGGAGAACGCACCACCAGCGCAGGTGTGGCCGGCGTACAGAGCAGCTCTGAGAAGACGTAGGCGCTGATGCCCTGCATCTCCTGCACCTGCCTGGCCTCTTTGTAATATCCGCCCACCCTGGCAGAGACTTCCTGCCAGAACTCCCTGTAGATCGCCATAAAATCTGGGCTGGACGTTTCCTCGAGCCGGTCAACCCCGATGCCCACCGCGTAAAGAGGCACTCCGTTCGTGCTGGGGCACACGCTGTCCACGTATTGGCATTCTCCCAACTGTTCCAGGAGGCTCCGCGTTTCGTCCAGGTAGGCCACGACCGCCTCCTGTCCCTGCTCCTCGCTCACGCCAGGGGCAGTCGGCTGGCCGTCGGAGACGAGGATGAGCGCGAGTTTTCGATGGGGGTTGCATTCCTGCCCGACCATCGCCAGCGCCGCGCGCAGCGCTTTGTTGATGTCGGTGTATTCCTGATCCTTGTGGAACCCGATACGCTGGTGTACAGCCGCATACTGCTCTTTCAGTTCCTCGATCGCCGTGGGGCTATCCAACAGCGTGAAGGGGATAGTATAGGATTCGGTGCCAAAGGCGACCACACCCAACCGGTGGATGGCACCGGACCGTTCTGACCTCAGCATATCAACGAAGAAATTGACGGTGTTGACCCTCACCCCTTCCGTATCGGTGTGGTTCCACATCGTCTCCGACTCATCTACGATCATGATGACATCCAGGCCGGGTACCGTCCCGTGCGGTTCGTCGCTCCCGCCCTGGCCCCAGGCAGGGACAGGAAAACGGGCACTCACAAGCATGACAACGATGGCAAAAGCGAACAACCTTCGCCAGGGTGACCGGGGTGAATGTTGGATGGGCATACTTATGGCTCCTTGGGGCTGGCGCAGCGGAACCCGACGAAATCGTAGGTGTAGTCAGGTCTGACGTTGTAGCGGAACGCGGTGCGGGCGTAGACCTCGCCAAAGGGCCACGAGCCGCCCCGCAACACTTTATACGTACCGGTGGCAGGGCCTGGCGGGTCAGCCGCTGGAGACTGGCTGTAATAACTGTCAGCGTACCAGTCGGCTACCCATTCCCACACGTTGCCCGTCAGGTCAGAAGCGCCCCAGGGGCTATCCCCCTGAGGGGAGAAGTTGCCCACGGGCGTGGTGTCGCCCCGTTGCGCCTCCTGCGTGTTCGCCCTGGTGCTGTCAAAATCGTCTCCCCAGGCGTAGCGCCGCCCATATCCTGAATCGGTTATAGGACCACGCGCCGCCTTCTCCCATTCGGCCTCGCCAGGCAGGCGCTTGCCCGCCCAGCGGCAGTACGATTCGGCGTCGTTCCAACTCACCAGGACGACCGGGTGATCCATCTTGTCTGCGATGCCGCTAGCGGGGCCGTGAGGGTAGCGCCAATCGGCTCCTTCGACCTCTTCCCAGGCCGAGCCTTTCCAGACCCAGCCCCACCCACGTTGCTCGGCGACTGTCTGGTAGCCAGTGGCAGCCACGAAGCGCGCAAAGCGCTCGTTGGTCACCTCGTACCGGTCTATCCAAAAAGCGCTCAGGTAAACCCGCTGGACGGGCCGTTCGTCGTCGCCCAGTTCCTCGCTGCCCATGACAAACTCACCCGCAGGGACAAGCACCATTTCCGCACCATCGGTCGCCCACACCCGCACGGTGATCTGAGGCGCAAGATCCGCCGGCGCAATGGTGAGAGAGGGCGACGTGACGGTGGATGAAGGGGCCGCTACTGAGAGGCTGGGCACCACGGCGAGCGTGCCGGTGGGGAGAGAGAGCGAGGCAGAGAAGGTCGTTGCGGCCTTGAAAAGCAAGGGGGACAGCGCCAGCATCAACAGCAGAACCAGACTGATGACCCCAGTCCACAGAAGCGATCGCCTGCTCCACAGGCGGGAGGGTGTCACGGCTAGTGCCGGAGCAGGCCGGCCCACTGTCGGTGGTTCCTGGCGTCCAGCCTGTATCTGGACTTGGTGAACCATGGTATGGTTGGCAGTGAGCGGAGACGCTTCCCGCAAGTCAGCCAGGAACTCTTCCATGCGTTGGTAGCGATCGGCCGGGGATTTGGCCAACGCCTTGAGGATCACACGCTCCAACTCTTTCGGCAGGTCCGAGCGCAAGGCGTGGGGGGGAGTCAGAGGCTCGTTGATGTGCCTGAGCAGGACGGCCATCGGGCTATCGGTGCCAAAAGGCGGCCGGCCCGTGACCGCTTCGTACAGCACCACCCCCAGGGAGTAGATGTCGCTGCGCCGGTCCACGGCCAGGCCCTGGGCCTGTTCGGGGGACATGTACTGGGGGGTGCCGACGCTGGCCCCGCTGGTCGTCAACTGGAGACTATCCTCCAACATCTTGGCCAGGCCAAAGTCAGACAGCAGAGGCCAGTCTTCCTCGGCCATCAAAATGTTGCCCGGCTTGACGTCGCGATGGATCACGCCCTGGCTGTGAGCGTAGGCCAGGGCATCCCCCACCTGAGCGATCACGTTGGCCACGTACGCCAGGTCCTGCGGCCAGCCGAGGCGCTCGCGGAGCGTACCGCCGCTGACGTACTCCATGACCAGGTAGAACATGCCGCCCTGGCGGTCGTAGTCGAAAATAGTCAAGATATTCCGATGGCGCAACCGGGCCACAGCCCTGGCTTCACGCTCAAAGCGCGCGATAAAGTCTTCGTCCCCGGCCAGGCTCGGCGTCAGTACCTTCACCGCCACGTAGCGGTCGAGGGCAGGCTGATAGGCTTTGTAGACGGTAGCCATGCCCCCCTTGCCGACCCGCTCAAGGATGTGATATTGCCCGATGGTTGCGCCGTCCAAGTCCACGAATGTTTCGAACACGTCACTTGCACCAGGCTATTGAAACTTTATATGTATCACGGTTCCCAGTGATACAATAGCATATCACATCCTCAGGCGCAGGTCAATAGGAAAATATGCCTATCGTGCTACCGCTCCTCCGCTTCCAGGCGTGCCAGCCGGCGCTCCCGCTCCCAGGCGGGCATCTCGGCTTGCTCTTTCTCTGACAACGCCGCTCGCAGCTCAAAGATCTGGTCCCGCAGAAGGGCCGCCTTCTCGAACTCCAGGTCCTGGGCGGCCGCTTTCATCTGTTTCTCCAATTCCCGGATCAGGCGGGCCAATTCGTCCTCCGGCAACTGTGCCAGCGTCAGGCCAGCCTCTTGATCGGGTGCCGCCTGCCTGCGCACCCGGTCGGTCAGGTCGCGGACCTCCTTGACGACGGTGGCAGGTATGATGCCGTGCTCTTCGTTGTACTGCACTTGTACCTTCCGCCGCCGCTCCGTTTCTTCGATGGCGCGCTGCATCGAATTGGTGAGATGGTCGGCGTACATGATGGCGGTACCGTTGACGTGCCGCGCCGCGCGGCCAATCGTCTGGATGAGCGCGACGTCCGAGCGCAGGAAGCCCTCCTTGTCCGCATCCAGCACCGCCACCAGGCTTACCTCTGGCAGGTCCAGCCCTTCTCGCAGCAGGTTGATCCCCACGACCACGTCGTAGGCTCCCAGCCGCAGGTCCCGCAGGATCTCCACCCGCTCGAGCGTCTGGACCTCGCTGTGCAGGTAGTGCACCTTGATGCCCAGTTCGCGCAGGTAGCCGGCCAGGTCCTCGGCCATGCGCTTGGTCAGCGTGGTGACCAGGACGCGCTCGCCCCGCCCCACCCGCTCGTTGATCTGCCCCACCAGGTCGTCCACCTGTCCCTTGACCGGCTTGACGATGATCTGGGGATCCACGATGCCGGTGGGGCGGATGATCTGCTGTACCACCTGCTGGCTGCGCTTCAGTTCGTAGGGGCCAGGCGTGGCAGAGGTATAGATAACCTGATTGATGCGGGCCTCGAACTCATCGAAATTGAGCGGGCGGTTGTCGAGCGCCGAAGGGAGGCGGAAGCCGTACTCGACCAGCACCTCCTTGCGGCTGCGGTCGCCGTGGAACATGCCCCGCACCTGGGGGATAGTCATGTGCGACTCGTCCGTGACGAGCAGATAATCGGCCGGGAAGTAATCCATCAGCGTCCAGGGGGCCGACCCGGGCGGGCGCTGCTGCAGGTGGCGGGAGTAGTTCTCGATGCCGGGGCAGTAGCCGATTTCGCGGATCATCTCAATGTCGTAGCGGGTGCGCTGTTCCAACCGCTGCGCCTCCACGAGTTTCCCTGCCGCCGTCAGTTCGGCCAGCCGTGCTTCCAGTTCATCCTCGATGTCGGCCAGCGCCTGCTCCCGCTGCTCCTCCGGCGTGATAAAGTGCTTGGCGGGGAAGATCTGTACCTCGTCCAGGTCTGCCAGCACCTCGCCGGTGAGCGGGTCAATCTCGGTGATGCGCTCGACCTCGTCCCCCCAGAAGCCAATGCGATAGGCCGTCTCGCCGTAGGCAGGGCTTACTTCCAGCGTGTCGCCCCGCACGCGGAAGGCCCCACGCTTCAGGTCAAAGTCGTTGCGCTCGTAGTGGATGCTCACCAGGTGACGGAGAAGCCCGTCGCGCCGGTGCTGCTCGCCCCGCGCCAGTTTGACGATCACCCGCCCCCATTCCTGGGGGTCGCCGATGGCGTAGATGCAGGAGACGGAGGCGACGATGATAGCATCCCGGCGGGAGAAGAGCGCGGTCGTGGCAGCCAGGCGCAGCCGGTCGATCTCTTCGTTGATGTCGGCGTCTTTCTCGATGTAGAGGTCGTACTTCGGCACATACGCTTCTGGAGTATAGTAGTCATAGTAAGATACAAAGTACTCCACAGCATTATGGGGGAAAAACTCGCGAAACTCGGCGTAGAGTTGGGCAGCGAGCGTTTTGTTATGGACCAGGATCAGGGCAGATTTCTGCACCTGCTCGATCACCTTCGAAATGACATAAGTTTTACCTGTACCAGTAGCGCCAAGCAACGTCTGATGCTTGTACCCTTTCTCGATGCCATCAACCAGTTGTACTATGGCTTCCGGCTGATCTCCAGTGGGGCGAAAATCAGAAACGAGCTGAAATCTGGGCATAGCCTTCTCCTAGGCACAATGTGGTACGTGTTTCGTGTTGCGTGTAACGTCATCGGGTACGCAACACGCAATATCCAGCACGTTCAGAGTAGAACGCCAGTTCGATTGCATTATACATCAGGTCAGCACAGTACGCCAGATTTGACAGATGGAACAGTTGTGGTATGGTAGAAAGAATGGCGAATGGCAATAGGCGAATGGCGAATGGCAGAGAGGTAAAGCAGCGCGCAGGGTGGGTTTTCTTTGTGGGGATCGTGGCGGCTGTCGGGCTGTGTATCAGCACAGGAGGGCTGGCGGTCGCCAGCCGGGCCTATAGCCGGCGCTATACCGACCACATCTACCCCGGCGTCAGCGTCTACGGCGTGAACCTGGGTGGAATGACCGTGGACGAGGCCGCAACAGCGCTCCAGTCGGCGCTTCCCGACCCGGCCACGCTGCCGCTGACCATACGCGAGGGAGAGCGGACCTGGAGCCGCTCCTGGGCCGACCTGGGGTTGCGCTTCGACCCGCTGGCGACCGCTCGCCTGGCCTATCAAGTAGGGCGCGAAGGGACCTCTGAACAGCAGTACGTGGCCCAACTGCGGGCGCTCGTCGCCGGCTGGCCGCTTTCCCCCGTCGTCTTGCTCCCCGACCCGGTGCAGGCCACCAAGGCACTCGAAGCACTGGCCCCTGAGATCGCCACCCCGCCGGTGAATGCCGGGCTGATCATCCGGCCTGACGGCGTGACTCCGCTGCCAGCCCAGGCAGGGCGAGAACTGGACGTAGAAGAGACTGTCGCCGTGCTTCCACACGCAATGGGTGCCGGCAACGAGGGGTTGACGCTGGAACTCCTGACCCGCCAGGTGGAGCCGGCCATCGGCAACCCCGGGGCGGCGCAGGCACAGGCCGAAGCGTTGCTGGCGCGCCCGTTCACGCTCACCGCCGAAGACCTGCTGACCGGTTTCAGCGCAACCTGGGCAGTGGAGCCGGCGGCAGTGGCGCAGTGGCTGGTCGTCCAGCCGGTTGAGGACGAGCAAGGAGCCCGGCTGGTGCTGACGGTGCAGGAAGAGGCTCTCCGTGCTTACCTGGAAAGTTTCAGCAGCCAATTGACCGACGCCCCGGTCGCGCTCGACGTCGAGGAGACGCTGACAGCGGTAGAGGCGGCAATCGAGGCTGGCGCGGGCCAGGCCGTCGCCGCGCTCGTGCATCCACCGCGCACCTACACCCTGCAGCCGGGGGACACGTTGGTTTCGGTCGCACACAGCGCTGGCTTCCCCGTCTGGCGGCTGACTGAGGCCAATCCAGGCCTCGCCCCGCACGAACTGTGGCCCGGCCAGCAGATCGTCATCCCCTCGCCAGACGTGCTCTTGCCGTTGCCACTCATCACCGACCGGCGCATCGTCGTAGACATGTCTGACCAGCGCCTGTACGCCTACGCGGGGGAGATATTGGTCTACGATTTCTTGTGCTCGACCGGCATTGCCTCCTCCCCGACCATCCCAGGCACGTTCCAGGTATTGAGCAAAGAAGAGGAAGCCTACGCCTCCAATTGGGACTTGTGGATGCCGCACTTTATGGGCATCTACCGCGCCGGGCCCGACTTTACCAACGGCATCCACGGACTGCCGACCCTCTCCAGCGGTGCCCGCTTGTGGGAAGGCTACCTGGGCCGCCCAATCTCCTACGGCTGCATCGTCATCGGCCTGGACGAGGCCACTCTCCTCTACGAGTGGGCCGAGTTGGGGACGCTGGTGGTGATCCGCGAGTAGCAATCTGCAACGTTGACGTAACACAAGTGAAACCCACAAATGCCGATTCTGAATTATAGTGATGCTGATCCAAAGGGGTTAGAAACAGTCGTGGAACACGCGGTTGAGTTGAAAGATGAACGAGGAGCTACAAGAAGATCAATTTCCCGAGATCAACCAGGGGATTGGCACAGCAATGGAGAACGTCCGCCTCCTGGAGAACGTCGCACGTGAGCGCGACGTGGCTCGCGCCTTGCTCGATACTGCCGAAGCGCTAAGCACGACACTCCAACTGGATAAACTGCTAGAACGCATCCTGGACGAACTCCAGCGGGTGGTGCCCTACGATGCGGCGGCGATCAGCCTGCTGCACGATGGACGTTGTTGGACCGCCGCCTTCCGCGGCATGGAGCACACACGCTCGACCGGATTCAACCTGGAGGAACGTCCCCTGGTGCAGCGAGTCGTGCGCCAAAAAGGCCCGCTCATCGTTCCAGACGTGCACGACGAGCCTGACTGGTCCCCTGGCGAGGGATTTAGCCTGGTGCGCTCCTGGCTGGGTGTGCCGCTGATCTCCAAACACAGGGTCATCGGCGTGCTGACCATAGACTCCTATCACCCCGCCGCCTACGACGACGAGGCAGCCTGCCTGGCTTTTGTCTTCGCTCACCAGGCAGCCCTGGCAATTGACAACTCCCGTCTGTACGAACAGACACGGGCATACCTGCAGGAGACCGTTCTGCTTCACAGTGTCTCGGCGGCCATCTCGTCTACGCTCGACATGGGCCAGATGTTGCCCTACATAGCCCGCAGCCTGTGCGAAGCGCTGCACAGTACCAGTGCCGAGATCTATGAACCTGACGAGAAGCACAACACGATCACCGTCATCGCCGATTACGTGGCTTCCGAGCCTGCTGAACAAGTGCAGCGTGCAGACCTGGGTCAGACTCACTCGCTGACCGATTTTCCCGGCGCAGCCGAGGCCCTGGCTCGGGGCCGTCCCATACAGGTCCAGGTGGACGACCCCGCTGTGCTCCCACGCGAGCGGGCCAATTTGGAAACCCGTGGAGCACAGGCTGTACTGCTCCTGCCGATGGTGGCGCATGGCCATACAGTCGGCCTGGCCGCCGTGTGGGAAAGTCAGGGGTCCCGTCACTTCACCCAGGGAGAGATCGCCACAGGTCAAACACTGACCCACCAGGCCGCCATCGCGATAGAACATGCCCGGCTGTTCGAGGAAACACAACGCCGGGTGCGCGAACTTCAGTTGCTCCACAGTGTAGGCCTGGCCGCCGCTTCTGGGGTGCGCCTGGAGGATACCTTGCAGGCGGCGGCAGAGGCACTGGCCGCCGCGTTGAAGGACATCCGCGTGGCCGTGATGTTGCTGGACCCACAGAGCAACTCATTGCACGTCGAGGCCAGTGCTGGCTATCCGCGCGAGGCGATCCAGAACATACACCTGCGGGCAGGTGAAGGGATCACGGGTTGGGTGGCCCAGTATGGCGAGCCGGCTGTCGTACCTGACGTACACCTGGATACCCGCTACGTCGAGGTAGCCAGCGATATTCGCTCCGAACTGTGCGTACCCCTGGTCACCGGTCCACAGGTCATCGGTGTCCTCAACGTCGAGAGTCCTCAGCCCAATGCCTTCACGGGCGATGACCAGCGCTTGTTGAGCACACTGGCCAGCAACCTGGCCGTACTGATCGAGCGTGCCCGCCTGTTCGAGCAAGTGGAAGTCGCCAAGGCCGAATTGCAGCAACGAGCGGAGGCACTGGAAAAAGCAAACACCCGTCTACAGGAACTCGACCGGCTCAAGGACCGCTTCCTCGCCAACATGAGCCACGAACTCCGCACACCGCTCAACTCCATCATCGGCTTCTCGGAGGCGCTGATTCAAGGCATGGCCGGTGAGATATCGCCCAGGCAGAAACAGTGTGTGCAGGACATCCTCTCCAGCGGCGAGCACCTCCTGGCTCTGATCAACGACATTCTCGACCTCTCCAAAATCGAGGCCGGCTACATGACACTGGAACCGACCACGTTCGCGATCGCGGAGTTGCTGACAGAGGTACAGACGGCCATTGCGCCGCTGATCAGGAAGAGATCGCAGGTGCTGACGATAGAACCGACCAATGGCCTGCCCCCGCTCACCGCCGACCGTTTCCGGGTCAAGCAGGTATTGCTCAACCTGCTCAGCAACGCCAACAAGTTCACCCCTGCCGATGGGCACATTGTGCTCTCCTGTCGGCTGGCCGAGCCGGCCACGCTGCTCTTCTCTGTAGCGGACACTGGTATCGGGGTCAAACCGGAGGATCGAGAGATCATCTTCGAGGAATTCCGCCAGGCCGATGACTCACCCGCGTGGGAGGCCATAGGCACCGGGCTGGGGTTGACGATCAGCAAGCGGCTGGTCGAAATGCATGGAGGCCGCATCTGGGTGGAAAGTGAATACAGGTACGGCGCGACGTTCTCCTTCATGCTCCCGCTTACTGGCCTACCAAGCCCCAAGCCAGAGACAGCCTAAGATACCCCAGTATCTTCAGATGGCTTCTCTTCCTCGTAGGGTTCAGTGTGGATGACCACCCGCTCCAACCCAGAGACTTCCTGACGGAGCCGGTTCTCTAACCCGGTGCTGATCCGGTGGGCTTCCGCCAGAGACATCTCACCGGGTAGGTGACAGTGCATAGAGACAGCCCACCCCTTACCACCCCGGCGCACCTGAACCTGATGACAGTCTCCAGTGTTGAGGGCATCTTGGATTAGCTGTTGCACTGCCTGGACGATCTGCGCCTCCTCCAGGCGTAGCTCCGATGGCTGGCTCAATTGCCCCCAGGGCTCGATGTGTGTAGTCAACCCGGCCAGGTGAGGAATCTCCACACGTGCCCGCTCTTCCAACAATGAAGCCAGTTCATGGGCCTCCCGCAGAGGGAGGGTCCCGTCGGCTTCCAGATGCACCTCCACGTAATCACTCTCACTCACCTCATACGTCCACACGTCGTGAACCTTTATCCTCAGTTCGTCGGCCAGTCGTCGCAGTCGGACAGCAATCTCCTCATGCCCTGCTTCTTCTAGGGGGGAGCCGGACGGCTCTATGTGGATCGTCACGTCCTGAACATCCGGGAAATGCTCGCGCAGTCGGTATTGCACCTCGTGGGCAATCGTGTGGGCCTGCTCGGTACTCATCGCTGGGTCTACCTGGAGGTGCAGGTCGGCATACACAGCGCCTTCGTGTCCCCGGCTGCGAACCCGATGGCAGGAGAGCACTCCTGGTACTGACACAGCGACTTGTTCCAACTGATCGGGCGGCATCGCCACCTCATCCATCAAGGTAGGAGAACTCTCACGGATGATGTCTATCCCGATCTTGGCGATGACCAGGGCAATGATCAAAGCAAGGAGCGGGTCGGCCAGAGGGAAGCCCAGGCCCACGGCGGCCAGCCCACCGACCACAGAGAGGGAGACAAAGATGTCGGCCCGCGTGTGCTGGGCATCGGCCACCAGGAAGTCACTGTGCAGGCGACGGCCCTCGCGTACTTCATACCACACCACGAGCGTGTGGACAGCAATACTGACCAGCAACGCGCCAAAGCTCCAGAAGTTGACCTGGGTCTGGACGAGGGCAGGGTCATGCAGCCGCTCCACTGCACTCTTGATCAGTTCCCAGGTGGTCAGAAAGAGCAGCCCGGAGACGATCAGCGCAGCCATCGTCTCCACCTTACGGTGCCCGTACGGGTGCTCCTTATCGGCAGGGCGGGCGGCCACGTAGATGCCCACCAGGCCGATCACGTTGGAGGCAGAATCGAAGACCGAGTCAATGCCGTCGGCGATCAGGCTCAACGAGCCCGTCCAGTACCCAACGCTCAACTTGGCAGCCGTAGCGATCAGGTTAAGCCCCATGGTGATCCACAGGACCCGCCGGATGGCACGAAAAGTGTCCACAATACCTCCCTAGGGCAAATGAACAATGAGTCAATGAACAATGAACAATCGCCGCCTGTTCACGGCGGCGATGGCGCTCACGGGAGCCTACGCACTTGATGAACACGACGTCCTTTGCTGACCAGCTTGCCGATCTCGACGACGGCGATCAGCAAAAGCGCTACACTAAAGACCACCCCCCACTGTTGCAGGCTCAAGGGGCTAATGCCCAGCAGGTTGCGGATCGGGGGCACCAAAAAAGCACCAATGGCCAGTAACAAGCCAGCCAGCACCGCCACGACCAACGGCTTGTTCTGGCTCAGACTGCCACTGCGGAAAATCGAACGCCGCATGCTGCGATAGGCAAAGATGTAGATCATCGAGTTCACCGCAAAGCTGGCAAAAGCATAGCTCCGGCCCTCGATCGGATTGTGGTGCAGGGTGTAGTAATGGCCGAAGAAGACCAGCGCTACCAGCGTGCTGGCGATGCTGATCACGCCGATCAACGACAGGCCCAGGCGGTTCAGAACCGGTTCGTGGATTGGCTTGGGCATTTCGTCCATAATGCCTTCTTCCTTCGGCTCGAAGCCCAGCACGATGTCCGACGGACCGTCACAGATCAGGTGGATCCACAGGATCTGGGCGACCATCAGAGGTGCTGGCCAGCCAAGCACCATGGCTCCAAAGATCGTCAAGACCTCGGCAAAGGAGTTGGACAGGGTGTAGGCGACCACCTTGCGGATGTTCTCAAAGACCACCCGCCCTTCTTCGACCGCAGCGACGACCGTCCGGAAGTTATTGTCGAGCAAGATCAGATCGGCCGTCTCCTTGGCGACGTCGGTGGCGCTGCCCACGACCACGCCGATGTTGGCCCGCTGCAAGGCCGGGGCATCGTTCACCCCGTCGCCGATCATAGCCGTGATCTCGCCCTGAGCCTGTAGCGCCCGGACGATGCGCAGTTTGTCCTGCGGCCTGATACGCGAAAATACGACCGTCTGGCCGACCCGTTTCTGAAGCTGCCGGTCGTCCAGTGTTGCCAGTTCTTCTCCCTCCAGGACCCGGCTCTGGTGTACTCCACCGACGTCGTCCACCGGCAGGCCAATACTGGCCGCGATCCGTTCCGCCGTGCGCCGGTAGTCGCCGGTGATCATCTTGACCTGGATCCCGGCCCGCCGGGCAACCGCAATGGCCTCGCGGACGCCCTCGCGAATCGGGTCCTCCATCGCAACCAGACCGACCCAGGTGTATCCCGTACGATCCTCAAGCGCTCCCTGGGGGCGGCACGCCAGGCCCAGCAACCGTAACCCCTCACCTGCCCACTGTTCTACCTGGGCCAGGATGCGTGTGCGTTCGGCTGGCGTAACCTGGCACATATCCAACACGATTTCCGGCGCACCCTTCAAATAATCCAAGTACTGCCCATCAATCTGGTTGGCCGTGATCATGAACTTGGTCTCGCTGCTGAAAAGCTCTTCGTTCAACCGCTCCGCGCGGCTGACCAGTTCCTGGGGATCCATAGACAGTTGCGTCCGCACATATTCCCACAACGCGACGTCAACCGGGCCTTCCAGGTCGTTGCACAGGACCATGCTCTCCAGAGCCCGCTGGCGGTCTTCGAGGGCACTGCGGGTGACCTGCATGCGGCCCTCGGTCAATGTGCCGGTCTTGTCAGTACAGATCACCGTCACCGAGCCCAGCGTCTCGACAGCCAGCAGCTTCTTGACCAACCCGTTCCGCTTCAGGATCTTGCGCATCCCCAGGACCAGGATCACCGTGACGGCGATCAGCAGGCCCTCCGGCACAGCAGCGATGGCCAGGATGATCGAGACGCGCAGCATCTCCAGGAGGGGGCGACCAGAGAGCAGCCCGACGGCCAGGATAGCCACCGTGACCAGGACAACGAGACGGGTCAGCGAACGGCTGAATGCCCGTAGCCGTACCTGCAGGGGCGTTTCCTCTGGTTCGTACTCTTGCAGGCTGGCTGCAATTTGTCCCAGTTCTGTGCTGGAACCGGTGCGGGTCACACGCATCAGTCCCCGTCCCACCACTGCGGTCGTTCCCATGTAGACCTGCTGATCAAGGCTTTTGCTGACCGGCTCACTTTCTCCGGTCAAGATAGCCTCGTCTACTGCCAGTTTGGTGCTCTCGATGATCTCCCCGTCTCCCGGGACGTGTTCCCCTGCGTTCAGCACGACCAGGTCGCCAGGCACGAGTTCCCGGAGCTCTATCTCCTGCCGGGTCCCGTCGCGGATCACGGTCGTGGTCGGCTTCAGCAGGCTCTTGAGGGCCGTGTAGGTCCGCTGCGCCCGATACTCCTGGATGAAGCCCAGGACAGCATCAATCACAACGACAGCCATGATGATGGCAAAGTCACCGTACTCCCCGACCGCCAGGGAGACCGCTGCCGCGACCAGAATAATGTACACCAGGGGGCTCTTGAACTGGGAGAAGAAAATGGACCAGGCGGAGGGTCCTTTCTTGGTTGGCAAGACATTTTCGCCGTGCCTGCGCCGTTGTTCCAGCACCTCGGCTGCGGTCAGGCTGTATAACGGTTCGTGTTTGTGAGACAAATCGTCGTTTCCTTGATTCGTATCCATGGTTTTGATGATATTCCTTCAGGTAGATTGGACCGATACAGTGGCTGTTCTGTCACTCCCCGGCAATATAAAAAAAGAGGCGCCGAGATAGCATCAGCCGGGTCTATCCTATGCCGGCAAGCGCCTGATCCCGACACCTCGCAAAGAACTAACTATTCAGTTTGGAGCATGCCCTTCCGGGGCCTCCAACCGGGCGAGCAAGGGAGCCTGTGCTGCACAGATCGCACCCGCCTTCCCTAACCCCGGTATTCATGTTACAATAGCGCCACAGTGTGCACTGTGGCATTGCAATTAGTATACCAAAGACTTCCAGTTTGTCAAGTGACGAACTTGCTCCTCGCCTCGGCATCCCCCCGCCGCCGCGAGTTGTTGGCATTGCTGGGATTGTCCTTCGAGGTGAGCGTGGCAGACGTGGCCGAAGACCCGCTGATGGACGAATTGCCTGCCATGTTGGTCGCCCGGCTGAGCCAGGCCAAAGCCCGCGCCGCCTGCTCTACACCAGGCCAAAGAGATGCCACCTATGTCCCTACGCTTGTCATCGCCTGCGACACCGTCGTGGCACTGGACGGAGAACTCCTGGGCAAGCCGCGCGATGCGAGCGAGGCAAGCTCGATGCTCCAGCGCCTACGCGGACGCTCTCACGACGTCTACAGCGCCGTCACACTGCTGGAACCGGCTACCGGCGACACAACGACCGACGTGGCCGCGACCCAGGTGGTGATGCGCGCCTATACTGACGCCGAAATCGCTGCTTACGTCGCCAGTGGTGACCCCCTGGATAAGGCGGGGGCGTATGCCATCCAGCACTCCGGGTTTCATCCTGTGGCCGAGAACCAGGGCTGCTATGCCAACGTGGTGGGGCTGCCCCTCTGCCACCTTACCCGCTGCCTGCAACGTTGGGGAAGCGAGCCACCCCACGACGTTCCCACGGCCTGCCAGGCCCACACAGGCCATCATTGCTTGGTTTACGCGACCATCCTGACTGACCAATGAACAATGAAACAATGAACAGTGAAACAATGAACAATGAACAACAGCAAATCGGCAAATCGGCAAATCAGCATACCGCTATTCGCCATTCGCCATTCGCCATTCGCCATTCGCTATGCGCTATTCTGGCCTTGCTTCTGGTAGTAGGCTGCAGTGGCCCCACGCCCACTGTGCCTGCCTCTCCCGTCCCCACCCTCCCTCCCACGCCCACCCCCACCCCGCTGCCACCCTCTCCTGAGACGACCGCTGCTATTTTTATGGACGCCTGGGAGTCTGGCGACTATGCAACGATGTACGCCCGTCTCTCTCCGGCCAACCAGGCTGCTATGGACGCCGCAAGTTTCACCCAGCGCTACCAGAACGCATTGAACACCGCGACCGTGCTCACCGTTACTACGCGCCTCAAATCGGCCCTGCGGGAGGATGAGCGGGCCAGTGTCGCCTTCCAGTTGACACTGGACACGGCACTGGTCGGCACGTTGATCACCGACACCGTAGTGTCGCTCAGCCTGCACGATGGGCAATGGTGGGTGGACTGGAACGAGGGACTGATCTGGCCCCAACTGGCGGGCGGACATTACTTTCGGATGGAATACAGCATCCCCACGCGCTCCAACATCTACGATCAGGCGGGCCTGGGCCTGGCGGCCGAAGGCACGCTCGTTACCGTTGGCGTCATCCCTGGCCAGATTGCGGACGAGAACGCACTCCTGACAACGCTGGCATCGGTCACCGGGCTCTCCCCAGACGCGATACGCGGCCGGTACGCGGCCGCTCCGGCCGAGTGGAAAGTCCCCATCGCCGACATTCCTGCCGAGATGAGCGTAGAGTACAACGACCTGTTGTCATCCATCCCCGGCATTTACCGGGACGAGAAGGAAGGGCGCACCTACCCCCATGGGACCGGCGCACCCCACGTCGTCGGTTGGGTGGCTCCTGTACCGGCCGAGCAACTGTCGGCCTACCGCGCCCGGGGTTACCGGGGCGACGAGTGGGTGGGCATCTCCGGGCTGGAGGCGTGGGGGGAGGATATTCTGGCCGGTCGACACGGCGGCGCACTCACCGTCGTCACTTCGACGGGAGAAAAGATCGCTACGGTGGCGGAACGCCCGGCTACCCCCAGCCGTACCATCTACACCACCCTCGACCGCGACTTCCAGGTGCAAGTGCAACAGATCCTGGGCAACCGTACCGGAGCGATCGTCGTGCTCGACGTGCACAGCGGCGCGGTACGGGCGCTGGTCAGCGGGCCTGGCTTCGACCCCAACGTCTTCGTCGGGCCGGCCGGGGAAGTGGGCCGCGTCCAGATCCTGGCCGACCCCCGCCATCCCCTCTTCAACCGTGCGACCCAGGGTACCTACCCTTCTGCCTCCGTGTTCAAGATCGTCACGCTAGCCGCGGCGATGGAGGCGGCGGGAATGGACCCGCTGCAGACGTTCTTCTACTGTCCCGGGTACTGGGAGGGACTGGGGCCCACGTTCCACAAGGTGTGCTGGAAAGCCGACGGGCACGGCGACATCAGCCTCAAGGATGCCCTGACCGCCTCGTGTGACGTCACGTTTTACGCCGTCGGGCAGACACTCGACGGGGTAGGACAGGACGTGCTCCCCCGCTTCGGGCGCGGCTTCGGGTTCGGCGAACCGACCGGCCTGGAAGGCGTGCTGGAGACAGGCGGGTTGGTGCCCGATCCCGACTGGAAGGCCAACGCGATTGGGGAAGCCTGGTGGATAGGCGACACGGTCAACCTGGCCATCGGGCAGGGCTACCTGCTGGTGACGCCGCTGCAGGTGGCCCGCATGATGGCCGCCGTCGCCAACGGTGGCACGCTCTACCGCCCCTACGTCGTCGAGCGCACCGGCGCGGCCGGAGACATTCCTGAGCAGGTGACCCAACCCCAGGCCGTCGGACAGTTGCCGGTCAGCCCAGCGCACCTGGCGGCCATTCAAGAAGCGCTGCTGGGGGTAACCACCAGCCCCATCGGCACCGCGCCACACCGCTTCGCCGGGCTGGGTATCCCCGTCGCTGGCAAGACCGGCACGGCTGAGGTCGGCGGGCCAGATACCGTGCCCCATTCCTGGTTCGCCGCCTACGCCCCGGCCGACAACCCTGAGATCGCCATCGCCGTGCTGGTGGAGCACGCCGGCGAAGGCTCAACCGTGGCCGCACCGCTGGCGCGCCAGGTGGTAGAAGCGTACTACGGCCTGCCGCTTTCCCCGTTGCCACCACAAGCAGAGGAGGGCTACGTGCCGCCCACGCCCACACCGCAGCCGTAAGCCACATCCCCACAACAATCAGCCGGTAGCCCGCTAACTCTCGCGGCTACCGGCTAAGCACTCGAAAGCCAAAGGCTGCCGACGCCAGAAACCCCCTACACTACGCTCAACTTACCTAACACCTCGATCACGTCTGGATGAGACTTGCCTTCCCCGGGCCACAGCCACTCGGCCCGCAACCACAGGCCCGGCAGGACCACCGAGTGATACACACCGTCCTTGAATGGTACACTCCTGAACTTACCCGTTGCCTCATCGCGTATCAGCATCTGCGTGCCCTCTTGTCCATAAGGGTCGAGCAGCCACAACTCTCTTACCCCATTGCGCTCGTACCCCTCCCGCTTGACACCGGTGTCATAGTGATAGGTGCTGGCAGAGAAAATTTCCACCACCAGGTCCGGCGCTCCGTCCACTTGTTTCTCACCGATGATGTCCTCCCGCTCACGGCGGATGAACAGCAGGTCGGGTTCGTAGACGTGGCCCTCTTCCAGTTGCACGGCGGTACGCGAGCCTAACACCTGGCCCAGAGTATACCGGCGAACGTAAACTGTCAGCAAAGTGAACAGGAATCGAAAAAGTCGCTCGTGGGCATAAGATGCCGGTGATTCCATAATCATCACCCCATCAATCAAGTTGGCCTTGGTATCCTCGTGGCACATGTGGAAGAACTCCTCCGCCGTCATCTTGTCCCGCAGCAGTACTGGCGCTTCCACAGTTGTACGCACCGTTTCCCCGATCATTTGCTTCACCCCCTTGCCAAACCAGATTATACCTCCACATCATCAGTCGGACAAGCATCCTACGGCCCCAGCGGCTCCGCCAGGCGCAGGGCGATGTAGGCCGGGCGATAGGAGCCATCGGGCCGCAGCAGACTGTAGGCGGAGACCGGGTCTCCAGCACCCCAGATGGTCGCCAGGTTCAGGTTCCACAGGAACATCGGCCCCACCCGGAGGCGCTCGTCTCCCATCTGGAAGGCGCGCACGACATAGCCCGCCTGTTGGGTTTCGCTCACCTCACGCGCGTATTCCCAGCCCGTCATGTTCTCCGTCCTCATCCCCTCGACGGAGGGCCAACCGAATTCCGTGACCCAGATTTGGTGCTCCGTGTCGCCGTAGGCGAACATAATGGCGTGGTAATCCTCCAGCGTGTCGCGGAAGAAAAAACTGGGATGGTTGTTGTGGCTGGAAGCGACGTGTGTGGCGTCCTGCCAACTCTCGTCGGGTGGGTTGGCGAAGCCATAAGGGTGGGCCCCGATGCCGTCCACCCATTGAGCGATGCCGGCCTCGTACATTCCGCGCAGGAAGACGCGGTCGTCAATCGCCACCACGCCATCGTTGATGCCGGTAACGGCCGGGGCACCGCTGATGACCAGCGTGCTCGGGTCGGCAGCGCGCACGCCCCTGGCTCCCTCGGCGACCAAAGCGACGAAACGAGCCGGGTCGAGCGTGTCGCCCTGCCACTCGCGGGCCAGGTTGGGCTCGTTCCACAGTTCGTAGGCTGCCACGCGGCCCCGGTAACGGGTCGCCAGTTGCTCCATAAAACGGCCAAACTCGGCATAGTCGGCCGGCGGACCGGTTTCGAGTTCGGAGACGCGCGTCCAGTCGGGGGCATGCACGACGCTGAGCAGCAACTTGAAGCCGAACCCGTTACAGGCCTCGACAGCCCGGTCCAACGGCCCCCACTCAAAGTCGCCCGGGCCGTGCTCGACGGTGTGCCACGTCACCTGCTGCTTGACCCACCCCACCCCCAGTCCCTGCGCCCAGCGCAGCGTTTCCGCCACGTCACCCGCGAAAAGGTGCACCTGCACGCCGTAGCCAGGCTTGGGCACCGGCGGCGGCAACGGCGTGGGGCCGGCGGGAGATGGTTGGGGTGGTGGAGGCACGGGAGAAGGCATTGCGGTGGGGGCAGGCGTAGGAGACGTCTCACCCCTGGCCACGATCGGCAGGTAGATGACATAGAGCGTCTTGCCAGGGGGTGAGGTCAGGTCAACGGTGGGGGCTGGACCTCCCCGGCAGCCCGCAAGCGCTATAGGCAACAACGCCACGAGGGCAAGTAGCCCTACGCAACACGCAACACGCAACAGGCACCACGCAACACGCAACACGCAACACGCAACACGATCATCCAGCCTGCTCGCCGAGCAGCCCCCTGGCGTACTCGTACCCCTTATGGAATGCCTTCATATTCAGTTCTTCCGTCCCCTTGGGCACGCTGTCGAGAATAGCCTTGCGCATGGCCTCCTCGGAGATCACCCCCGCCAACGCAGTCAATGCCCCCAGCATCACGATATTGGCCACGATCCGCCGCTTCAACTCCTGATCGGCTATACGGGTCGCCGGGACAGGAATGACCTGTTGGCCGGCCACCGGATCGGGCTCCACCAGGTCCGCGTCAATCAGCAACATCCCGCCCTCGACCAACTGACCATGGTACGTAGTATAGGCTTCCTGGGACAGCGCGACCATCACACTGGGATGGGTGACGTGGGGGTACAGGACAGGACGGTCAGAGATGATCAGTGCCGCACTGGCAGCCCCACCCCGCGACTCGGGGCCGTAGGACTGGGTTAACGTCACCTCCCGCTCATCGTACAGCGCCACCCCCAGCCCTGTGATCTTGCCGGACAGGATAACCCCTTGTCCGCCAAAACCACACAGCAGGACCTCCACAGGCCCAATCCGTTCCCGTCCTGCAATCCGTGTTCTGAGTTTTGCTTCGTGGGGCAGGCTTTCCAGCCTGCCAGGAGCTTCACGTGCTATGGCCGGTAGTTCGGCCTGCACCGAATCAACCTCCCCGTGCGACTCCAACTCCACGGGCGGACGGTGGAGCAACGCCAGGTCGTCTGAAGGACGCAACTCCCCGAACACCTCCTGAAGCCGGTCCTGAAAGGTGGGGCGCTCTACGTCCACAAATTCCCCGCAGATGATCTCCCCCGCCAGATCGATGTCCACCTCCCACGGTTGGACGTCGCGACGGACGACCGCCTTCTGGTGGTAGTATTCCATCATGTCGGGGCCGTATTTGGCGCGGTTGAAGCGTCCATAGAGCGTGGGACAGGGAGAGATCACCTCGACGACGCTGAAACCCGGCTTCAGCAGCGCCTTATGGATAGACTTTTCCAGCCGGCGAGCGTGGAGCGCCGTCCAGCGCGCGATATAGGTCGCACCGGCCGCCGCGGCCAGGTTCGGAATGTTGAACGGGTGTTCCAGGTTGCCCCGGGGCGACGTGCTGGTGCGCCCCCCCGTCGGCGTCGTCGGTGCGACCTGCCCCCCGGTCATCCCATAGTTGAAATTGTTGACACAGATCACCGTCAGGTCCATATTCCGGCGCGCGGCGTGGATGAAGTGGTTGCCACCGATGGCGATCAGGTCCCCGTCGCCGGAGAAGACGACCACCTTCAGGTCACGATTCGCCAGTTTCAGCCCGGTGGCGAAGGGAATGGCCCGCCCGTGGGTCGTGTGAAAACCGTCGAGGCGCAGATAACCAGCCGCCCGGCCAGAACAGCCAATGCCAGATACAATCGCCACCTTGTCCAAATCGAGCCCCGAGCGCATGAGCGCGCTGGTAAAACAACTCAGTACTGTGCCCAACCCGCAGCCCGGGCACCAGATGTGCGGCAAGCGCTCTGTACGCAACAAGTCATCCAGCGGATGGCGCCCGATCTCCTCCTGAGTTGGCACACCTGCCAGTTCGCCTTCCATCTCCTCTGCTCCCCTGCTCCTCTGCTTCTCTGCTCCTCCGCTCATCGGGCCCCCTCGCGGATCGCCTCCAGGATGTCGCCCGGCGCGTGGATGCCGCCACCAGGATGGGTGACCGAGATCACGCGCGCCCGGCCGCCTGCGCACCGCTCTACCTCCAGCACAATCTGGCCCATGTTGAGTTCCGGCACGACGAACGCCTTGATGTGGCCTGCCAGTTGGCGGATGCGCTCTTCGGCGAAAGGCCAGACGGTCACCAGCTTGAGCAACCCCACGCGTATCCCTTCTTCCCGCGCCATCCGCACCGGCTCCAAGGCCGTGCGGGCCGAGATGCCGTAGGCGACGACGACGACGTCCGCGCCCTCGGTGCCGTCCTCGACCACTTCGATGATGTCGTGCCGGTTATTGCGGATCTTGGCGATGAGGCGCGGAATCAGATTTCTCTGCCCCGCCTCCGTCGTCGCCGGATACCCGCGCTCGTCGTGGGTCAGGCCGGTCACGTGGATGCGGTAGCCCATCCCCGCCAGTGGGAAAGGCGGTACGCCATCCTCGTCCGGCGCATAAGGGAGAAAGTCGGGGCCGGGTGGCCCCTGTGGCCTGCGCCAGGGATAGATGGGGATCTCTGTGACCGGTGGGATGACTACCCGCTCGGTCATGTGGCCCACTACCTCATCGGACATCAGAAGCACCGGAGTACGATACTTCTCGGCCAGGTTGAAGGCACGGATCGCCAGGTCAAATGCCTCCTGGGGAGAACCGGGCGCCAGTGCGATGATCTCATAGTGACCGTGCGAGCCCCAGCGGGCCTGCATCATGTCCGCCTGGCTGGTCAGCGTCGGCAGGCCCGTGGAGGGTCCACCGCGCTGCACGTCTACCACCACGCAGGGCGTTTCGGTCATGATGGCCAGGCCGATGTTTTCCAGCATCAGGCTCAGCCCAGGGCCAGAAGTAGCCGTCATCGCCCGCGCACCACCCCACGCCGCCCCGTTCACCGCGTTCATCGAGGCCAATTCATCCTCCATCTGGATGAAGATGCCGCCAACCTCCGGCATCCGGGCCGCCATGTGCTCGGCGACCTCGGTGGCCGGGGTGATGGGATAGCCAGCGAAGAAACGGCAGCCTGCACAGATCGCTCCCTCCGCCAACGCCGTGTCGCCATCCAGAAAGAACTTGCCCTCCAACACGCCGGGTTCACTCACCTTCTTCCACCTCCAATACGTAGATACAGAACTCCGGGCACATCAACTCGCATAGCCGGCAGGCGACGCACTGCTCCGGTTGAACGGCCCGGGGAAAGTGATAGCCCTTCTCATTCGTCCGATCCGAAAGTGCCAGCACGTCCCGCGGGCAATAGCGCACACACAGTTCGCACCCTTTGCAACGCGCCCGGATGATGTGTGCTTCCCCCCTCGGGACGTGGAACTTGTCTATGTCGAGTGGAGTACGCCAAAGTTTCATCTTGAAAGTTGACACCGCCGTCGTTATGGTCATAACTCAAGGCCCACCAAGCGTGCCAGCGCCGCCTTCGACGCGGCCTCCACCTCGTCGTGGACGCTCCGCCCGTGGCTGTCCATCGTCACCACCAGGGGGAAACCCTCGACGCGGATGACCCAGAACGCCTCTGGCACGCCGAACTCGTCCTTCTTGTAAACCGTCACTACCTTTTTGACTGTGTCGGCGATGAGCGAGGCCGCCCCCCCCACGGCGTGAAAGTAAACTGCGCCGTGTTCCCGGCAGGCCCGCAGCGTCTCCGGCCCCATCCCGCCCTTGCCGATCACACCGCGCAGCCCGAAGTGAGCGATGACCTCCGGCTCGTAGACCTCTTCGCGGATGGAGGTGGTCGGACCGGCAGCGACGAACTCCCAGCGCCCCCTCCCCTCTCCGCCCCTCTCAGGGGAGGCCCCCACCTCCATCCCCCTCTCAGGGGAGGCCCTCACCTCCCCCCCCCTCTCAGGGGGGGATAGGGGGGGTGGAAGCTGGCGGACCACCGGCCCGCAGTGGTAGATGACGCCGCCGTTCAACAGTCGCCGCAGTTCCTCGCACAGCGGGCGCTCACTCTCCGGTATCGCAGCGGCACGGATCAGGTTTTCCACCATGTACTTGTGGGCCACATCCCGCCCGGTGACCATCACGCCGGAAAGCCGCACCGTGTCACCAACGTGCAGCGCACGGACCTCTTTCTCGGAGATGGGTATCGTCAATTCATAGAGTGCCATCACAAAACCTCACCCTCTGTGCAAATCGGCAAATCAGCAAATCAGCAAATCGCAAATCGCAAGACTCACGAGAAGGTTGTCTTGTCTTCCAGTACCTCCAGCCTCGCCCGCCGGCAGGCCCAACACATGTACGCGATGCTCACGAAGTAGCACGCCGGCAGGCGATGAAGAACACCGATCTTGACGCCCAGGAGCGTAGTCTTGCCACCACAGCCCATCGGTCCAATGCCCAATTCGTTGCATTCGCGCAAGAGGCGCTCCTCCAGCGCCGCCAGTTCCGGCAGCGGGTTGACGTCGTCCAGCGGGCGGAAGAACTGTTCCTTGGCGTGCACGTAGCCGGTGCCACGGTCGCCGCCGATAGTGATTCCGAGCACGCCCGGCGCACACCCCTGCCCTTGCGCTTGATAGACGGCGTCCAGCACCACCCGGCGCACCCCTTCCAGGTCACGCCCGGCTTTCAGTGGTTCGTAGGGCAGTTTGTACTGCGTACCCACGTTTTCACTCCCGCCGCCCTTGAGGAGCAGGTCCACTCGCATCCGTTCCTTTCTCAATCCGT
>Ga0315285_10001204_pt1 | contig 27063 bp, 18 predicted proteins | sample YL17G09_36_MG_FD_203698 | JGI IMG/M metagenome (GOLD analysis project Ga0315285, IMG submission 203698) | Sediment microbial communities from Yellowstone Lake, YNP, Wyoming, USA - YL17G09_36 | ecosystem: Environmental > Aquatic > Freshwater > Lake > Sediment | place: USA: Wyoming | collected... | reverse complement strand
GTGTGGTAGCTGCCCAGGCCCAGCACCCGCTGGAGTCCCAGGGCGCTGGCCCCGTGCTTCTCGCCAGTCACATACCAGATGGCCTGGAACCACACCCGCAGCGGATAGCGCGTGTCGTGGAAGAGGGTTCCGGAGGTCACCGACACGCGCTTGCGGCACCGCCCACACTGATGCCAGCCGTTCGCCAACTGCCAGGCCTGACGGTGACCACACCAGGGACAGACGAAGCCATCGCGCCAGCGGATCGACGCCAGATAGGCGCGGCAGGCCTCTTCCGAGCCCGCCAACGCGTCGAAGCCCTGTTGGTTGCGAGGGAAGGGCTCCATAGCCCCGTATACTATATGTAGTGGGTGGTGTAGTCAACTGCATACCCAGGTAATAGTAATGGGCGCCTCGGATATGGGCGTGCTGAATGGGGGTAGAGGGCGCGGAAGTCGCCGGCAGCGGTTGGCTTTCCAGCCCGTGGGCGAGGATGGAGTCAATGCTCTTGTAGCTGAGCGCATTCAGTGCCAGCGCGCGGACACAGGCCGCCTCCAGCCGCGCCGCTCCATGGTGCTTGCCCAAGCGCAGCACCCCCAGGCCCGCCCGGTAGCCCTGGACGGGGTGGGCGCGGGAGGCGAGGATCTGCTCCACCACCTGGGCGGTGGCCGGCCCGGTCTGCCGCGCCCAGCGGATCAGGCGATCGGGACTCCACTGCACATACTCGCGGTGATGGCGGGGCATGTGCTCGAGGAGCGTGGTGTGCCCACCTCGCTGGAATGAGCGCAGATGCGACGCCACCCGCGTTCCTTTGTGGAGGATCTCCACGGTGTGGGCGGTGAGGCACACCTCGACTTGGGCGCCCAGGATCTGGTAGGGCACGGAGTAGTAGTGCCGGTCCACCTCCACGTGGTAGTCGATGCTGACCCGGGCTTTCTTCCACTCCTGGTACTCGTAGGGCTGGGCGGGCAGGGGCCGGAGGGCGGGCCGGTCGAGCACGAGAAAGAGCGACTCCCGGCAGCCTTCCAGTTTCCGGAAGGGTCGGCGGTTGTACTCCCCGAGCAGCGCCCAGATCGCTTCGTTCAACTCCGCGAGGGAGAAGAAACGCCGATGCCGCAGCCGGGCGAGAATCCAGCGCTCCACCCCCTGGACGCCCGTCTCGACCTTCGCCTTGTCCCGGGGGGCGGCGCACGCGGGCGGGCAGCACGGCGGCGCCGTAGTGCTCGGCCAGCTTCTGGTAGGTGCGGTTCAGGTCGGGATCGTAGAAGCAGGGGGAGGTGACGCCGGACGTGACATTGTCGGGGATGATGAGAGCCGGCACCCCACCCAGGAATTCGAAGCAGCGCCGGTGCGAGCCGATCCAGTCCGGAAGCCCCTGGCTCCAGGTGGCCTCCACGTAGGTGAAATTACTCGCCCCCAGCACGGCGACAAAGATCTGGGCCTCCCGCACCTCCCCGGTGCGCCGGTCCACCACCGGCATCGTCTGGCCGGCGTAGTCTACGAAAAGCCGTTCGCCGGCCACATAGTGCTGGCGCAGCACCGGCTCCAGGGTGCGCTCCCAGCCCCGGTAGAGCTCGCAGAATTGGCTATACTGATAGCCGTCGGGGTGAGCCGCCCGGTACTCCTGCCAGAGCAGCCCCAGGGTCACACCTTTGCGGCGCAGCTCCTGGTGGATCGTCGGCCACTCCGGCCGGGGACGCTGACGAGGAGAGTCAGGCGGAGGTGGGAAGAGCAGCGCCTCCAGCGATTCCTCGTCCATCCCCTCCGGCAGCGGCCAGCTCAGCCCCGCGGCCTTTGCCCGCAGCAGGCAGTCTCGCACCGTCGTCTGGCCCTTGCGGCAACTCACCGCAATCGCCCGGTGCGAGAGCCCCGCCTCCCAGCGCAGCCGTAATACTTCCTTGATCACACGCATGGATAACCTTTCCCTGGGCATCTGTTCCTCCCGGACCCATCTTCAGACCTAAGAGGCCCAGCTTACCCCATGCTTGGTCGGTTATCCCGCGTCTGGCTTCACTCCATTCGGTGATCGGATGGGATCGGAATCACCGCGCACTTTGAATCGGAATCCGCGCGCACTTTGAATCGGAATCGGTGGTCACTTTGGCCCGGAATACGCACCTGCCTGGCTCACTGCCGGAGGGCGCGGATCGACCACAGCGCCAGTGCTGTGGCCGGACACCGTTGAGGTCTTCGCCCGGAGCGCTTCCTGACACCGGACAGCTCTTTCCCAAGTCCCCCGAGAGGTGCTATCATGGCCAACGCGGTGGACAGCGTTTGCGGTGAGGACAACCGGGGCGGACAAGACAGTCGAGCAACATGGACTGGATGGCAGGAGGGAGCATGTCTGAGGAGGTCTACAACCGGATACTGGGCTGTATGGTGGGCAACGCTATCGGCGATGCCTTCGGTGCCGTGGTGGAGTTCTGCTTCGCAGACAGGGTGGAGAAGCTGGCCGGCAAGCAGTGGGTGGACCAGTTCCTCCCATTCCCCGACGACTTCGGCACCCACCCGGTGGGAGTGTGGCAGGCGGCGCCGCCGCGGGGGACAGGGACGGACGATACCCGCAATAACCACATCTTCGCCGAGTGTGTGGTCCGCAATGGAGGGAAGATCAACTCACAGCGCCTGGCGATGGAGTACGTGGAGCGCTATCGCGACCGCGCAGTCTTCTATCCCAACTACGACGAGCTGGCCGAGCAACACATGCGCCACATGTATGAGCGATCCTGCGCCTATCTAGGAATGAGGGAACTGCCGTCGGGCAGGCCGGCCTGGGTGGTCTCCTCCCAGGGCAATTCCTTTCCCACCCTGTGGGGCCTCATCTCGCTGGCATTCGCCGGCTTGCTCTACCGCGGCGAGCCGGAGAAGGCGTACGTCAAGGCCTTCGAGCTGTCTTTCGTGGACCTCGGCTATGCTCGAGATGCAACGGCGATGATGGCCGCCATGGTCAGCGCGGCCCTCGGCGGCGACGTTTCGGGCAAGGAAATGGTGAAGCTGGCTCTGGAGATCGACCCGTTCGACTTCCGCCGGCGCATCATGGTGGACGAGCTCAGGAAGTTCCTCCAACTGGCCGACGAGGCGGACAGCGATCACGCACTCGTGGATGCCATCGCCAAAGAGGTGACCCATCGGCACGCCTTCGATCCCATTGATGTGCTGGGCCAGCCCGCGGCAGCTGTCTACTACTGTGACGGCGATCCGGTGCGCAGCATCGTGATGGCCACCAATGACCGCGATCTCGACGAGAGCGGCGGTCTGAAGCAGTTGCGGGACGTCGACTGCACGGCAGGAGTCGCCGGGGCCCTGACGGGAGCCCTCCACGGCGCCCAGGCCTTCCCTGAAGACTGGGTTGCCGATGTCCTGAAGGCCAACCAGGAGGTCTACGGGATCGACATCGAGGGCAATGCGCGACGCTTCTACGAGGCCGTCTACGGCGCGAGCTGACACGGCCAGATGCGGGGAAGCCGCTGGCCGCGCGACCTCTCGGGAAGAGAGGGGCAGCGGACAGCCGAACGAGAGCGAGACCGATGTAGAGGACCGTGTCAGAAGAGCTCTATTCGCGAATCCTGGGATGCATGGTTGGGAATGCGCTCGGAGACGCCTTCGGCGGAGTGGTGGAAGGTGCGTCCGCTGAGATGGTGGCCGCGATCGCGGGAGGCGACTGGGTCGGCGAGTTTCTGCCCTATCCCGACGATGCGAGTCCCCATCCCCTCGGCATCTGGGAGTCGTCGCCGCCGCGCGGAACCGGCACCGATGACACGCGCTACAATCAGATCTTCGCGGAGTGTGTGATCCGAAACAGGGGCGCCATCAACTCTCAACTGCTCGCGATGGAGTATATCGGGCGGTACCGGAACTGCGCTGCACTCTATCCCAAGCATGTGAAGCTGGCCGAGGAGCAGTTCCTCGACCGATGGTACGAGTGGTGCTGCGCGCACCTCGGCATGGACCCACCGTCAGGAAGGCCGCCCTGGGTGGCCCTGTCCCAGGGGGTCTACGGACTGCCCGGCATCCAGGGACTCATCTCGCTCGCCTTCGCCGGCCTGCTTTACGAGAATGAGCCGGAGAAGGCCTATGTCACAGCGTTCGAGTTGGACTTCCGAGGTGTCGGCTATTCGCGCGATGCAACGGCCATGATGGCGGCCATGGTGAGTGCTGCGCTCGGGGGCACCATCTCCGCGAAGGAGATGGTCAGGATCGGCCTCGAGACAGACCCGTTCGACCTCGGCAAGCGCAAGTACGACAGACGGGTCATGTCCTCAGAGGTGAGCGACCTGCTTGCTGTCGCAGAACAGGCCGGCGACGATCGGGCCCTCGTCGAGGCCCTCTCCCGCCGGCTGTGCCACCGCCACTTCTACGATCCCGTGGACGTCCTGGGCTTCCCCATGGTCGCCCTGCATTTCAGCGACGGTGATCCGGTCCGCACCATCGTGATGTCCGTCAACGACCGCGCGCTCGACGACAACGGCCGCTTCATCGCGCTTCGCGATGTGGACTGCACGGGGAGCGTCGCAGGGGCCCTCGTGGGCGCACTGAAGGGCGTCCAGGCATTCCCCAAAGACTGGGTGGACGACGTCATCAGCGCCAACAGGCAGGTCTACGGTATCGACATCGAGGCCAATGCGCGGCGGTTCTACGAGGTTGTCTACGGCGCGAAGTGACAGGGCAAGCCACGGGCAAGCCGCTGCCCGCGCGACACTGGCCGGCGAACCCTATCCGGCCGCCTCCTCGCTCTCCCCTTCCTGGAGGTGCCGGCGGTAAAAGTCTCTCGGAGCGCAGTCCACCCGACGGTGGAAGAGGCGGCTGAAGTAGGAGAGACTCCCGAAGCCTGTCTGGGCGGCCGCCTCGCCAACGGACATGGCAGCGTTCGTCAGCAAGATGCGCGCTCTCGCCAGTCGAGTTTCGACGAGATCATCAATGGGGCTGAGGCCGAAGAGCTTCTTGTAGAGCACGGCGAAGCGAGAGGGGCTGAGGTGGGCCACTTGCGCCATGCTCGCCACTGTCCAGCGCTCCTCCAGCCGCTCGTGAACCTGCATGCGCACGCTCCGCAACACCTCCGCGCGGGCCAATTCGGCTGCCGTGAAGTCCAAATGTTCTTGCTCGTTCGCCAGGCGGCCGAGCCTCAACAGGAGCGTCTCAACCAACATTTGGACGGAGTGCTGCCAGAACAGCTCCCTTCGATACAGCTCTCGCTCGATTGCCCTGAGTATGCGCGGGAAGAACTCAACCTCCTCGGGCCGGAAGAGCCTGTTCACCGGCACCCGGTAACGACCGACAAGCTCAGGCATCGCCGGGCCCGTGATGTGCACCCAGTCGTCAGTGTATCCCACACCGCGCCCGGTAAACCACTGAGGGAATGTCGGCTCGTAGAGAAGGCAGTCGCCAGACTCTCCATGCACCAGCCCGGCGGCAGTGCGCACCAACATCGGAGTATAGAAGCGCAGCAGCAAGTACTGATCGAGCCCATGGGGCCGGTCTACGGTGAAGCCCAGCTTGCGGACCCAGTGGACGCCCAGTCCCATTACCTCCAATCGGTGTGGTTCTTCTCGGCCATCAAGATGGGCCATCAAACCGTTCCTTCTCGGGCCATCTCCGAGTCATCCAGGAGGCGGAAGGCGTTCCTCTGCCACGATGCTAACCGACATCATACAGCAGAATAGTTCAAATAGTCAAGAGTATTGTGTATTCCCCTCCGACGGAGGTGATCGCATAATCCAAAGGGTAGTGGACACAGTGTCTTGGCGTCACTCAAGCCGCTGGGTTCATCCAGAGCGGTGTCAGCAACAGATGAATGCAGCGCGCATTAACGGGAAGTGCTCGGCCGCACTGAGGAGCCGGTCGTGAGGCGACATCAACTGATCTGGCAAACATCCCTGAGCGAAAGGAGGCGGAAGAGGCCGAAGCAGTTGCCCGCGGGACGTGGTGCTGATCTCTGTCTTGAAAGGAGACGGAACTAAGATGATTGCGCCGCGACGCAAAGGATTCACGCTGATTGAACTACTGGTGGTCATCGCGATCATCGGGATTCTCGCCGCGATGGTCTTCCCGGTCTTCGCGAGGGCGCGCGAGTCCGCGCGCAAGGCGGTGTGTCTCTCCAATGTGAAGAACATCGCCCTCGCCATTCAGATGTATCTGGCTGACAACAACGACACGCTCCCGCCCAAGGAACATCGGGCGGAGCTCTGGGAAGACTGGGCAAAGGTAGCGTGCTGGGACGGCGGGTTCTCCCAGGAGGCCGCCACCATAGCCAACCCGTATCTGCGGTGGCCGGTAGTCCTGGACGAGTACATCAAGAACCGCGACGTGTGGCAGTGTCCGAGCGCGAAGGTGTACGGTGGCGCGGGCGGCATCAACCCGGGCCCAGACTGGTATGGCTGGCTGGTCGCCAACCACGAGACCGTCTGGGGCTGGTCTACCGCGTGGGGGGAAGGCACTTTCTGCTTTTGGAACATCAGCTGGTACCCGCCAGGCTGGGGTGGCGCGGTCACTGACTCGGCCCTTCAGGGGCCTGCTTATGGTATCTCCGAAGGTTCCGCGCCTGTCGGGACAGAGAAGGCCTTCCGTATGAGCATCGCGGCCAACGCGGGGAACGTGCTGGAGACCCCCAGCTGCAGCAACTGGGATCGCAAGCTTGTGTCAGTGCCGGACCCCGTCAGGTGGGTCATCGTCGGCGATGCGGGCGTCAAGAGCGGCCAGGATTACCTGACTACGATCGGCCACGTGGCCTACCCGGAGCTCTGCGGGCTGGAGTGCTCCGGCGCAACAGTCGGTTCAGGCGGAGAATGCGGCTGGGCGGATTGGGAGGCGTGTTACGAGTCGGGCGGCGAATGCATCCACATGTGGGCGCCCGCCTATGGCGCGTTTCTCAAAGACCGAGACCTGCTGAAGCCCTACGCGCGGCACCTCGGCGGCGTGAACCTCGGCTTCCTCGATGGACATGCCTCCTGGTGGAACTCCGAGAAGCTGATCGCCGAGTTCGCTGACGGGGCCAGAGCCGGCGAGTCGGCCCCCCTCGGGCTCGTGAACCCTGGCCCCGCATCGTTTGCGGGTGCGGGAGGCTGGGTGTGCGACTGCGGCTCGGAGACGGCGACTCTGTACTAAGTCGGGCTCGATGTGCGTAGTTAGCGCGTGACGGCCGCGGAGCGCCGGAGAGGGACTCGGCGCTCCGCGGCGCAGGTGCTGTCCTCGCATGCTGCGAATCACCTCTGCTGAGCGCGGGTCGGCTCTCTGCACCAAGCACCTGTTGCCTCAAGGGTGACATGGCCTCTACTGCACCGGCAAAGGACCTATCCGCAGCAGCCCCTGAGCCCCCACGCGATGCCAGAGGCGGCGTCACCTGGCGCGCCGCTGTCATCTCGCTGCTCATCATCGGGGTCACGGCACCGGCCATCTTCTACGGGGAGGTCGTGTGGTTCAGAGAGACTCCCCACTTCTGGGCGAGCGGGTGGTCGAGCGGCGTGCCGGCGCCGTGGCCGCTGACGGTGCTGTTCCTACTGACCGCGCTGACGCATCTCCCCTTCCTCCGGCGACTGCGGTTGACCCGGCCGGAACTGCTGACGGTCTACTCAGCCATCCTCGTGGTGACGCCCTTGTTCGGGATGCACGTGCTCTTCTACCTGCTGGGCAAGGTGCCGAGCTACCGATACTTTGGTCTCACGCAACCGCTCTGGGAGACAACGTTCCTCCGCCTGATCCCCGAGTGGTGGGGCCCCACTTCGTACGCCGCTGCTACGGACTTCTACATGGGTGGGGTTGCCGTGCCGTGGTCGGAATGGGCGTTGCCGCTGGCAGCATGGTCGTCCTTCATGTTGTCCCTCTACCTGGCCAACGTCTGCCTCCTCGTGCTCGTGGAGAAGCAATGGATCAGAAACGAGCGGCTGACGTTCCCCCTGGCACAAATACCTCTGGAGGCCGTTGGCGAAGTATCCAACGGGGATCGGAGCGCGCGCCTGCCGGTCAGCAAGGCCTTCTGGGTGGGACTCATCGTCGCCACGGTCGTGAGCTTCCTCAGCCAGCTTTCTCAGAGAGTGCCTGCTATGCCGTCGCTGCCTATGGAAGTGACGGTGATGGGCGCGCAATACGTGGGGCCGCTGGCCGCCCTCGGGGACATTGAGCTATGGCTCTACCCTTGGCTGATCGCGCTGGCTTACCTCCTCCCGCAGGAGCTTTCGTTCTCGGTCTGGTTCCTGTGGCTGGTACGGATCGGGCTGTGCGCTCTAGCGATCATGTACGGGCACTCGCCCATGGCAGCCGACTGGTGGTGGTCCCTTGGTTTCCCGTCGCCCCACAGCCAGGCCACGGGGGCGGTGGTGGCGCTCTCGGTGTGGGCGTTGTGGACCGCCCGGAGGCACCTGGCTAGAGCTGTGCGCATCGCCTTCAGCGGAGGCCCCGCGAGAGGCAACCTCGATGAGCCCTTGCCGTATCGCTGGGCCCTGATCGGCTTCGTAATCTCCGTCTCCTGGCTGGTCGCCTTCCTCATCCTCTCGGGCAACCGACCTATCTTCGGGCTGGTCTACATCACAGTCCTGGTTGGGTTGTACCTGGCCTATGCGCGAGTGCAGGCGGAGGGCGCCTTCGACCCATTCTTCTGGTGGGGCAACGATATATGCATCATCGTGGTGGGCATGCACAATTTGCGGCCGACGGAGATCCTCACCCTCTACACGATGAACTGGGCCGGGTCTCCCTTTCCCAGCCGGATGTTCAGCGCCTGCTCGATCAACACGCTAACGTCGCTCAAGATCGCGGATGCGAGCGGCACACACAAGCGGCCACTCATGTACCTGCTCTTCGCCGTGCTCGCCGTCGCGCTGGCCGTGGGCATATACGTCACTTTGACCGTGTTGTACGGCCGCGGCTTCCTGATGACTGGGCTGGCCAAGGGCAACTACTTCGTGCCGTGGGCGCTCCAGGCGGGCGAGGGCCCGGAGATGGCCTACTACATCATGAACGGAGGGAATCGGGACGTAGGGGGTGTGCTGCACATGGTGGGAGGGGCGATGGTCGCTGTCTTCTTTGGCATCATGCGTCTACGCTTCCTATGGTGGCCGCTTCACCCCATTGGATACTTGCTTTCCAACAGTGTACCTCAGGCCGTGGGGACATTCCCGTTCTTCTTCGCATGGACTCTCAAGACGCTGGTAACACGCTATGGGGGCCTGCGCCTGTACCGCCAGACGATACCGCTCGCTATCGGCCTGATCCTGGGGGATCTGCTCAATAGCTCGCTCTGGAACATCATCAGGCTCGCCACCCAGGGGCGGTTCTGATGAGTTCCTGCCCAGCATTGAGTTCAATCGCAGACAAGTGTCGCGCGGCGACCTGGTGTACTCGCGATACTCGCCCGGCACCGCATGCTGGCTGGGACACGATGTGGGCATTGCCCGCCCATGAAACCGGCGTGGAACGCCGGGATACCGTTCTCCTCGAGTGCGCGCGGCGAGATTCCGCCGATTACACAGCGCAGACGTCATGCGCGCGTACGTTACTGCTTCCGGTTCCAGCAGCGCGGCAGGCCGTCGCGGAGCTGGCGCGCAGCCGCCTCACCCCGGTAGACGGGACCTTCTCGGGTCTCTGCTGGCCTTCCCGAAAGGGAAGGGGGGGATGACCTCCCGCACTTCCATCGAACGCGATGCCACACGCTCTGACCCGCAGGGCGGCGTGACGCTGCGAGCCGTCGCCATCGGGCTCGTGGTACTGGTGCTGGTGACGGTGCTGAACTTCTACGTCGAGCTGGCCTGGGGCATCAACTGGAGCGTCAACTGGCAGTTCTCCTCTGGCGTGCCGGCCGTTGTCCCCGTGGTTGTCCTGTTTCTTCTGACGCTCCTCATGAGGATCCCCGTCGCAGCTCGTGTCGGTCTCACACGCCGGGAGCTACTCGTCATCTACTTGCTGGTCTTGATGGGATCCCCTATGCTCACTCACGCCACTCTCGCCTGGGTCCTGGTCAAGAACGTCGCCTACTACTATGCGGCCTTCACGCAGCGTCACTGGGAGGCGATCTTCCTCAAACACGTCCCCAGCTGGTGGGCTCCGACCGACCCCGCCGCTGTGGAGGGCTTCTTTCAGGGCGGCACATCGGTGCCGTGGTCCCTCTGGGCCATGCCGCTGGCCGCCTGGACGGCTTTCTCTATCGCCCTCTTCATCTGCACCCTGTGCTTGATGGTGCTCGTACAGCGCCAGTGGATCACCAATGAGCGGCTGAGCTTCCCCCTCGCTCAGATGGCGCTGGAAATGGTACGCGATTCTCGCGAGGGACAATCCCAATCCCCCGGTCGCCTCCCGGTCGCTTGGGTCTTCTGGACGGGTTTCTTCATCTCGCTCGGCATCAACTTCCTCAGCAGCCTGTCCATGAAGATACCGGCCATGCCAAACATCTCGCTCTTCCCCTACGATCTCATCCCCTGGCAGGGGATGGGACCGTTGGCTGGTCTGGGTGGTATCACGCTCGTCTTCTGGCCCTGGATGATTGCGATCGCCTATCTGATCCCCAAAGAGCTGTCCTTCTCTGTGTGGTTCTTCTGTATTATCCGTTTCCTCCTCACGGTAGCCGCCATCGCCTGGGGGGCCACCCCTATGCGGCCCGAAGACTGGTGGAGCACCTCTTTCCCCGCGCCATACTACCAGGGGAGCGGTGCACTCTTGGTGCTTTCCGTCTGGACGATCTGGATCGCGCGAGGCCATCTCATCCGCGTTGCGCGCGCCGCGTTCAGCGGTCAGTCTGGCCGCGAAGATGCTGAGGAGCCGCTTTCGTACCGTTGGGCCTTCCTGGGCTTCCTCGCCTCCTTTGCCTTCATCGTCTACTTCCTCTGGCTGTCAAACTGCCGCCTCACCTTCGGAATCTCGGTCGCTCTCCTAACCGTGGGTTACTTCGCCATCTGGTCCCGACTCCGGGCCGAGACCGGCCTTGGCTTTCTCGCCTTCCCCCACCAGATCCCGGAATTGGCCATGGTGCCGTTTGGCAGCCGGATCTTCCGGACCAGCGAGGTCGTCACACTGGTGACACTGCGCGCGTTCTATACGCCTGGTTTCAGCCAGTCCTTCGAGATCTTCCCAGGAGCGGCCCTTGAGTCGTTCAAGGTGGCCGACTCGGCCAACATCAACGCGCGGCGGCTCACGTTGGCGCTGACCGCGGGCTTCCTCGTCTCTCTGGTGGCTGGCATCCTTGTCTTCATGCCCGGCGTCTACCGCTATGGATGGTTTGGCCTCGATCTAGGTCTAGCCGGCTGGGTGAATACCCAGGCTCTCGGTGACGGAGGGCGAATTGTCTCCCTCCTTACCGATGCCAGCACCAGCAAGACAGACGTAAACGGCCTAGTGGCCATGCTCGCCGGCGGGGTCGTCGTCGTCGTCCTCGGGCTACTGCGGCTCCGTTACTGGTGGTGGCCGTTCCACCCGGTCGGCTACCTGGCCTCCAACACCTGGGGCTTCCATTGGTGGTGGTGGCCTTTCCTGGTGGGGTGGGTGGCGAAGGCGCTTGTCGTACGCTACGGAGGTCTGCGGCTCTACCTCTCGACTGTTCCGTTTGCCATAGGGCTCATTGTCGGTGAATTGATGAATGGAGGTATCTGGGCAACGGTCAGAGTCGTAACCCAGGGCCGCCTCTAGGCAGACCTCACTGGGTTCTGGGCTGCTGCTGCGAGTCTGCATACAGTGAAAGGTAGCAGACCGCTCGCGGCTCAGACCGATGATGGTACCAGAGACGAACGAATCTGATGTCGGAGGGGAACGCTAAGATGTCAAGCATGAGCCCCAAGCAGAACTACTTGGCCGCGATCCGGTTTGCCGACCCGGAACGCGTTCCGCTGGGCAACGAACCCATATTCCACCACTTACAGTTCGAGGGGAACTTCTACATGGGGAACTGGACTGATCTGTGGGGGGTACGCTGGGAGGCCGGGCTAGAGGGCACGGTGCCTTTCCCCAAGGGCAATCCTCTGCCCTCCTTCGACCGACTGGACGACTATCGCTTCCCCAGTCCAGACGCGCTTGTCTTCACCGATGAACTGCGGGAGAGGCTGGCCAGAGTGGACCGCGGAGCGACGCTCGCCATCGGAGAGCTGACCTACCTGCTGTTCGAGCGTGCCTGGGCCGTCATGGGCATGGACAACTTCCTGGCGGGGCTCGCGACACACCCCGAGCACGCGCGCTCGTTCCTGCATGCCATCGCCAGCTATGCCCGAGCGGTGTTCGACCGCTACCTTGAGCTTGGTGTCGATGGTGTCACGTTCAGTGAAGACTTGGGCAGTCAGCGTGCCCTGATGATCTCACGGCAGATGTTCCTCGACTTCTTCCTCCCCGAGTACGAGCACTGCTTCGAAAACGTGCTGCGCGAGGGGAAGCTCGTGCTCTTCCACAGCTGCGGCTGTGTGGAGGCCATTGCTGGTGACCTGGCCGGCATTGGAGTCTCCGTCTTGAATCCAGTGCAGGCACGGGCAAACGACCTCAAGAGAGTCAAGTCCGACACGATCGGGCGGATGGCCCTGCACGGCGCCATCGACACCGCGGTGCTCGCCCTGGGCACACCCGAGGAGGTGCGGGAAGAGGTCATTCGAGTGACGGAGATCCTGAAGCCGGGCGGCGGTTGGGTTTGCGCGCCGGACCAGGCCATTCCGGGGATCCCCGAGAAAAACATGAACGCGCTCTGGGAGACGGCACAGGAGTTGGGCCGGTACTGACGGCCCACCGTGCGCGGTCAGGGCCCGTGCGTCGGGGTGGACTTCCTGCCCCAGCAGGAGACGAAAACAGAGAGGCACTCATGAATGAACTCGAGCGGTTCAAAACAGTCCTGCATTTCGAGAAGCCGGACTACTATCCGCTGCTGCTCTGCCTGGGCGGCTACAACATCTCCAAGGGAGGCCTTGCGAAGCTCCACCGCGAGGGTCTGCCGGAGTGGGTCGCCGACAATGAGACCTGGTGCCGGTACTGGGGCCAGTGTACGTTCGAACACGCAGAGGGCATCGGCGCAGGCTGGCGAGCGCCGAACGTCGAGACGTGGGTCGAGGGCGACTTCGAGTATACGCGCTCCGAGACGGGGGCACTCACGCGACAGGTTAGGGACTGGGAGACAAACTACAGCATGCCCGACTTCATGGAGTTCGACGTGCGCGACCGCGCCTCCTGGGAGGAGTACAAGGGCTTCGGGGCCACCCACGCATCGCATGAGAAGCTTGAGGGGCAAGTGCGGCGGCTCAGGGATCGGACGCGCCCGCTTATGGTCCAGGCAGGCGGGACCTGGGGCTGGGCCCGGAATCTGCTGGGGCCCGAGCGCGCTCTCATGGCGGTCTACGATGAGCCAGACCTATTGCGCGACATGATGGCCCATCGTCTTGAGGAGATAGAGCGCTTCGTCTTCCCGGTCATCGAAGCGCTGCAACCCGAGGTGGTGAATGTGTGGGAGGACTTCGCCTACAACCATGGGATGCTCATCAGCCCCAAGGTCTTCCGCGAGTTATGCGCTCCCTACTACCGGCGGGTGGCGTCGTTCTGCCGAGATTGCGATGTGGAGCTTCTCATCGTCGACTGCGACGGGAAGGTCGATCAGTTCTGCGACCTGCTCGAGGAAGTGGGGTTCAACGGCAGCTGGCCTCTGGAGCAGGTCTGCGGCAATCCCGTCGCCGAGTACCGCAAGCGCCATCCCAACATGATCTTCATCGGCGGGATCGAGAAGGAGATCGTCAACAGCGGCAACGGCCATCGCATTGACGCTGAACTGGCGAGGATTCCGCCGGTGTTGGGGCAAGGCGGCTACTTCCCGACGTTCGACCACATGCTGCAGATCACCGTGGGATTCGACGAGCTCTGCCGGTGCATGACGCAGCTGCATGAAATCTGCGGGAGCAGTCTGGGGAGCTTTCCGCGCGGAGGTCTCCGGATGTGAACGATCGCGAGCGCTTCCTCCATCGCAGGTGCTCCCGAGACGTCGACCGCGGCCCTCGCTAGGAATGGCGCTTCCGCTCTGTGGCCATCCCCCGTGCGTCTCTACGCGAGCAAAGGGCCCTAGCTTGGTCCCCCGTGGGGAACGGCCGTTTGTGGGTACAGAACGGCGCATATGAGCCCATAGACGAGCCCTGGCACGCTCGTCCCCCATCCCCCTTCGAAAAGCACCCAACCCGTTGCATAGCAGTTACAGCGGGGCGGGCGCAGGCGTCTTGGGCGATGAGGCAGGAACAAGCTCCCGCGTCGTATTCCAGTTCGGACCGAGAACTGATAGAATCGGCAGAGTCGCCTGACGTCCGCACGGGGGCATGCCGTGGGAAGTCAGCGCTATTGTGCTCCCCCCGCAAAGGCGAGGACATGGCGAGTCTCAGGATCGTCCCAATTCATGCTTCATCCGAAGCCTTGTCGGCAGCAAAAGGCCGGCTCTTCGAGGGCCTCGTCTCCGACTTGCTCCGCGCACAGGGGTATCGGATCTCGGCCACTCCGAGGGTCAACTACGCCGGCATGGAGATAGACATCGAAGGAACCCATACTTTATCGGGGTCTCCTTTTATAGCAGAGTGCAAGGGTCACGCTACGCCGATTTCGTCACCCGATGTCCAGTGCTTTCTTGCGAAGCTGTGGATGAAATGGGAAGAGGACCACAGGTGTCATGGTATTTTCGTTGCTGTCCCGGGGATCAGCTCGGAAGCGCAGGGGTTGGTCAACGAGGCCAAATCCAAGCTCAAAGGCGTGAGCCTGATCATCCTTCAGCAAGAGGACATCATCTCCGCTCTGGAGGAGACACGCGCGGTGCCGCCAGCGACACAGGTGCGTTCGCATAGTATGATCCCTGCCGATGCCGTCGCTGGCGATTCTGTGCTGGTGGCTACAGAGCAGGGGTGTTACTGGATTCAGTTGCTTCTCGAGCGGGGCCACACCACACCCTCAATGGCCTTCGCCGTCGACGGGAACGGATCCCCCGTTCCGGACGGTAACCTCTTGCGTGCAATCGCTGACCGGACACCCGAGTTGGGCGGTGTCACCCTCCTTTCTGGCCCGCATCCGGACAGCGCGGGCATTCCCAGCCTGCCAGAAGCCGCTGTTGTGGAGGTCGACACGGTGAAAGGCAGCTCATCGTGGTTCGAGTATCAGTTCCCGGCGTCACCTGGTTTCTTTGTCGGGCGAGAGGCCGTCGTTGCCGACGTGTCACGCTTGCTCGATGAGATCGAAGCCGGGAGTACGACGTCCCGAGGCATCCTTCTGCAGGCTTACTCAGGGTGGGGAAAGAGTTCGCTCGTGCTCAAGCTGCATGAAGCACTACGCCCGCGCGGTTGCCTCGTGGCTGCCATAGACTGCCGGGCTGCATCGACGGCCTACTTCCCACTTCGGGCAATGGCGCACGCTCTGTCTAGCGCAGCCGAGGACGGGTTCATCGGGCTGGAGAAGAGTCGACTGTTAATCGGGGGGATGTCTTCCCTGAGGGATGTGCTCGCCGCTGTGAGCGAAGACCTGGGCGCGAACGGAAGATGGTTGTGTGTGGCATTCGACCAATTCGAAGGCGTATTCGGCTCGCCCGCGATACTGGAAAGCGCGGCCCGGTTGGCTTCCATTGTCACTGACCTAGGAGGCCGGATACTGCTGTGTTTCGCCTGGAAGACTGACTTGGTCGGTCTGACGCAGGAATTCCCTTACCGAACGCGCGATGAGATATCAGGCAAGTGCCGGGTGTTCACCTTGGACCGCTTCGGTGAGAAGGAGACCGCTGCCGTCCTTGATGCACTGGAGCGTGAACTCCATACGAAGCTGCGCAAGGACCTAGCATTCCTTCTGCGTGAGTCATCGCAGGGATACCCCTGGCTGCTGAAAAAGCTCTGTGCGCATGTTCTGACGCAACGGCAGGCGGGCGTGACCCAGATCCAGCTCGCGACCCAAATGCTCAGGGTCAAGCAGCTTTTCGACGAGGACCTAGCCGGCCTCTCGCTTGCCGAGGAACAGGCGTTGCGGCACATTGCCCGTGTCGCCCCAGTCGCGTTTGCGGACGTCACGGATGTCGTCCCCGTGGATGTCTTGGACTCGCTCATTCACAAACGTCTGGTGATACGTGTCGCGAACAAGTATGACATATACTGGGATATCTTCAAGGATTACCTCAACACCGAGGCCGTACCGGTCGAGGAATCATTCATATTGCGTTCCCCCGTCGGGTCTGTCCTCGCGGCGTTGGAGAAGATTCGGGCCTCAGGGGCTGGAGAAGCGTCCCTCGCGCCCGCTGCTATCGGCTTGGCGTCTCAAGGCACCTTCTACAACGTTGTCAGAGACCTCCAGCTCCTGGGCCTAGTCGTTGTTCATCCCGACAGACTCTCGGTGACCGTTGACTTACCTGCCGGAGAACCCCTCGACGTGTGCTTGGCCAGGCCACTTCAGGAGAAGATGCGTAGGCACCGCATCGTCCGCAGGCTTCTCTCGCAGCTGGAGGAGTCCGAGCCCCTTCCGTTCACGGATCTCGCCAGAGTCACACAGGAGATGTGCCCGTACATAACCGCCGACCAGAGGACTTGGGCGACGTACGCGCGAATTCTGGCATCGTGGTTGGTCATAGCTCAACTCATCACAGTCGACAGGAAGCGCCAAGAGATAAGGCGCTTCAACCCCGAGACCGATATCCGCACCGGCCGCCCGTTGTGGTCGGGCCCGCGCGCGCGGAAGGGCCCCTTCCTACCGGAAGTCAGGTACGCCCGGATCGAGGCCGCGCTACTTGACCTGAGCGACGCCATCAAGGCCGGGGGCCAGTCTTGGACGCCCAAGCGCCTCACCGCCCGCGCCTGGTGGCAGTCATTCCGGCTGGCCATTGAGCTGGGCTTCACGGAGTATGTCGGCAATAGGAAGATCCGGCTGACGCCTATAGGCTCTGCCTTCGTTTCGACGCCTGAGCAGAGACCTCGGATCTTCCATGCCCAAGCCTGCAGCCGCGTGCCAGCATACTCGGCGTTCGTCGACATCATCCAGGACGATTCTGCTGCCAGCCTTAGTCTGGCCCAGGTGGGATCAATGCTCGGGGAGCGACTCGGCGTCTCCTGGACCAGTGGTACAGCCGAATGGGTCGCGAAGACCCTCAACAACTGGGCGAAGGCGGCTGGCCAGGTCGGACCAGGCCGGAGACGTCGTAAGGGGAAAAGCGATCAGGGACAGCTGGCGCTGACGGTTCCTGAGGATCGGTTGCTTCGGTAGGTTGTCGCGAGCCCGCCGAGGTGGGATGTCGAAGCCATCTGCGTGTGTCGAGGCCTCATGTTACCGCCTGCATATATCGGGCCTCCGCGATCCCGCTCTTGCGTTCTACCACCCGAGGTGGCCTGGCTTCGTGCTGTGGGACACTGGCATGATCATGGGTCCCTGATCCTCGCCTGGGGGAGTCACAGCTCTGCACCGATTCGACGTGGACGTACGCCCCTCCAGAGTGCCCGGCCTCCCGCATCGTCGACGGGTTCCGGAAGCAGGCGCGCACGTTGGTGTGCGAGGCTGCTGAGAAGTCTCCTATGGGCTTTCCGGGTGCCCGACGGTTCCAGCGATTATCCTGATATGCTGGTCGAAAGCGCGTTTTGCTGAGCTGCTTCAGGCCACGTTCGCAGTATCGGCCTGTTCGCTCATCTTGCCACGCCGCGAAACAGCTAATGCGCTGAGCTTCGCGCCATAAGGAGCGATATCAGCCCACTGACCCCGGCTCCAGAGGCGGTTGACAACGACACTCGGAACCGGAGACTACGGCTAAGTATCTGCACTCGGACACCAATACCAAGCAGGCCGTGGCGGGGGAGTTCTGGCGGACTGGCGGGCAGGGAACATACTCCAGATCCGTCAGAGGCGGCAGCAGAAGCTCCTTCCCGTCACGAGGCCGAAACAAGCGGCTAGTAGGCGACCGTCCTGCGTCAGGAGATATGTCCCGCCGCATGGCCCATATGCATTGGACGGTCGACACGGCCGACTACGGCGTTCCCCAAAGGAGACGGTGGTTGATCTCGGCGGCCGGCCGGGAACTCGCCATCCGGCTTCCGGCGAGAGCCTTCAGGAGACACACGGTCAGACAGGCTATTGCCGCGCCGCCTCTCCCCGGGCCAAGCCGGCCTTGTCACAGCGCTCTCCCGCCTCCGGTTGCCCATCGAGCACGCTGAACCGACCGCTCCTCGGCTCTTCCGCACGGTCTCGTGACCTTGGCGTTCACCTTCGGTTTCGCCCATTGTCTGTGGAAGGCTGCGCGGAAGCTGCGTATTCTGACCTTACTTCCATTGGCCGCTGCCTCCTAAGACTTGTGCCCGCGGACCGAAGGTTCCCGCGCTAGCTTCATCCGGAGCAGTTCGAGCGGGCGGCCGGGTGCGAGCATCGACGCTGGCAGACCCAGCACCTCCCGTGCGAACCTCTCATCCAATTCCCTCCGGACGGCATCCTCATCAATCTCATGGAGCGGTAGTAAGTCCATCTCGCTCATGGCGTCGAACAGTCTCACAGCTTTGCCGAGCTGTTTCGGCTTGAGCGCTGTTACGTCGAGGATTGGGAAATCTCTTAGCGGCACGACGCCTACGCTTCCCCTACCGGATTGTTGCCTGTTCGCGTTGTACCAGTGCAGCAGTAGTCCTAAGGATGTATTTGCCCACAGAACCAATGCCTTTTCCTGCTCAACGGAAGAAAGCCGAATGGATATCCAAGCGCGGCCACCAATGGTGCGGCGAGGGGTAAACTGCATGCTCGTGGACTGGCTGTTGAAACGAAAGTCGCGGTTGAAGTGGCAGTGCGAAGCACTGGCCCAAATGTCCGCAACCTTCTGCTCGACGAGAGCTTGTTCCTTTGTCGTTGAGCCTTTGCGCGGGAGACCTTCACTTTCGCCATCGAACGACATGCTGCGTTGGCTTCTCGCATCGTGGGACCAGATCACGGGATACGTTGGCGCGCTGTCTGGCTTAACTCCCTCGACAACGAACGGACCCCTTATCCCTCCCGTGGAAGTCAAACCATTGATATCCGCGTGGTAGGGGCCGATCTTTCCGATTGCCGCCACGGTGGTCATGGGGAGATCAACAGCCTCTGATCTACCCATGCCAGGCAACCAAACACGCTTTTCAGATGCGATCTGATACGCCGCCTGGGCGAGAGCAACATCGGCAATGCGCGAAAGATTCCAACCGCGTGATGCTGAAGAAGCCTCCACCGCTTGCCCTATCACGTCATCCCCGAAGTGGAGCAACGTGCCGCCGACTGGCCCATCCTCAAGGGACCGGATATTCTTACCTGCCATCAACTGACGAATCTGCCGCGCTGCACTCGCACCGAGGAGAGGAAATCCGGGCCGTTCGTTGAGGATGACGAAGGTAGCGCGCTTGCTGCCACCCTTACCTTTGCGCCCGACGACGAGGCATTCACCCATATCTGTATCGGCCGAGAACGATAGAGCCGCGCCGTTTGCTCCCGCAATCGAAACTAGAATGAGATCCTTGTAGTTCCTCGCCAGCAGAGCACGCGAGTCTCCCCACGCCTCGCCTGACATGAGACTAAGAGGCATTACCAAGGCCAATACTCCGTCTGCCTTCAGCTTGCGATCGGCAAGAACCAGGAAAATCGAAGCCTCGCCAGCATTACCGTGCGCACTGGTGCCATCGGTCAGCAGCTTCGTAGCCTTCCCCATCAACCGCTGTTCTTCAGCGTTGGAACTGAACGCAGCAAACATCGGGTTTGGAACACCGATCTTCTTCCCCTCTTGCCCGGTGGCACGGGTGAAGGGCGGATTCATGATGACCGCATCGAACGACGCATCAGGAAGGGCCGACCAGGTTTCTTTCTCGTTTTCCCCCATACCTTCGGCAGCCTTGGCCGTGATGGCAAGGATTTCGAACTTCGCCTGAGGGTCCAGTAAATCCAACGAGCCTAGCGCTATACCACCACCCGGCTGCTTCCCGTAAGCGACGGTCATTATGGAGCTTTGCTTGTACTTCACGGTGGGGTGCGCTCCTGACACCATCGACGCAGTCAGATGTGCAGCGGCTGGCAAGATGTCACAGCCAATCAGGCTGTGCGCCATCATGTCAGGGTGAAGAGCCTCAGCATCCCCGCCGCCCAGTTCGTGCAACTGACCGATACGCTGGTAAGCGGTCGAAAGAAGAGTGCCCGTGCCACATGCAAAGTCGGCTATCCGGAGAGTCTTCACATCGTCCGCATTCGCCCACGATCCGCCCGCCGGTGGCCTGTCCGGTGTGATCGCCAAGCCAACCAGTAGCGCTGCCGACGCTGGGGTCGTGTAGTAGGCGGCGAGGAACTTTCGATCGGCAATCAGGCGCTGGAAAACGGCGCCGGTCAAATCGTGAGAACGCATCAGCCGGTTCTCGACTAGGCTATCGGCAGTTTTGGCCAGACGCTCTATGAGTGTTCCGCTCTCGGCCGCTGGAATCAGTTCGAGGATGCGCCGAGCAATGTCAAAAATCGGCCAATAGTTGACTTTGAGGATCTTCCGCCACTCCGCCAAAATGGCGGATTTGGCAAGGCCGCCACCGGCGGAGCGGAGTTGTTCGAGAGACTCAACATTCGCCAGCTCGCCCGGCCCACCGGCCAAGCTTTCCTGAAAGATGAACGCGTTAGCCAAAATGGTCGTCGCCATGCGCCGTGTTTGCTCACCGTCTTCCTGGCGCAACTCTTGACTGATTTTGTGGATTGCACCCGAATGGGCTGTAGCCATCTCCCCCATGAGACCGGCAGCATCGCTAACACCGCTCACTAACTCGTCCGCTGCTTTTTCGATCACGTCAGGTGGAACTGATGCGGACTGCGTAAGAATCGAGAGGTCGGCGACACTTCCAACAATCCAGCCTGAATGCGGCCAGCGGGAAGCAACCGATGGAGAGCTGCCCGTATAGAGGGCCATCTCAAGATCACCCGTGCTGGCCAAGTCGCCTTTTAGGCGTGCTCCATGTTCGGTTCGCAGCCTCGCCGGCAACCTTACTGCAACAGATGACAGGATTGTGCGGCCTGTGGTGCGCACCTGTCTGCCGAGGCGGGAAACGGCATCCGATTCGACGGCGACCGCTGGCAAGACCTCCGTTTCTATGGCAACGGGCGAAACGTTTGCCTCGAGAACGAGGATGTCTGGCCGCTTCGTGCTCTTCTTCAGCATGCCCGTGTTTTCCGACCTGACGACATCGGAAGCGTACCAAGCGCGACGCGTCTCTCTCAAGACGGCAGCTATAGCGTCGTTGATTGTATGTTCAGTAGTCGCCATCAGCTTCTTTCAGATCATGCCCCGCCCGTGTGCAAGGTTGGGCGGCCCCTCTCGCGTATCTTAGGCCGCGACGCGGCCCTCGTCAACTGAGATCTGCAAGCGGCCAGGCAGGACGGAGGTCTTCGATATCGGAATGGCCGGCCGGCCTTCTTCGGAACGCGCGGCCACTTGTGCGTGTCGGGCGGCGATGGAACCAGCGGTTGTCAATCGGCACTGAAAACTGACCCACCATCGGCGTCCGAAACTGACTCACCCTGGATTGGTGAAATCGGTTCAGCGTGGCCTCTGGGTCCCTCGTACTGATCCTCCAGCTTCCGTTTCCACTGGGTCAAGTCTCCACGCCGATTTCGCCTCTAGCTGGGTCATGCCGGCACGCCGACTAACACATGTCTCATATAGAGACTATTGAGTGATCGTCCGCAGGGCACCTCACAGGGGATGGTTGACACGCCGTCTTATAGGAACACACGCAGCCAGCGGCGTTTTCGCTTTCACATCCGCCTGCAAGTTCAACCGGATGCCGTAGGCCGCGTGGCGGCGGAATTACGGGCAATGGCTTATCGGTTTACGGAAACCGCCCCGGGGCAGAGAATGGCCGATTTTCACGATCCAGAGGCTTAACTATGGACGTGATAGTGGCAGGTACCCTTTTGGGAGCGAGGGCCGCACAGTATTTCGCAATTGGCGAGGCTATCGGAGCCTCCTGCGTCAACGGAGACTCTATGATGGGCCTCCCACTTCGTGCCTTGCTGCCCATAGGTGAACGTTCTGGTGCACCTGGTTCCGCCTGTGACAGTCGGGTGGTCGCAGGTCTTGCGGGTGCATTGGCAGCACTTGCCCGCGCGTGCGAACGCTTGCTTGATCGTGTCTTCGGAGAACGCCATGGTTCTACCCTCCCTTCGCCTTGGTCATACAAGCTACCACTTACATTCGGTAGCAGATTCCTTTCTCCTGTCCGGCATAACACAGGTAAGAGCTCAGAGTTGGTGAGGATGAGTTTGGGGAGTCAGGCAGGGGAGCCGGTGAGAAGGAGGTTGCGGCAGGCCAAGAGGAGGAAACGATTCTCGAGCGGCCAGGTCCCGAAGTGGCTCAGCAGCGCCATTTTCGTCTGGGAACCTTTGTCCGAGCGGGTGCCGCCTGAGATTTTGCGCGCGGTTGTGCATGTCGGGGCCCTATGGCACCGCCTTCAGGGGCCCTTACCGGGCCTCGTGGCGGTCAGTCGAGGGGTGCCCGGGGCCGTCGGTCCTGGTTCGTGGTCGCCGCACGTGAAAGCCTAGCCCAAAACCGTGTTGGACACTGTGCTCGCAGCTGCTGGCAGATGCTCTGATCCGGGTGGCGTGCGCCGCTATGTGGAACAACCCTCCAAGTGAGCAGGCCACACTGGCCCCTGCAGCAGTAGGCAAAGGCAGGGGCCGGTGTCTTTGGCTGGAGCAAGCAAAGCGACCCAGAGCGAGTCACGAGATGGGTGCGGGACGGCTTCACCCGTCCGCGGATCGGCTCACGGCTCATCGCCCAGGGAGTCCAGTAGCGACTTCACCCGCCTCTTTCCCCGTCGTGTTGCGGCCTCATCGATCTCGAAGCTCGGCCGCAGAACTGTGCCTTCCTTGACCCCCTTCGGAAGCCAGGACACCGGGACGTGCACCGTCACGGATTCATCCTCTCCGAGAAGGAGAGTCGCGACGCCATCGTTGATCTGATCGACGAATGCCCTCAAGGGCTGCAGTTTCGGCATGGCCTGTACCCCTGCCTGATGGCTTCATCTCGAGTGTCGAAGCTGACGCGGTTCTTCTCTGCCGGGAGACTGCTGCAGGACGGACGGTGGAAGACCTTGCTACGAAGGTTGCCGATGTAGCTGGCCTCGCTGGGGGTCGCTGATGGGGCGGCGGTAGCTCCCGGCGCGGGGCCGACACGCTGACCGCTCTGACCCGGTCCAGCCGTATGTGAGGTTGTGTATGTGATGGCTTTCCCATCGGTCGTGAAGACCACCGTGCCATCGACCGCTGTTCGCAGGATCTTCGCGCCGACGGCCTGCAACGCGTCTACCGCCTCCTGATGGGGGTGGCCATACGAGTTCGACTTGGTATATGAGATCACCGCGTACCGAGGAGAGACAGCCTTCGTGAAGGCGAGGTCAGTTCCGTTGCGAGAACCGTGATGGGCCACCTTGAGGACCGTTGAGCGCGGCCACTTGGCGACGGTCGCCCGCTCCTCCTGCTCCATGTCCCCCGGAAGCAGGAAGCTCACGTTCCCGTAGGTGATCCACAGCACGAGGCTGCCATTGTTGGCATCGAAGTCGGTGCCGATAACCGCCGTCTTGGGCGGAGCGAGAACGGCTATCGTCACGTCGCCGATTCTCTCGGTGAACCCCGCCTTGGGCATGCCAAAGCGGATGCTCCTCTCCTTGATGGTGCGAAGGAAGTCCTGCTGAGTGCGAGACCCGTGGGCGTAGCCACTGTCCCAGACCTTCCCCACAGGGAACGCTTCCAGTACCTGCGGCATGCCGCCGATGTGGTCGGCGTGGGGATGGGATGCGACGAGGATGTCGATGCGCTTGATCCCGCGGGAGCGAAGATACCGGACCACTGTCGGCCCGGCATCCCGGTCGCCGGCGTCGACAAGCATGTCCTGGCCATTGGGGAACTGGACGAGGATTGAGTCTCCCTGGCCAACATCGATGACACTGACTGCGAGCTGAGCGGCTGTTGCGGGCCCAACGAGGACCCCCGCGAATACCAGAGCCAGGGCCAGCAGCAAACCGAGTCGCATGTTCGCCCGTATCATCAACTTCCCCCGTGATGGATCGGGTCAGGCAGCTCCAGACTCACCCGCCAATGGCGGTCCTCTTGGGCATTCATGGGTTGCACACACGGCAGGGCGTCAGGCCCTTCGCCTCGGCTTCTTGGCGGGTCATCGGGATGTCCGACTTCGAGAGGTACCTGCAGCCGGTCGCGTGGTACCGCTTGCCTGTGCGCGTGGCATGGACGATATCTGACTGGGAACCCTGACCAGGGGCGGGAGCCACGGTGGGGGGCTGGCCACGGTCGAGAGTGGGGTCCGCCTGGACGGTCGGAACCGCTGCTGCGGGCGCACCTACCACCTGTGCCTGCTGCGCTCCGTGCGACTTGCCGACCTCGTACAGCCCCCATCCGCCGAAGGCGAGTGCAACGAGCACCACCAGCACAGCAACGACCTGTACGCGACGATCGGTCATCTGCCTTTCCTCCCTCTGTACGCTGGCTCAAGTTGCTCCTGCAACCAGCCTTCTTCCTCGTCCGGCCGCGGTACCCAGATCCGCTCGGGTGGCAATCCGGCGCGGATGTGATCGGACCACTGCCCATAGCACTGCATCACAGTCGTGTCCAGATCACCTGCATCCCGGAGCCCTGACCACGAGGAACAGGTGCCGCGCCTCAAGGACGATGCTGTTACTGGACCCTCACCTGCCGGGCTGCTTCTGGTCCGTCCGAAGCCCTTCGGGGGTGACTGTGAAAGAGTACTCTCGCTTTCGCGTGGGCGTGATTATGGTCAGCCGGAAGCTCGTCGCGTCAGCGCCGAAGGTAGGGCCCCCCTCCGCGTCAGCGAACGGCCACCACACGTAGTAGTTGGCCCCGAAGGACTTCCCAGTGGTCTGTTCACCGAAGAGGGTGGCGCTCCCCCCGACCTCGGGCAGGTAGATGGGCTGGTAGTGGAGACCCGCGCTGTTGATCGCCACCTGCCCCATACGCTCTTGCTCTAGCTTCGGTGTTGTGCCTTCGTACTTCTGGCCGCCGCTGTCGAGCAGGAAGGTTGCTTCGTAGGCTTCGCCTGGTGTACCTGGCCTTATCTCGCCCGCGCTGCCGAAAGCGCGACTCTCATGCGCGAAGCTCCTAAGCTCCACATACACGCAGACCCCGCTCCCGAAGCGGCTCAACGCCTCTGCCCCCCTCTGCTCCAGCGTGGCATCAGACCACGAGCGTTCCTCTGCCTGATAGCCAAGCATGGAACCCACGGCCGTCGGCGTTAGTAGTGTCGCGTATTCGCCGCCCTTGTCGACTACCACGCGCCATGGCGCAAGCACGTCGATGGCTGGCTTGCCGGATCGGGCCTGAGCACGGCCGCGCTCAACTGCCGCCTTCCATTCTGGCAAGCTGGGCTTCCATGCACTGGGCACGCCGCCGCTGGCAACCGCGACCGTTGCTGGCGGGTCAATGTCCAGGCGAGGCAGCTGGGGGTAGCGGAACTGGCTATCCCGGACGGCGTAGCACTCGCTCAGTAGGGCAAACGCCATCAAGCAGGCTACAGTGAGAACAGGCAGGACTCTGCGCTTCATCTCGTCCCTCCTCAGACCGAGGTCTTCGCCGCCATGCCATCCTCATGCGGCGCGGCAAACCGGCTACGACAGCGCGATAGCTCAGGACCCCTCGCCGAACTGTACGCAGTGTACGCTGGCGCCTGCTGGCCGTCAACGGGTTGCCAGGACAGACTCCAGGACGACCGCGGCAACCGAGGTGAGCAATGTCTCGCAGATCTCATGGCTGCGGCACACGGCCGCGAACGGCGCGCCACGTGCGCCTGTGTGGGGCTTTCGGCCGCCGGTTGGGGGTGTGGGCTCGGCTTGCTGCTGTTCGCGGCGCTGTCGGCGCGTTGGGGCGGCGTGTCGCGCTCCCGTGCGGCAGCGCGTCCATCCCGGCGAGGGGTAACGGTGCGAGCGACGAAGATGACGTATGGGGTGGTGCGGCCTTCGGGGACCCCCCCTTTTACCCGGGGCCCCCACCCTGCTGACTCGCGGCGGCTCCACCGAACGCCGCCGCCAGCTTCCCTCGTCCTCAGTCGCCTGTCAGCCTCACTTTCACCGGGGCGCTTCTCACAGTTCTCTGGTTCGTGAACGTGACGTCCACCTCAAGCACGTAGTCTCCGGGCGACAGGCCCTTGGTGGACCAGGAGATAGGGGCGAGCTTCTCTTTCTGTTCAGCCACCTGCTTGCCATTGACGAGCAAGGCGAGGGACCGGAACTTCTGCTCGGGCGTCACACTCGCAGTCACGCTTACACTGGCGCCCACTCGCGCTGCGGAGCCGTCTGCTGGCGCCGCTATGGTGACGGCCTCGACAGGCTCACCCCTTACACCCCCACCTTCCGGTGCGGGCTGCGGCTGTTGGATGACGGTGTCGTGGTCTACGTAAGCAGTGATCTCTGTGTTGGCTGGCACCTCGATATCGCGGCCGTGGATGAAGACCGTGAACACGCTGAGAAGCAGGGCGGTGGCAATCACCGTGCCCTGGTGGCCTTTGCCTGCCATTGCCTGCTGGGCCCTCAGAGGCACAACGGTACCGTCGACTCCCTCGACCGTCTCGACCGTGAACTCGAGCTGACCGGCCTTTCCGAATGCCCCTCGCCTTCGCGAGCGTGTTACTTTCCCCTGGGCGAAGCTACCATAGGCAATCAAGATGGTGCCGTTCGGGCCGACGATGTCGCGCGCCACGCGGTAACGAACCGTCGTTCCCTCCGCCACGCGACCAGAGACCATCTTCTCCGTCGTCTGGAGCAGGACCGGGGCCCCTTCTTTCAGTGTCAGTGGCCGGATTACCGCCGCCCCCGTTGCCCCTGGTGCGAGTTGGGCAGCAAGTCCCTGGGGTCTGAAGAGTGACACGGTCACCGGCTCAGCGCCCACCTTCTCTCCCGACTTCAGATAGGCGGTCGCACGCAGAACGTGGTCGCCTGGTTCCTCGCCGCCCGTGTTCCACTGAACGGCATAGGGCGCGCTCTGAACCATGCCGATGCCGCGGGCGTCGCACATCACGACGACCGTGGAAACCTCTAGCTCAGGGCTTACCACCACAAGAACCTGGAGCAGATCGCCAATCCGGGCCGAACTTCCGCTCTCCGGCGCGGCTATCTCGATTCCAGGGGACGCACCGGCCGCCAGCGACTG
>Ga0315285_10001201_pt1 | contig 27102 bp, 28 predicted proteins | sample YL17G09_36_MG_FD_203698 | JGI IMG/M metagenome (GOLD analysis project Ga0315285, IMG submission 203698) | Sediment microbial communities from Yellowstone Lake, YNP, Wyoming, USA - YL17G09_36 | ecosystem: Environmental > Aquatic > Freshwater > Lake > Sediment | place: USA: Wyoming | collected... | reverse complement strand
GAGACATCAGATTATGCCGAGTACGCAACTCGCAAATGAGCCCTCAAGGCCGGAGTGGCGCGCCTACTCGGCATAATCCGAAACTCGGCATGGCATCAGTCATGCCGATCTCGGCATGACTGATGAAATATGGCCAGATTGAGAGCGTTGCTTCCACTTTTTTTTGGGTACCAGGACGGATCGTCCGCAGCTAACGGAGCGCTCCACGGCGTCTCCTCTCCGGTCGCCGGCATGCTCACATGAAGTCGAGGCTGCCTCCTTTCCCCTCCCCATCGTGGCCGGGAGGGCATCGATTGTCGGTGAAGAGTCAGCGTGTTAAACTGATATCAGGGTGCAGAATGGCCTACGTGATCAAGCGCTACTCGAATCGCAAGCTCTACGATCTCCAGCAGAGCCGCTACGTGACCCTGGAGGCGCTGGAAAGGCTCATCGCGGAGGGAAAGGAGATCTCCGTCGTGGACGCGGCGACGGGAAGCGATCTGACCTCGATCACCCTCATCCAGATCCTCCTCGAACGGGAACGAAGCCGTCGGGTCACACTGGCGACGAGTCTCCTCCACCTGATGATCAAGCACGGGCAAGCCTGGCAGGATCTGTTGCAGAAGTCCCTCCGTTCCAGCATGAAGGGAATCGTCCCCAGCCAGCAAGAGCAAGATCGGATCGTGAAGACTTGGGCAACCCAGGTTGGCCTCACTCCACGTGAGGAGCCAGAGGCGCGTGGAGAAGACTCACAGGGGCCTGCCCGGGATGCGGAGAGCCTTCGCGAGCAGATCGAGAGTCTCAGGAAAACGCTCAGGGAGCTGGAGCAGAAGCTTGCGGAGCGAGAGAGGAGTTGATCCCGGATGGCCCTGGCACGTCCTTCGGCCACCCGGGATCGTGTCTCTTTGTCGGGTCAACTCAGTGGAAGAGCATCCCCCCGTTGACCGCCAGCACCTCTCCCGTGACGAATGCAGCCGCAGGCGAAGCGAGAAACACTACCACCCTGGCAACATCTTCCGCCGCTCCCTCGCGACCCAGGGGGATGCCGCGCACGGTCTGCGCCCGGCCTTCGGGGGTGCCGAAGCGCTCGTGGAACTGCGTGGCAATCTGTCCCGGCGCCACGGCGTTGACCCGGATCCCCTGACCTCCCACCTCTTTGGCCAGTCCCCGGGTGAATCCGACGATGGCTGCCTTGCTGGTCGCGTAGACGGTCGCATTCGTCCCGCCCCCGGTGAAGGCGGCAGCCGAAGACACATTGATGATGCTCCCGGACTTGCGAGGCAGCATGTGGCGTAGCGCGGCCCGGGACATCGCAAACGTCGAGGTCATGTTGACGTCCATGATCGTTCGGAACAGATCATCGGACATCTCGGCCACCGGGCAGCGCTGAACGAGGTGCCCAGCGTTGTTCACCAGGATATCCAGGCCCCCCAATGCCTTGACCGCCTCGGAGACCACGCGGTCCGCCTCGGCGCTCAGCTTCAGGTCCGCCTGGATGGCGAGCGCGCGGCCGCCGCGCTTCTGGATCGCCTCCACCACGTCGCGCGCGCCCTCGGCACTGCTGAAATAATGCACCGCCACAGACGCCCCGGCATCCGCCAGGGCCAGCGACACCGCTTTCCCGATGCCCGAGGCCCCGCCTGTAACCAGGGCCGCTTTCCCGTCCAATCGAAACGCGTTCACCGGCGCCTCCTTTCATCCGACCTCACGTTGGCTCCCATGCTCCAGAGGAACGTCTCGCCTCGGCCAGAGCCTCGTCACCGGCGGCGCTGCTTCCCCCGGCACGCCGCAGACCCGCCCGCACCGCCCAAAGGACCACGAGAAGGATCGCCACGGCGACCGTCACCTCGCGCGCCCGCCACACGACGCCGAGGACCCGGTTCAACTGCGGGGCAAAGAGCCCCAATCCGAAATTCTCAACCGCCAAGGACACCCAGCGCTGGCGCTGGGTACCCGGAACGCCAAGACCGAAATGGCTTAATGGGGGGAGAGGAACGGAACTTCTGAATGCCCCATAAACCGGTTTTCGCGTTCTTCGGTCGAGAGTTCGAAACATCGCACCCTTGGCGACCTTGGCGTCATGGCGGTTCAATGGTTTTTTCGGATTAGAGTGAGATAGCCCACAATCACCATGGCAGGGACCCACAGCACGCTCGCACACAGGTTATACGCGAAGAACCGCGGGAACGGCATCCGCGAAACGCCAGCCAGCGGTCCGGCCCTGAACCGCAGCCACGCAACAAAGCGAGCGAAAAAGACGGCGGCGTCGCCGTATCGCTCGAAGAAGGTCTCGGCTCGGTGAAGACGCGCCGGCGTGAGCAGCAGATATCGTCCGAGACGATCCAGCAACGGACGCCCTCCCATCCGGCCCATCCAGTATCCCAGGTTGTCCGCGAGGACGGCACCCGCCAGCCCGGCACCGAGCACCCCGGGGAGCGAGAGCATCCCCGTCCTGGCAAGGTATCCTCCCGCGGGAAGCCAGATGTCCTCGGTGACCGGAAGACCGAGCGCCACGCCGACCCCCAGCGCCAGGTACCCCCACTGCTCGACGAGCTCCGCGATGCCCTCCGGTACTGCTCTCTCATCCTGCACCCCGATTTTCAGTGCATCCGGCTCTTGCCTTCCCCACGTGCATGCCCTATCCTTCGCCCCATGCGCTTTCCACGTCCAAAAATGGCCGACATCATCTCCATGATCTTTCTGGTGGGGCTCAGCCTCCTGGTCCTGGGATATTGGCACCGCCTGCCAGAAGGGCATGCCTTGCTCGTGAGGTACGGGATCCTGCTGGCGCTCCAGGTGGGGGTGATCCTCGGACGGGACCGCTGGCTTCCCGCCGTCCTCACCGCCTTCTTCCCCCTCGTGCCGCTCCTCGCGGTATACGATTCGCTCGGCTTCATCCCTGCCCTGAACCCAGCCGACAAGGACCGCCTCCTGCTGGAAATCGATCGGGCCCTCCTGGGAGCTGACCTGAGCCTCCGGCTTGAGTCGTTCACTACTCCCTGGCTGACCGAGCTCATGCAGCTTTCCTACCTCGTCTACTACGTGGTCCCGTTCCTCCTCCTGGGCACGCTGTACCTGCGCTTCCCCGTAGCGTCCGAAGACCCCGGAAAGACCGGCCCGGCGGGAGAGGCCTTCGACCTGTGCATCGTCGCTCTCCTCCTCTCCCACTACCTGGCTTTCATCGGGTACATGACGGTGCCGGCCCTCGGCCCGCGTTTCGCCCTCGCCTCGAGCTACCGGATGGAGTTGACAGGTCTGCTACTGGCCAGTCCCATTACAGAGCTGTTGAATGCCCTGGAGGGGATCAAGCGTGACGCCTTCCCCAGCGGTCACACCTCCGCAGCCCTGATCTGCCTCTACTACACCTCCCGATTCACGCCCCGCTGGCTGCCGTTCGTCCTGCCCGGAGTGGTTCTCATGGTCCTCGCAGCCATGTACCTGCGCTACCACTATCTGGCCGACGTGCTGGCCGGGGCCCTCCTGGCTGCCCTCTGCCTCGCCCTGGCCCCCTGGCTCCTCCGATACCAGACGCGGTCGTCGGGCTCGCATCCGTGAGCCCAGTCTGCAGTGGGAAATGGACAAGGAACCTGTCGGGCGAGTTCAGCCGTGCAGGGGTGCCTCGTACAATCCGTATCGTTTGACCAGCCGCGCGTTCCACCGCTGGGTGGTCTGGCGGGTCACCGCGTTCTCCTCCAGGATCCATCCGACTTCTGCCCCCCAGTATCCCAAGCGTCGGAGCCCCTCATATCCCTCCTGGAGGAGCAGCGCTTCGATGCCCCGCCGGCGAAAGTCCGGCAGCACCCCAAGCAGGATCACCCGGACCATGTCCACGTGACGCCGCGCGAGGAGAAAACGCAGGAGCCCCCAGGGGGTGATCCGACCGCCGAGGACGCGAAGGGCCGGGTTCAGGTCCGGCAGACAGAGGAAGAAGCCAACCGGCCGACCCTCGCACTCGGCGAAGAGGGCAAGCTCGGGCACCAGCACCTGGCGGAGCTGGGAGGCCATCCACGCCGCCTCACCCTCGCTCATGGGCACGAAGCCCCAGTTCTCTGCCCACGCCGCGTTGTAGACCTGCCGGAAGCGTTCGGCCTCTTCGGCGAGCCGCTTCGGATTCAGCCGTCGCACGCGGACGCCACGGTTTCGGGCGGCGTCGGCGATCCGGCCGATGGCCTCGGGAAGCGAGGCCGGGGTCTCTACCTCATAGGCGAGCAACTCATGCGCCGAGCGGAGACCCACCCGCTCGAAGAGCCTCGGGTAGTAGGACGGGTTGTAGGGCATCATGATGCGCGGCGGGTGCTCGAACCCATCCACCAGGAGCCCGCACATATCGTTGGTGGACGGATTGAAGGGCCCGCGCATGACCGTCAGGCCCCGGGGACGCAACCAGCCGCATACGGCGTCGAAGAGGGCCTGCGCGACCGCCTCGTCCTCCACCGCCTCGAAGAACCCGAAGAATCCGGCACCGTCCTTCCATCGTTCCAGATGCCACCGGTCCACGATGGCCGCCACCCTGCCCACGACGCCCCGACCCCGCCGGGCGAGGAAGAGGCGAGCGTCAGCGTGGGCGAAGAAGGGATTCGAAACGGAGAGGCGGACCCGCTCATCGCGCCGGAGCGGAGGCACCCAGCGCGGGTCGTTCCGGTACAGTTTCTCGGCAAAGCGGATGAATGCCCGCAGTCCGCGCCGGTCCTCGACTGCCTCGACGGTGAGCTTCTCCATGACGCGCCCTGGACAACGGATTCGGGGAACGGTTTTGGCCGGGTCCGGAGCCCCGAGCACCACCGAACACTCGTCCCCCGGGACTCGGGACTAGCCCCAATCCGAAATTCCTAACCGCCAAGGCGCCAAGAACGCCATGACCGAAATGGCCCGTTGGGAAGGAACGAACGAATCTTCTGAAGGCTCCATAACTGCCTTTTCAGGTTCTTCGGTGCAGAGCCCAGAAGATCGTATCCTTGGCGACCTTGGCGTCATGGCGGTTCAAGGTTTTTGTCGGATCAGGGCTAGATGACGCCCAACTGTTTGCCGACCTTTTGGAAGGCCGACAGAACCCGGTCCAAGTGCTCCGAGGTGTGGGTGGCCATGTAGCTGGTCCGAATGAGGGCACGCCCCTTGGGGACCGCGGGGCTCACCGCGGCGTTCGCAAAGACACCTCGCCTGCGCAGGCGCTTGACGAACTCGAAGGTCACCCGATCGTCGCCGAGGATGACCGGGATGATGGGTGTCTCGCTTTGGCCGGTGTCGAAGCCCAGGGCGGTCAACTCCCGCTGCATCCGCTCCGCGTTCTTCCACAGCCGCTCCCGCCGCTCGGGCTCGCTTTCGATGACATCCAGGGCAGCGCCAATGGTGGCCACGCACGGCGCCGGGAGGCTGGCGCTGAACATGAGGGAGCGGGCCCGGTGCCGCAGGTAGTGGATGACGTCGGCCGGGCCGGCCACGAAGCCGCCGACAGAGGCCAAGGCCTTGCTGCAGGTGCCCATGACCAGGTCGACCTCGTCCTCCAGGCCGAAGTGCTGTGCGGTTCCCCGCCCGTTCTTCCCCAGGATGCCTGTAGCATGGGCATCATCCACCATGACCCGGGCCCCGTATTTCCGGGCGAGGCGGACGATCTCCGGCAGATTGGCGATGTCTCCCTCCATGCTGAAGACGCCGTCCACGACGACGAGCTTCCCCCGCTGCTTCGCGGCAATGAGCGCTCGTTCCAGGTCGGCCATGTCGTTGTGCCGAAACCGCCGGGTCTCACTGAACGAGAGGCGGCAGCCATCTACGATGCTGGCATGGTCCAGCCGGTCCATGATCAGGACATCCTCCTTGCCCCCCAGGGCCGACAGGATCCCCAGATTCGCCTGAAAGCCGGTGGAGAAGAGCAGGGCGGCCTCCTTCCGCTTGAAGCGGGCCAGCTTTCGCTCCACTGCCTCGTGGATGTCCAACGTCCCGTTGAGGAACCGCGACCCACCGCAGCCCGTGCCATATCGCCGGATGGCCTCGTGCGCAGCCTCCAACACCTTGGGGTGGGTGGTCAGGCCGAGGTAGTTGTTGGACCCAATCATGATCATGTGACGCCGTCCCACCACGACCTCGGGCTCTTGCGCCGATGCGATGGGCTGGAAATAGGTGTACCAGCCGGCCGCCATCAAACGTCGGGCGTCCGTGAACCGCCGACACTTCTCGAAAAGGTCCATCGGCTTCCTCCCCACAGTTAGAGCCAGCCAGCCTCCCGATACCACTTCACGGTGACCGCCACTCCCTCCGTCAACCCAACGCTGGGGACAACGCCAAGCTGCCGTCGTGCCTTGCTGGTGTCGCAGAGCCAGTGCCCTGCAGCCTCCCGCACCTTGCCTCGCGAGAAATACCCCGGTCGTCCCGTGACGCACGCCCAGGCGTCCGCGACCGTGGCCAGGGCGAGGAGAATCGGCACAGGGATCCGCAACCGTTTGGGCCGGACTCCCAAGGCCTCGCCCAGGGCGTCGCCCACCTCCTCCCACGTGAAGACCCCCTCTCCGGCCACGTGAAAGATCTCGCCAGAGGGGACCTTAGCCTCACCGGCTGCCAGAAGGGCCGTCACCAGGTCCTGGACGTAGCACAGGCTGAGAGCCCGCGGCGGACCGGCAGGCATGGGCAGAAGACCTCGTGCCACCCACCGCGCGAATTCCAAGACGCCGCGGTCTCGGGGACCGTACACGACGGGGGGACGCAGCACGGTGACGTGCAGGCGATCCCGTGCAGCCAGAACGGCCGCCTCACCTTTCAACTTGCTCCACCCGTAGGGAGAAACCGGACGGGGCGACACGTCCTCGGCGCACGTCGTGGAAACCGGCATGGGGCCCACAGCTGCCAGGCTACTCAGGTGGACCAGGCGGCGCGGTCCCCCCGGTGCTTCCAGGCACGCGTGGACCAGATGCCGAGTTCCCTCACTATTGACGCGGAGAAATTCCCGCGCCGTACGGGCCCGCGTCAATCCGGCCACGTGGTAGACCTGGTCCACTTCACGCACGCACTCCAGGAGAGAACGCGGGTCGTCTATGTCCCCCTGGGCGATCGTCACCGACGGGAGCCCCGCGATCCAGCCGAGGCGTCGGGTGTCCCTGACAAGGCAGCGGACCTCGTGGCCCTGGGCCAGTAGGGCCTCCACGAGGTGGCTTCCGATGAATCCCGTCCCTCCGGTCACCAGAACCCACACGCCTTCGCCCCTCCCCTACGCCGACACCCGGTCCCTGGTTGACGGAGCCCCCTCTCCATTCGAGATCAGTGGGTGGAGCTACCTCGAGCCTTCTCCACGAGCCGGGGCGGATGAGCCTCCATGGGTCGCGCGATCCCGTGCAGGAGAAACGTGCCGCGGAACTTGACCGCCTCCAGGATCTCGAACCCGGCCTGGCGGAAGATCCATACGATGTCCCGGTTCGGCTGGCAACCCCCGAGGAACCGCTTCCACACCGGGGTGACCGCGTCCTGGAGGGCGGCGAGGAGCGGTTGCCCGGATCGAAAGTGTTCGAAGAAGCGCAGTTGCCCGTCGGGCTTCAGGACGCGGCGCACCTCCCGAGCCGCCGCATGCGGGTCAGGGATCGTGGCAAAGACCAGGGTGGAGATTACCGTATCGAATGAGGCGTCCCGAAACGGCAGGGCCTCGCCGCCGCCCCGGACTAGGCGGATGGGGAGCCGGGCGCGGCCGGCCCGCGGTCGCGCTCGCCGGAGCATGTGCGGGTCGGGGTCGATCCCCACCACGTACCGTGCCTTCACATAGAAGGGAAAATTCAACCCGGTCCCAACGCCGAGTTCCAGGGTGGTTCCGGCGGCACCGCAGACCACGCGGCGGCGGCGCTCCCGAATACCCCAGAGCTCCTGGGGCAGCATGTACAGATCGTACACGCGGGCGAAGATCGGATGCTCCCGCACTATGCCACACCTCCAGGCAGCGATGGCTTCCCTTCCCGGCCGCCGATCTCCTAGGGCCACTCCCCCGACGTGGCTTCAGCGTCGCTGGGCTATCATGAATCCGACGACGCGGGTGATCTGCCACAGCTCGCGCAGGTACATCCGAAGAGGTATCGCCGGCCTCAGACGCGCCCCGGTCACGTCCACGTGGATAATGAGCCGCGTTATCGCCAGGTGGACCCGATCCTTCATCGGGGCCGCGGCCACCAGGCGCAGGCTTTCCGTGTAGGGAATGAAGTCATCCTCGAGGCCGTGGATGATGATCAGGTGGGCCTGGAGTCGCCCCATGACACGGGAGGGGGATAGGAACGCGATCCGCTCCCGGATGCGGGGATCCAACTGCTCGATCAGAGGTCCGACCCGCTCGGGATCGGTGTTCACCAGCAAGGCGTGAAGCGCAGTTCCCCATGGGCTCAGCTCACCCGTGGGAACGGCGGCCCCCTGCCAGTCCCCCTCCGTCAGACCTCTGGCTACCTCCGCCAGGATCTCACGGTCCTTCCCGTCCCGGAGCAGATCCAGATTGGCCAGGAGAAACCGTCCCCGGGCGTGGGGGCTGGGGGGAATGTGGCCCCGATGCCCCTGCCACGCAAAGTGGCCGGTAGTTACGAAGCGGATGACGTCGACCAGATCGTAGTAGCCGCCGAAGGAGATGACGAAGCGCACCTGGCTCGCGATGGCGGGATCGGCGGCCGCAATGATGGTCGGCCCGGCCCCGTAACTGAACCCCAGGAGGCCCACGCGATCCGGTCGGATCCGCGCCCCCAGGGAGGTGAGGTAGCGAAAGCTGTCCACCATGTCGTCCACGTCGGCCTCCCGGGCACGCAGCGACCGCAACCCCAGCAAATCCGGTGTGAGGACGGTGAAGCCAATCCGCGCCAGGAGTCGCGCCAACCAGACGATCCGGGGGTCGTCCTTGCCAAGCTCGGTGAAGCCGGGAACCAGAACCAGCGCGCCGTGCCGACATGGGCGCCCCGGCAGGTAGAGGTCCGCTTTTAGGTCGGAGTGGCGAGCAGGGACGATAACGGTACGCACATCCGGCGGCGGGGATATGCGGGACAGGAGGCCCTCCCGGAGGGCATGGCGGAGATCGAAGAGGGCGAGGGCCGTCAGGCCAGCGTCGGACACGCGATGGAGGGTGCGCGTAATCATGGCCTCAGTCTCGGGTTCGATCCAACCCACCAGCCATCGTTGCTCCCAAGGCCTTACTTTGAACGATAACATTTCCGAGAAGGGTGGGTCAAGGTTCCGGGAGGAGTTGCCTGGTGGAGAGATCGTTCCCGGTGCGGACGGGCGATGTCCCGGAATCCCCGAAGGACTCCGGACGGATTCCGTCGAGGACACGAGAGAATCCCAGTAGGTGTGGTCAAAAGAGCGTCTCGCGGCTGGCCCGTGGAGCCACGCAGGGAAACCACCCCTCCGGCGTGCCGTGGCCGCCGTGCTCGCGGGCCTGTCCGGGCCCAGGCCACGATCCCCAAGGCCGCCAGGAGCAAGCCGCCGACGGCGAGACACAAGCCCTTCTCCACCTTGGATGTTTCATTACGGAGTGCTCCCTAGCTCCTTCATGCCTTTCCGAGGTATTTCTCTGGGGCGGCATCGAATGCTTTCTTGCACCCGGGAGCGCAGAAGTAGTACGTCGTGCTCTTGTAGACCGAGATAGCAGCCGCCTTCTTCTCATCCACCTGCATCTTGCACACCGGATCGACTGCCATGGCCCGACCTCCTCGCTAGTAGATGAAATCCCGAATGTCATAGATCGCGACCTTGGGACGACCCCGCGGGTCAAACCGAAGGCCGGCCTTCAGGGCCCGCAGTTGGGCATCCGTCTCGGCCTCGGTGAGGGGATTGATGCCGGTCGCGCGTTCCTGCTGGCGGTAGGGCGAGTCGGGGTCCGCTGCCAGCGGGGAGAGATACAGGATGTCCTGCGCCCCCAGGCCCATGGCGTTCACCGCCGCCAGGGTATCCTGGACGTGCCGTTCCGCAAAGCGGTCGCCACCGATGCCGACCATGACGATGATCCCGACATGCACCCCCGCGCTCTTCAGGGTGGAAATCAGTTCCAGCGCCTCGGCGGAAGTCGCCGGCTTGTTCAGAAAGCGGAGCAGGTTTTCGCATCCGCTCTCCAGTCCCAGGTAGACGCGCTGAAGGCCCGCAGTCGCGAGGGCCCGGAACTCCGCAACCGACTTCGCCGCGCCGCTGAAGGCATCTATGAAAGAATACACGCCGCGAAGCGGGCCGGCGCGGAGGGGCAACTCCTCCTGCAGGATCTCGAACGCCTCCAGGAGGCGGGGAAACGGCAGGGCCAGTGCGTTGGCGTCCGCCAGGAACACGCTCTTTCGAAGTTGCAGACCTTCGCCGAAGAACTTACGCGCCGCCCCGATGTGTGTCCGGAACTCCTCGGGCGACTTGGTCCGGAACGGCCGGTCGCGGTAGAAACGACAGAAGGTACACTTGTTGTACGAGCATCCTTCAGTCAACTGGACGACGAGCGCCCCATACTGGTCCGGGGGAAGAATGGGAATCGGGAGGTAGACCGAACGAAATCTGACGGCGTCAGCTTCCAGCGCTTCCGCGTTCCATCCCAGGATGTCCTTCACGCGCCCTTGCAGGTCAACGAGGTGCAAAGCGGGAAGGGCTTGGGTATGTCCACCCAGGCCCTCGTGGATCGCCCGAAGCTCCCGGGAAATTGTGTCACAGAGTGCACGAGCCTCATGCGGATCCAGCTCCCGCCGGGCGTAGCTCCAGGGATAGTTCCCCACCTTGCGCTTTTCGATGAACCGGTGCTGATCCGAAAAAACCATTGAACCGCCATGACGCCAAGGTCGCCAAGGATGCGATGTTTCGAACTCTCGACCGAAGAACGCGAAAACCAGTTTATGGGGCATTCAGGAGTTCCGTTCCTTCCCCCCAATCAGCCATTTCGGTCTTGGCGTTCCGGGTACCCAGCGCCGGCGCTGGGTGTCCTTGGCGGTTGAGAATTTCGGATTGGGGCCGGTTGTCCAGACTCCGGCGGATGGATCGCGCCTCCCAGAAGGTCCGGATCAGCCGCCCGGCACGATCGAAGGAGAGCGAATGTATTCCGTCCAGCCCGAAGCTGGTCGAGTCCTCGCGGAGCGCGGCCACCATGGACCGACCCGACGCGCTCTGGAAGGGTCCAACGGCAACCTGGGAACTCATGGGCACCATGGGAGGCGCCTGCGGCTTCGTGCTTGCCCGCTTCTTCCTATGTCAGGCTCGGCCGGAAGCGCCGCAGGCGGAGCGAGTTGGTCACCACGGAGACCGACGACATGGCCATGGCCGCCGAGGCCACCATGGGATCCAGGAGCATCCCGAAGAATGGGTACAGGACTCCCGCTGCGATAGGAATGCCCAGGACGTTGTAGATGAAGGCCCAGAACAGGTTCTGCTTGATCGTCCGGAGCGTCCGCTTGCTGAGCTCGATGGCCGTGACCACCCCACGCATATCGCCACGGATCAGCGTGATGTCCGAGGCCTCCATAGCCACGTCCGTGCCGGTCCCGATGGCAATGCCGACGTCTGCCTGGGCCAGGGCCGGCGCGTCGTTGATCCCGTCCCCGACCATGGCCACGACCTTGCCCTCGGCTTGGAGTTTCCTCACCTCGTCCGCTTTCTGGTCGGGCAGCACCTCGGCCAGAACACGGTCAATCCCCGTCTGCTGGGCGATGGCCACGGCGGTCCGCCGGTTGTCGCCCGTGATCATCACCACCTCGACCCCCAGCCGATGGAGGGCGCTGATGGCCTCCGCGGAATGCTCCTTGAGGGTGTCGGCCACCGCGATCACCCCGGCCGGTTCGCCGTCCACGGCCACGAACATGGGGGTCTTCCCTTGGCTGGCGAGCGTTTCTGCGGTCTCCGCCAGCTTCCCCAGGGTGATCCCGCTCTCTTGCAAAAGCTTCGCGTTCCCCAGGAGAACCATCCGGCCATCGACCTTCCCCCGCACCCCGTGACCCGGGACGGCCTCGAAGTCATCCACGTCGCTCAAGACGATCCCCTCGCCCTTTGCCCGGTTTACGACCGCCTCACCCAGGGGATGTTCTGACCCCCGCTCCAGCGACGCCGCCAGCCGCAGCAACTCTGCTGCAATTGCGGATTGCGGGTTGCGGAATGCGGATTTCTTCCCCTCCTCTTCCGCATTCCGCATTCCGCATTCCGAATTCCGCAATGCCTCTGCCCCCTGGCAGAGGATATCCGTGACCTCCGGCTGGCCCTTGGTCAACGTGCCGGTCTTGTCGAAGACGATCGTCCGGATCTTGTGGGCCGTCTCCAGGCTCTCGCCACTGCGGATCAGGATCCCATGCTCGGCCCCCTTGCCCGTCCCCACCATGATGGCAGTAGGCGTGGCGAGGCCCAGGGAGCAAGGGCAGGCGATGATCAGGACCGCCACGAAGTTCAGCAGGCCGAAGAGGAACGACGGGCGGGGTCCGAAGGCCCACCAGATGATGAAGGTCAGGACCGCGATCCCGATGACTGTCGGGACGAAGATGCTGGCCACATAGTCGGCCATGCGCTGGATGGGCGCCTTGGAACCCTGGGCCTCTTCCACCAGCCGGATGATCTGGGCCAGCACGGTATCCTTCCCCACCCTGGCGGCCTCGAACTTGAACGTCCCGGTCTTGTTCAGGGTGGCGCCGATCACCTGGTCGCCCGACCGCTTCTCCACCGGAAGGCTTTCGCCCGTGAGCATGGACTCATCCACGGCCGAGGCCCCCTCGCGTACCACCCCATCCACCGGCACCTTCTCTCCGGGGCGTACGATCACCAGGTCGCCGATCCGGACCTCCTCCACGGGGATGTCCATCTCCTCACCGTTCCGGATGACCCGAGCCGTCTTCGCTTGGAGGCCCATCAGGCGCTTGATCGCCTCGCTCGTCCGGCCCTTGGCAATCGCCTCCAAGAGGCGGCCCAACAGGATCAAGGTGATGATCACCGCCGCCGTGTCAAAGTATACCGCCGGCGCAATCCCACGCGCCCGGAAGAACCCCGGCGCCACAGTCATGGCCAGGCTGTACAGGTACGCGGATGAGGTCCCCACGGCGATCAGCGTATTCATATCCGAGCTCCTGTGCCTGAGCGCGGCCCAGAAGCCTCGATAGAACTGGAATCCCACCCAGAACTGCACCGGGCTCGTGAGGAGCAAGAGGACCCAGAAGCTCCGGAGGAACTGGGGAACCCAGGGGAACCACCCGGGGAAGCTGCCCAAGACGACAGGCACCGTCAGGAGGATACCCGCAGTCAGCTTCGCCTTGAGGGCCCGAATCTCTCGCTCGCGAGCCGCCTTCTCGTGATCACCTGGATGTGCCCCCTCGGCCACTTCCAGCGGCTCGTACCCGACGTCACGGATGGCGCGGCGCAGATCCTGGAGCGTGGTGGTCGCGGGAAGAAACTCCACCGTCGCGGCATTGGTCGCCAGGTTCACGGTCGCCGATACCACGCCCGGGGTGTGATTCAAGGCCCCCTCGATGGTCGCCACGCAGGATGCGCAGGAGATCCCGCTGATAGGGATCGTCGCTTTCTCCACCAGCGGGGTGTATCCGCTCCCCGCCACCGCCTTCACCAGAACCGACGGCCCGACCTGCTTTGGATCGTAGTGGATGGTGCCGCGCTCGGCCGCCAGGTTCACCACGGCCTTCCGCACCCCGGGCACGGCCGCCAGGGCCGCTTCCACGACCGAGACGCACGAGGCGCAGCTCATCCCATGGATGCCGATGTCAATCCGGGCGGACGAAGCGCCAGTTGGCAGGGACGATCCTGCGGCCGCCTCGGCGGAGGCGGCACCCCCGAACTGGCCGATCTGGAGCAAGGCCGGCGCCGCCTGGCTGTCACCGTCGAGGTACTTCTCCGGCGCCGCGTCGAACTTCTCCTTGCAACTGACCGCACAGAAGTAAATCGTCCGGCCGTCATGGCGGCTGGTTGCCGCGGCGTCGGCTTCGTCTATCGTCATCCCACACACGGGGTCGCGAACCATCTTGGGTGTCCTCCCACTTGCTTCACTCTCACGTCGCTTCCGACCGGACAAGCCCCAGGCGGGGCAAGAACCACTCCCCGGCCCTGGAGTCGAACCGCACCCGGGGCGCCTGGACCCGCTGTGTCCGACGGATTCCGTTTCAGCGCGCCGTGAACCCACCGTAGCGGGAACAGACCTCGATGAGCTCTTCGATCTTCCGGGCCCGCTGCCTCTCCGTCCCTGCTTTCACGCTGTCCACCACGCAACTCTCGATGTGCCGTGCCAGCAGGATCTTGGAGACCTGCTCCAGCGCACCCTGAATGGCCGAGACCTGGAGCATGATGTCTACGCAGTACTTGTCCTCCTCGATCATCCGCTGGACGCCCTGGATCTGCCCCTCGATACGCCGGAGCCGCGCCAGCGCCCGGTGCTTCGTCTCTGCATCCATCATCGCCCTGAACCCTCCTGCGGACAATTACTATACCCTGGTAGGGTATATACCATGCTGGCATCCCCCTGTCAACTCCGAGTCCCCCCGCAGCTGGACTGGAAGGCGAATCGATACGGTCAAGGCTTCCCGCTGCGCAACGCGGGCACGGAGCGCCCACACCGCATGGGTACTGCCCCTCGATGACACCGATCTTGCCGTCGGTCAGAAGGAAGGAGAAGCAAAACCCCGGCGGGGCAACGCCACCCCGCCGGGGTCGGGAAGGAATGAGGCTAGGCACCTACGCCCGGGGAAGCCGGGCGGTTTCTCGCTGCGAGATTACAGGGCGACCACGAGGCCCCAGGCCAGGCTCAGGAGTGCTGCCAGCAGGAGAAGGACATATTCCGAACGCATCAGCTCACCGCGCATGTCCCCGCCCCTATCGTCCACGCGTCAGGCGGGAATGGGCGCGGGACTTCGATCGAATCCCATCCGGCGGCAGGTGCCAGTAGGCCACCCACGGCCGCTCGGACTCCGCGGGGGCCACGCGGACGGGCAGCTCTATCTCTAGATCAAACGCCTCCGCCTCGGCCTCCGCCAACTCCTCCAAGAGCTGCAACTCCTGATCGGGTGACCACGCCTCCGTTTCCTTGAGCATCACCATACCTCCTTGCCACACCGGCAACGGGATCGAGCGGGGCCTAAGCCCTCGCTGTTATCAACGACTGTGCCGAGCCGACATGGGCGGGCTCAGCACGTAGACGTTCAGGAGCAGACGATGACTGTCGAAGCCAGCTTCAGAGTTCGGTTTCCGCCACCTCCGTCCCACTAGGGCCGCCTCTCAGTGAAGATGCGCCGCAGGAATCATGCGGCGAATGGATCGCAGCCACGCGGGCAGCCGCGTGGCCACGACCGGTCGATCCGCCTCCATCCCGTACAACAAGGACAGGAGGCGCATTCGATGGTCTTCCTCGTCAGCACGCAGGCTTTCCAGCAGGCTTAGCAGTTCCTCCCGATCCGCGCCCTTGGGCAGGCGGCCGAGGAAGCTCTGCGATTGCTCTTCTTCCATGACCAGTCGAAGGATGGCCTCTTCAGTCTGGGGAAGCTGGTCGGGGAGGTCCGTGAAGGGAAGCGTAAGATCCAATTGCGCCAGCCAGTCGTCGGCCAGGCCATGCATGAGGCTAACCAGCGTCAAGAGGTGCTTCAACTCGTCCAGGGCGAGCTGATTATAAAGATGCTTGGCCTTGGGATCGGTGCAGGCCTGGGCTGCGGCCGCCAGTCGAGCGAAGGACATCTTCTCCTTTGCTATGGCTAACAGGAGGATGTCAGTCTCGCTCTGAGGAAACGTCGTTTCCATTCGTCCCCCGTCACCGCGCCCAAAGGTGTCAAGATGGCAGTGCGGTGCGGAACAAGGAGGTCAAGCGGACGGGTCAACTTCCCCCTGGGGGAGCAAGGCGGGTGCCACGGCCCAGCAATGAAGGCCCGCAAGTGAGAGACGTGCAAGCACCTTATTTCTCAAGCAGTTCAGCCTTTGTGTATTTGTCGCATTGGACAGACAACCGGGCCTCCAAGCAAACAATGGGACGCGATTGTGCCAAGGAACACCGGCGTCTGTGCCAAAACGCTCACTCAACCATCCTGACGCAGCAGCATAGGGGAGAATGAATTTCCCCTCGAATCTTCTGGAGACCTTGTTTGTTGACGTGAAGGTGAGAGTCGGCGTCTGGATGTCGCTCTTTGATTCCAGACCGTTGCTGTGCTAGATTGCCAGGACAAACGGACCTATGATCTTCCTGGAGGCTCGCGTGCGATTTCTCCGTCGGCCTTTCGTTTCGGTCGTCCTGCTGGCACTCCTCCTTGCGCACAGCCGCATCGCAGTGCCGGCGTCCGTTCCGGAAGACATTCTCCTCCCCATCACCGAGCACACGCTAAAAAATGGAATGCGATTCCTGATCGTGGAGCGGCGGGAATCACCGACCTTCGCCGCCTACCTTCGCTTCATGGTGGGGAGCGCCAATGAGGTACCAGGACAGAGGGGACTGGCCCACTTGCTCGAGCACATGATGTTCAAGGGCACGACCCTTTTCGGCACACTGGACCCGGAGCGGGAACTGGCCATCCTGCAGAGAATTGACGCAGAGTACCAGGCCCTCCAGGCCGAGAAGGCCAAAGCGCGCCTGCCCGGCGGGAGGCCGGATCCCGCGGCTGTGGCAGCCCTGGAAAAAGACATCGCAACCCTGGAGGCCGAGGCGAAGCAGTTCATCGTGCGGAATGAGCTGTGGGAGATCTACCGGCGGAACGGGGGCGTCCGACTGAACGCCTCCACATCCCGCGAGGGCACGCAGTACTTCGTGAGCCTCCCCAACAATCGGCTGGAACTGTGGGCCTTTTTGGAATCGGACCGGATGCGGAACCCCGTGTTCCGCGAATTCTACACCGAGCGGGAAGTCGTGCAGGAGGAGCGGCGGCAACGGGTGGACACGAATCCGCGGGGACAACTGACGGAGGCCGCGTTGGCCACAGCCTTCATCGCCCTCCCCTACCGCCATCCCGTCATCGGCTGGCCGGGCGAACTGGAGAACCTCACCCGTCCCCAGGCGCGCGAGTTCTTCCGCACGTATTACGCGCCGAACAACGCCCTGGCCGTTCTCGTGGGGGACCTCGCCGCAGGCGAGGTGATCCGGACGGTGGAGCGCTACTTTGAAAGCATCCCGGCCCAACCCATCCCGCCACCGCTTCCGCTGGAGGAACCTCCCCAGCCCGGTGAGCGCCGCATCCGGGTCGAGTTCCCTGCGGAGCCGCAACTGCTCATGCTCTACCGCATCCCGCCCATCGGCCACCCGGACATGCATGCCCTCAGCGTCCTGGGGTCACTCCTGGGGGACGGCCGCTCGTCCCGGCTCCACAAGCGTCTGGTGGAGGAGCGGCGACTGGTCACGAGCATCGCGGCCGGACCTTGGTTCTTGCGATACGCCGGACTCTTCATGATCCAGACGACGCCGCGGGCCCCCCACACTCTGGAAGAGGTCGAGGCGGCCGTGGAGGAAGAACTCCAGCGTGCGCAGGCGGAGTTGCCGACGCCGCGAGAGCTGACGAAAGTCCGCAACCAGATGGAGGTCAGCGCCGTGCGGGGCCTGGCCAGCAATGGCGGGCTGGCCTCCCAACTGGGAGAGGCGTGGGCACTCACCGGCGACTGGCGCTTTGCCTTCGAGGAGCGGAAGAAGATCCAGGCCGTCACGGCGGAAGAAGTCGTCGCCGCGGCCAGGCGGTACCTTCTTCCCCGGCAGCGCACGGTGGCCTGGCTGGTCCGAGGGCAGCCTCCCGTGTCCCGCCCCCCGATCACACGAGACCGCGCCGTGCTCCAGCCCTGGGAAGCCAATTGACCCCGATCCGAAAAAGGAAGGGGGAGCGATCAGAACATATGTCCACGCGCCTTCTCCAGTTCTGTGGGCAACCCCTTGGCCGTGACCGGGAGCTCGGATCGGGGTTGATGCCTCGCCGGCTGCCACGTTTGGCATTCCTGACTGCCCTCGTCGTCCCGACTCTGCTCCTGTTGAGCTGCGCGACCGACGCGCCCTCCACGCATGGCCCGCGCCAGTCCTCAGGGTCGGAGCTGGTGCGTCGGATGGCCGTCCCGCCGCTCCAGGTCACGATCCCCCGGGTGGGCCGCGAAGTGGAACGGCGCGTCCTCGCGAATGGCATCGTCCTGTATCTGGTAGAGGACCACTCGCTCCCCGTACTGGACGCGTACGCCGTGTTTCGCGCCGGCAGCCTGTACGAGCCGACCGCGCGGCCCGGCGTAGTCCGATTCACGGCCTCCCAGCTCCGCAACGGCGGAACCACCCACCTTGCCGCCGAGGCCCTGAACGAGGAGCTGGAGGTGCTGGGCGCCTCCATCGAGGCGTCCGCCTCGGCCGAGGCCATCTCGTTGACCCTGAGCGCCCTTGCCAAGGACACCGATCTGGCCCTGCAGCTCTTCACCGAGGTGATTCGCCAGCCGGCCTTTGATGCGAGACCCCTTCAGACGTCCAAGGGGCGCGTGGTCGAGGACCTGCGCCGATTGGCCGACAATCCCGCGCAGCTACTGTCGCGCGAATTCACCCGGACGCTCTACACCGAGGCGCACCCCCTGGGGCGTCCCCTGACGCCTGCCCAGGTGGAGGCCATCCAGCCCGAGGACCTGCAGGCCCATTCCCGTCGCCTCGTTCATCCGAATAACATGATGCTGGCCGTGGTGGGTGACTTCCGCCGGGAAGAGATGGCATCGAAGATCCAGGCCCTCTTCGGCGACTGGCCGTCGAGCCCCCTCGACCTCCCGTCACCTCCCGAGGTGCAACCCCGGTACGAGCGTGGCGTGTTCATCATTCCCCGGAACCTCGCGCAGGCCAGCCTCACCCTGGGGCATTTCGGAATCACCCGGTTCAATCCCGACCGGTATGCCATCGAGCTGATGGACTCCATCCTCGGGGGAGGCGGCTTCAGCAGCCGGATCATGGAGCGGGTCCGAACCGAGGAGGGACTGGCCTATTCCGTGGGGACGACGTTTCCTACCAGTTCGCGGGACATCAGCCTCTTCCGGGCAACGGCCCAGACCAAGAACGAGAATGTGCCCCGTGCGGTGTCCGCCATCCTGGAAGAGATGGTCCGTATCCAGCAGGAGCCGGTGTCGCAGGAGGAGCTGGACCGCGCGAAGGAGGCCATCATCAACTCCTTCGTCTTCCGCTTCACCTCGCGGTTCGGGATCGTGGTGCAACTCATGACGCTGGAGTTCAATGGGTACCCTCCCGATCACCTCGAAACCCTGCTCGACCGCTATCGCGCCGTCACGGTCGCCGACATCCAGCGAGTCGCCAGGCAATACCTCCATCCCGACGCCACCACGATCTTCGTCATCGGCGACCCGACGAAGTTCGAGTCGGCTATGGCGTCCTTCGGACCGGTGCATCGCCTGCCGGTGGAAACCCCTGGATGAGGAGTGCCCCGCACGGATTCGCGCGGGACGCATCGCCCCAACCTCACCACTCTCCTCATGGCCGCCATCGGCGACCTGATCCCATCACGGGATCTGAACCCGCTGAGCCCCATGGCTCGACTCCTCGGTCAGTGGGAGCCGCCGGGGACCTCTCTCGGCCAAGGTCGGTAGAGCCCTGCGCCTCTCAACATTCGTTCCAGCAGACAAACTATCCGGACCGTCCACACCCCGCCCTTTTCCCGCTTGACACCACGGGCAGGGACCGGTAGAGTTAAAGATGACATTGAAATTCATTTTCATTTAGGAGCACGCCATGTCCCACACCCAAGTGCGCATCCAGCGTTTTGCCGACTTCTTGGCCCGCTACGGCCTCAAGACCACCCGCCAGCGCGAGCGCATCATTCGCGCCTTCTTCGACGCCGGGCGGCACCTGAGCGCGGAGGAACTCTACCACCGGATCCGGACGCAGGATCCCCACATCGGCCTGGTCACGGTGTACCGGACCCTGAAGCTCCTCCGGGAGGCGGGACTTGCCACCGGGCGGCAGTTCGGCGACGCCTACACACGCTTCGACCCCAATCCGGCCGACCGACCCCACGATCACCTGATCTGCACCCGCTGCGGCAGGATCCAGGAATTCGCCGACGCCAACCTCTATGCCCTGCAGGAGAAGGTGGCGCGCAGCCGGGGCTTCACCGTGACCGAACATAAGCTCGAGCTCTACGGCTTCTGCCGCGACTGCGCGCGCCTGAGCAAGGGTCGCGCGGCTCGAAATGGCAGGACGGCCCATCCCGCCTGAACCCAGAGGAGCGCCTGAATGCACCCCGCCCGCACCCCTGCCCTGACGGATGAGATGCTCGAAGACTGCCTGCAGGCCGTCCACCGGCTCCAAGGACAGGGTCGCACCGCCGACCTGAAGGAGGTGGCGGCCTTCGCGCGCATCACGCCAGCCGCCGCGAGTCATGTCCTCGGGGAACTCCAGGCACGCGGCCTCGTGCAGAACGGGACGCCCGACAATGTGACTCTCACCGACGAGGGCCGGCGACAGGCCGCGGGCGTCTTGCGCCGGCATCGCCTGTCGGAACGGCTCTTTGCCGACATCCTCGGCCTGCCCTGGGATCGCGTCCACGACGAGGCTATGCGCTTCGAGCATGCGCTCACGCCCGAGGCTGAGGCGCGAATCGCCACCCTCCTGAACCATCCGGAGACGTGCCCGCACGGCGGGCCGATCCCGGCCGCCGACGGCAGCGTGGCCCTGCCTGCGACGCGCGCCTTGGACCAGGTTACGGCCGGCAACCGGGTGTGGATCCAGCAGATCATGGAGGAGGAGACCACGTTCCTGCGCTACCTGGCCAGCCTGGGCCTCCTTCCCGGAGCGGAGCTCTGCGTCCAGGAAGTGGCGCCCTTCGGAGGTCCCCTCCTCGTGCAAGCGGGCGACGCACGTTACGCCCTGGGGCGCGACGTGGCGGCCAAGATCCTGGTGCGCGAGGAGCGAGGCGCTCCGGCAAGGTCAAGAATGCGGCTCCGAAGACGCGGCCGCCACGGGGCTGGGCCGGAAGACTTGGTGAGGGGGGACTGATCCGTGCCCATGAGCTGTCACGGGGCCCTGAAGGAGTTGCGCGAGGACGTCCAGCTCTCCATTGCGCTCGCCGGCAATCCCAACGTCGGCAAGTCCAGCCTCTTCAACCGGCTGACGGGGATGGGAGTCGTCACGGCCAACTACCCCGGCAAGACGGTCGAGGTCCAACTGGGCGAGACGCGCTTCGACGATCGTACCATCGGGATCATTGATCTGCCTGGCACCTACGCGCTGGGCGGCATCTCGGAAGATCAGTGGGTCGCCCGCCAAGCCCTGCTGGACGGAACGCCGGACGCCATCATCCTGGTCCTGGATGCCACGAACCTGGCGCGCAACCTGTACCTCGGGCTCCAGATCCTGGACATGGGCCTGCCCATGGTCGTGGCCCTGAACGTGATGGACCAAGCCAAGGCTTGGGGTATCCAGGTGAACGTCGAACGTCTGGAAGAGATCCTCGGCAGCCCCGTCGTCCCGACGGTCGCGACGCGAGGGACGGGCCTGCACACGTTGATGGCTCAAGCAGTTGATCGCGCGACGCATCCCGTCCCACTCCGACCCAGGCTCCGCTACAGTCCCGATGTGGAGGCGGCGATCGCGAAGCTGGAGACCCCGTTGGCATCGCGCGCGGGTCGCCCTCACGGCCTCTCCCCTCGAGCCACCGCCATCCTGCTCCTGGAGGGTGATCCCGAGCTGGGGGCCTGGCTGGCCGGGGCGGAGGGCGCGGGCGAGCTGATCCGCCTGCGCGACGAGATGATCGCGCTCCTGAGGGATGTCCGCGGCGAGGATCCCTCGCTCCTCCTGGCGCGGGAGCGACACGGTCTTGCAGGTCTCATCGCCGCCGAGGTGGAACGGCGGGACGCCCGGCCCTCGCCGGTCGCCGAGCGTCTCTGGCGCCTCACGACTGCACCGGCGACCGGCCTGCCCCTGCTCGTGTTGGTCCTGGCAGGCATTTTCGGATTCCTCTTTTACGTCGGCGACTGGCTCTCCACCGGGTTCAGCGCTCTCTGGACAACCTTCGCCTCGCCGGTGATCCAATGGTCGTTCCACGCGCTCCTCGGCGACGGGGTCCTGTCGAGGACATTGCTCTGGGGCTTCGATGCCGGGATCAACGCCGCCCTGGCGGTCGGCATCCCCTATGTCCTCACCTTCTACATCCTCCTGGCCCTGCTGGAGGACACCGGGTACCTGAATGCCATGGCCTTCCTCACGGATCAGGTCATGCACAAGATGGGGCTGCACGGGCGGGCCGTCATCCCGCTGGTGGCCGGCGCGGGCTGCAACGTTCCGGCCATCATGGGCACGCGGGTGCTCGGCAGCATGCGGGAGCGCATCATCGCCAGCACCCTCGTCGTCCTCACCCCGTGCAGCGCCCGGACTGCGGTGATCCTGGGCGCGGTATCCCTGACCGCAGGATGGAAGCCAGCGTTGGCGATCTATGCCGTCACCTTCGTCGTGGCCCTGCTGACCGGGATCGGGATGCACCGGCTGCTGCCGGGAAGGGGCACGGGGCTCGTGATGGAGATGTTCCCGTTCCGCCGACCCGGGTTGCTGCCGATCCTCAAGAAGACCTGGTACCGGTTCCACTACTTCGTCGTCGTGGCGACCCCCATCGTGCTGGGGGGCAGCATCATCCTGGGCGGGTTGTACGAGACGGGCCTCCTGTGGAAGCTGGCCATTCCCCTGCGGCCCATCATGGAGGGATGGTTGGGCATCCCTGCCGTGGCCGGCCTCACCCTGATCGTGGCGATCCTGCGGAAGGAGCTGGCCCTGCAGCTCCTGGTCACCCTGGCCATGGTGCAGTACGGCCCGCAGGCCAGCAGCCTGCTGGCTTTCATGCGGCCGGAGCAGATCGTGATCTACGCGCTGGTGAATACCATCTACGTTCCCTGCGTGGCGACCATAGCGGTCCTCGGCCGGGAACTGGGATGGAAGAATGCGCTGCTGATCTCCACGTTCACCATCATTCTGGCCCTTGCGGTCGGCGGGGCTGCCCGGGGCCTGCTGACTTTGTTCCCCTGGTGAGAAGGGACGCAACCCACACTGCAGCCCTTCGATCGCGATCCTGCAACTGGACCTCCGCGAAGAGCCGGGGCGGCTACCCCAAGGGAAAAGCAGGCACGGGAGGGGCCTTGATGGATATTCTCAGCAGGACCTTTGAGAGCCTCGTTGTCACGCTGCGCGAGGGCGTCGAGGCAGCGCTGGTGATCGGCGGACTCCTCGCCTACCTGCGCCGGACCGGCCGCGAGGCGTACACGCGATACGTCCTCTTCGGGCTGGGCGCGGCCGTCCTGGCCAGCCTGCTCGCCGCCTTCTTCGTCCAGCGTTACGGTCTCGATCCGGAGAATCCGGTCGTGCAGGGAACCGTGATGTTCGTGGCCGCCGGCTTGGTCACATCCCTGATCGTCTGGATGTGGCGGACGGGCCGCGGCGTGCGGCGTCGGCTGGAGCATCGCCTGGACACTCTGGTAGGTGAAGCGTCAACGACCGCGATCCAGCAGCGGGCGGCGCTTGGGGTTTTCGCCTTCGCGTTCTTCATGGTCTTTCGCGAGGGCGTGGAGACGGTCCTCTTCCTGGCGGCGCTCTCCGGGACCGTCGGCGGCAGTGCGCTCTACAACGCTCTCGGCGGCGGCACGGGGCTACTGCTGGCCACCCTCTTCGGGATCCTTCTCGTGCGAGGAAGCCTGCACATCAACCTGCGGCGCTTCTTCAACGTGACGGGCATCGTCCTCCTGATCCTGGTGGCCAAGCTGGTCGCGGGCGGCCTCCACGAATTCTTCGAGGCCGGCACCCTCCCCAGCTCACCATTCTGGGAAGAGGTCGTCGAAATCTTCACACACAAGACGACCTCCCTCCTGATCCTGGGCCTGCTCATCGCCCTGCCGGCCCTCTGCGTGGCGTGGGATTGGTGCAAGCGGGCATCGCTCGCCGAGCCCCCGTTGCCCCCGCAGCCCAACGGCGCTGGCACCTAGCCATGTGCGCCTGAAATCCGACGACTTTCACCGCGAGCCCGCTCCGCGGCGCCTGGGGCTTCGTCGAGAACCGGGCGGCCTGCACCCGGTTTTTTGACCGGGTACCCGGGCGCCGCCGCGAAGGGTCCCGCGAGGACATCTACCAGCTCGCCCAGCGACTTCTCCGACTCCGCCTGCTCCGATAGCGGCTAATGGACAGTCGACGACGGATGACGGTCAGGGACGAGAGAGGCTGAGCCTTCGGCGGGCGGGATCTGGGCTACCCCTCGCAGGGCTTTATCCCCTCGGCCATCCCCGCGAGGCGGGAAGAGGTTTCAGAAGTCTACTCCGTCCCCTTGATGTCTGTCGTACAGGGCTCCGGGGACATCCAAGCGGAGCGTGCCACGCACACCCCAGCCAGCGTGGCACAAAGCCACCAAAGCCGCAACGTATTCCAGACTTCCAGCCTCCTTCCACACCCTCGCGGGGGAATCTGTCTTGACACCGAGGAAACGGCCGGGTCCCCCATTACTCTCTCGGGTGAGCCGCAGTAGGAGGTGTCTTGAGCGGCAAGCAAGGGACAGATGAGGCGGGGTTCAACAACTTGACATACTTGGCAACGTCCCGGATTACGAAGGACGGCCGGGGCCACCATTACGGAGAGCAAGTTGACGTACTTGACAACGTCAGGCGCACTCTATGACAGGAGGCGGACGAACTCCTCGACGGTGAGGCCGGCTTGCCGAATGAGGGCCCGAAGCGTGCCGCGCGAAAGTTCTCGATGATTCGGGACGGTCAGCCTGCGATGGGGCGGAGTGGCGTGCCGAAGGATGATGTGACTGCCGGTCTGATGATCTCTCTCGTACCCGAGCCCGGCAAACGCCCGAACGGCTTCCTCGCCGGACACGACCGGAGGTCTCGTCACACGGAAACCTCCACCACCTCCTCAGAGATCGGGGGCGGAAGCGGATCACCGTGCTTCTTCACGCTTTCGAGATAACCCACGATCGCGTCTTTGATGTTGGCCAGTGCCTCCGTCCGGGTCTTCCCCTGCGAGATGCATCCGGGAAGGCTTGTGCACTCCGCCACGAACATCCCATCCTCATCCTGCTCGATGACCACCCGATACTTCACAACGCTCCTCGCTTCTGCCCCACGAGAGGGCCATCTGAATCGCTGGTCGGACGCTAACAAATCCATTCTGGCGTGTCAAGGCCATGACCGTGCACGGATGGAGCCCCTCTGCGCGTCAACGCATCCCAGCCTCCTCGCTTGCCAGCTTTCGCACCTCCGCGGAGCGGTCCGCCTCGACCCCGACGAACCAACCGGGGCGATCCGTTCCGACGGCCCGTTCCATGGAGATAATTTTCGTGGGTGCGCTACGTCCCCGATTACGCGCCCCTATCGTACGGAGCGCGCACTCGCAGGCGCGGGATGAAGGAAAAGTGTCTCACGTTCCTGGTAAGCAAGAGGGCACGGTTGGCGATCGCCGTTGCGGCAATGAGAGCATCCGGGATCGTCAGGCCGTGGCTTCTTGCGTACCGCACGGTGAGGTTGCGTGCCCGAACGGAGATCATCTCGGAGGTAGGAAGAACCTCGAACCGCTGGACCAGTTGACGCACGCTGCGCTGCTCTGCCTTCGTCCGGGCGCCCAGGAAGAGTTCCATCTCCGTGATGATAGAAATGGCTGGCCGTTCGCCCTGGCTGATTAATCCGTCAACGAGATCGACTGCCCGGGCGTCACCACGCGCCAGGTCGATGAGGACGTCTGAATCGAGGATGACTCGATCAGCGGTCGCCATCGTGGGCTGCCCGGCTCATCCACCCAGCCCGCTGCTCTCGTATCCACTTGGCCGAATCTTTCATGTCGTCTCGGTCAGCCCACATCCCCACAAATCGGAGGGACGCGATTGACCTTCGAGGTCGAACGACTTTGACATTTTGCTTCCTGCTTGCCTGCTTCATGTCTGCGGTCCTTTGCTCATTCCGGCGCCTTCATGCAACGCCCGGCACCCGGTCTGCCAGCGCAGCCGAGAGCATACCGATTCCAGCTTGTGGATAGGCTCAGGCTTCTCCCTTCGGGTTTTCACCGAGTCGAGTAGGGAGTCTATCAGCGCCGGGGCCAGGTGGCAACTCCGTTCTGCCAGCGGCTCTACCGCCACCCGCAGGTGGTCCCCGTGCACCTGCAAATAGCGCCGGGTCGTGCGATAGTCCCGCTGCCGCGCCAGGGCCATGCGGGTCGGCGTGGTCACATGCGGAGCCAGGCGAGAAATGGAGGTGCCCCGTGTGTACCGCTCCCGGTTTGCTGGACAGCAGCCAAGACGCACGGCGCCGCCTCCGCTTGCGCCACGCGAGTGGATTCGCCCAAGCGCGAGGGAAACGGCCGAGGCCCGTCGTTACGACGGCCCGGTCCCCGGAAATAACTTTCATAAGTGCGCTACGTCCCGCCTCACTAGCGGAACCGCCAGCAGTAAGACGGAAGTCCAATCAGGACTCTATGGAACGGCTGTCATCCTTCGCCGGGCTCTCGCCCGCGTGATGCGGGACTGATGCGGGACGTTGTTGACTCAGTGGACTGATGGTCGCTCCGCTCTCGCGACCGCTTTCGCAATCCCCGACGTGGAGACCCCGAGCAGCCGCGCCGTGTCGGCGAGGGACAGCCCCAGCCGCGCGAGGAAGCTTTCGCGGTCCTCGCGATCGCCCACAATCTGCCCCCGCTCGATCGCGCGGAGGATGACGTGGTGCGGTGTCCCCGGGGCATCCAGCCGTGCCTGTCGTGGCATCCTCGCGCTGGCCCTCCGTCTTGAGTCGTGGGGAACGCCATCAGAGTTATTCCTCTCAGTCAACAACGTCCCCCATTATGCCTCGCATGCCATCGAGGAGGCCGTGGAGCTTTTGACCGGCAAGATCACCTCGCTTCTCATCCTGGGCCTGCTTATCGCCCTGCCCGCCCTGTGTCTCCTGTGTTGCGGAAAAGGGACGTAGGTAGGTTATAGAGGATATATCTTGACAGGCTGGTCTGGCGGGGATAACGTCCCCCCATGCCTCGTGGCCCCCGGCTCGACGCCCCCGGGACGCTGCACCACGTCATGGTCCGCGGGATCGAACGGCGCCGTCTCTTCGCGACGACGACGGACCGGCAGGACTTCGTAACGCGCCTCGAAGCCGTGGTGGGCGCGACGGGCGTGCGGGTCCTCGCCTGGGCGCTCCTGCCCAATCACGTGCACCTCCTGGTGCGCACGGGACACCACCCCCTAGCCACGGCCATGCGCCGGCTGCTCACCGGGTACGCGGTGGCGTTCA
>Ga0315285_10001200_pt1 | contig 27107 bp, 28 predicted proteins | sample YL17G09_36_MG_FD_203698 | JGI IMG/M metagenome (GOLD analysis project Ga0315285, IMG submission 203698) | Sediment microbial communities from Yellowstone Lake, YNP, Wyoming, USA - YL17G09_36 | ecosystem: Environmental > Aquatic > Freshwater > Lake > Sediment | place: USA: Wyoming | collected... | reverse complement strand
GAGGACGACAAGACGGCCCGCGCCATCGCGGCCTCGGCCCGTGTCAAACTGCGGATTCTGGGACTGGCCGAGGAGGAGATCAAGGCGATCGAAGAGTCGCGGCTCCCCCGGAACCTTCTTCCGGTGACGGCCCCTCTCTCCGGGACCATCATCGAAAGCTCCGCCGTCGCCGGCGATGCGATCGAGGCCGGGGCCGGGCTGTTCCGGATCGCCGACCTTTCATCGCTGCGTGTCAACGCCCGGATCCACGAGAAGGACCTCGGCTCCGTTTCGCCCGGCGCCGCGGCCGTCGTCAAAGTCGCCGCCTACCCGGACTTGGAATTCAAGGGACGGCTGGCGCAGATCTCGGACCTCATCGACTCCGAAACGCGGACGATCATCGGCCGCGTCGAGGTCGGCAATGAGGCCGGCCGGCTCAAGCCCGGGATGTTCGCGGACGTGACTCTCATCCTTCCGTCCCGGACGAGTTCTCTCGTCATCCCCGACTCGGCCGTCCAGAGGATCGAGGGAAAGACGGTCGTGTTCGTCTCCGCCGGAGAGGGATCCTTCGCCGTCAGGGAGATCGCGACGGGACCGGCCCGGGACGGCTGGGTCGAGGTCCTGTCCGGGCTCGCCCCGGGCGAATCTTACGCGGCCGAAGGAGGCTTCTTCCTGAAATCCGAACTCCTCAAGGAGAGCTTGGAGGAGGAGGGGCACGGACATGATTGAGCGTCTTGTCGCCTTTTCCCTCAGGCAGAAAGCCCTCATCCTCGTCACCGTCCTGTTCATGGCCGGGCTCGGCGTTTGGTCCTTCCTCCGTCTCCCGATCGACGCTTTCCCCGACGTCACCAACATCCAAGTCGAAGTCATCTGCTCGGCGCCCGGCCGTTCCCCGCTCGAGGTCGAAAAGTTCGTGACCTATCCGGTCGAATCGGCCCTCCGCGGGTTGCCGCATTTGACCGGGCTCCGCTCCGTCTCCAAGTTCGGCCTGTCGGTCATCACGGCCGTCTTCGAAGACGGCGTCGATATCTTTTTCGCCCGCCAGCTCGTCCTGGAGCGGCTGATCGGCGCCCGGGACGCCCTGGCCGATGACGTCGACGTCGAAATGGGTCCGGTCGCGACGGCCATGGGCGAAATCTACCAGTACACGATCGAGGAAGGGACGTCAGGCCCCCCCGACCAGGCGCGCCTGACCGAGCTCCGGACCCTCCAGGATTGGGTCGTCTCCCCGATGTTGAAAACCGTGCCCGGCGTCAGCGAGGTCAACTCCTTCGGCGGCTATATCAAGCAGTATCAGGTCGTGGCCGACCCGGACCGCCTCCAGAAGTACGATATCGCCCTGGCCGACGTCGTCGAAGCCCTCCGCCGGAACAACCAGAACGTGGGCGGAGGCCTCATCCAAACGACCTCCGAACAGTACTTGGTCCGCGGGCTGGGCCTGCTCAGGGACGTCGACGACATCCGGAGCGTCTCCGTCAAGACATGGCGGGGCGTCCCCGTTCTCATTCGGGACGTGGCCGAAGTCCGGGTCGGGGCGGTCGTCCGCCAGGGCGCCTCGGTCAAGAACGGAGAGCGCGAGGTCGTGGGCGGGATCGTCATGATGCTCCGCGGCGCGAACGCCCGAGATGTCGTCGAGGGCATCGAAGCCAAGGTCGCCGGGATCAACGGCAGCCGCGTCCTGCCGGCCGGCATGGCCATCGTCCCTTTTTATAAGCGCTCCGACATCGTACGGCAGAGCGTCCATACCGTTACCGATGCCCTGCTCGTCGGCGGCCTCTTTGTCGTTTTCATCCTCTACCTCTTCCTGCGCAACCTGCGGGGCGCCGTCATTGTCATCGCCGCGCTCCCCCTGGCGGCCCTGGCGACCTTCATCATCATGAAGCGGGCCGGCCTGACCGCCAACCTGATGTCCTTGGGCGGATTGGCGATTTCGGTCGGCATGATCATCGACGCGACCATCATCCAGGTCGAGAACGTCCAGCGGCGCCTGGCCGAGACGGCCGTCTCGCTTCCCAAGCCGACCGCGGTCCTCCAGGCGGTGCTCGAAGTTCGCAGGCCCAGCATCTTCGGCGAGCTCATCATCGCCCTGACCTTTATTCCGATCATGACCCTCCAGGGCATCGAGGGAAAGATGTTCGCGCCGCTAGCCCTGACCGTGTCCATCGCCCTGCTCGCTTCTCTCGTCCTGTCGATCTTCGTCATCCCCGTCTTGTCCCTGCTCCTCCTGCGGCGGAGCGCCGAGCGCAGGAACCGCGTCATGGAAATGCTCACGTCCGCCTATTCGCGCCTCCTGCGCTGGACGCTGCGCCGCAAAGCGCTCGTCCTGTCGGCGGCGCTCCTGATGCTGGCCGGGAGTCTCCTCCTCATCCCCCGGCTGGGGACCGAATTCATCCCGGCCATGGACGAGGGGGCCTTCGACATGGACATCCAGCTCTTGCCGGGCGTCTCGCTCGATCGGTCGCTGGCGATCAGCAAGGAAGTCGAGCGGCGGCTCAAGCAGTTCCCCGAGCTCGAGACCATCGTGTCCCGGACCGGACAGACCGGCATCGCCCTCGAGGCCCGGGGCGTCGAAAAAACGGGCTACGTGGGGACGCTCCGCCCCCGCCGGGAATGGACGTCGGCGAAAACCCGAGATGAGCTGACCAACAAGATGCGGGAAGCCATGGAGGTCTTCCCGGGCATGGCCTTCTCCTTCAGCCAGCCGATCGCCTGCCGGATCGACGAGCTGGTCGCCGGCACCCGGGCCCAAATCATCATCCGGCTCTTCGGCGAGGACCTGGAGACGCTCCGGGCCAAGGCCGACGCCATCGGCCGCGTCATCGCCGGACTCCGGGGCGTCCGGGACATCGTCGTCGAGAGCGTCGCGGGCCAGCCCTATGTCACGATCGCCGCGGACCGGGCCCGGATCGCCCGCTACGGGATCAACGTCGCGGACGTCCAGGACGTCATCGCGACGGCCGTGGCCGGAAGCCCGGTTACCCGTATCTACGAGGGGGATAAGAGTTTCGATGTCGCGGTTCTTTTCCCCGAGAGTTGGAGGGATTCGGTCGGCGGCCTCGCCCGCATCCTGGTCCCGTCGCCCCAAGGCGCCCGCGTCCCTCTCGGGGAGCTGGCCTCAATCAGTCTCGAGGAAGGGCCCAGCCAGATCAGCCGGGAATTCGGACAGCGCCGGATCGGGATCGAGTGCAACGTGTCGGGGAGGGACATCGGCGGGTTTGTCGCCGAGGCCCGGCGGGAGATCCGGAAGCGGGTCGAGCTTCCAGCCGGATATTATTTGGAATGGGGAGGCCAATTCGAGAACCAGCAGCGGGCCATGCGGAGGCTCGCCTTGATTCTCCCCCTGACGGCCGGCCTCATTTTCTTCCTGCTCTTCGTGACCTTCGGGACGGCCCGTCTGGCCGTCCTGGTCTTTCTCAACCTTCCGTTCGCCCTGATCGGCGGCGTCGCCTCGCTCTACCTGTCGGGTCTCTACCTGTCCGTTCCCGCTTCGGTCGGGTTCATCGCCCTGTTCGGGATCGCCGTCCTCAACGGCGTCGTCCTCGTCTCGACGATCAGCCAGTGCCGGCAGGAAGGGACGGCTCTCGATGAGGCCATCGCCGGCGGCTGCGCCCGCCGGCTCCGGCCGGTCCTGATGACGGCGTCCATCACCGTCTTCAGCCTCCTGCCGCTCCTGGCCGCGCAAGGGCCGGGATCGGAGATCCAGAGGCCGCTGGCCGTCGTCGTGGTCGGGGGACTTCTGACCTCGACCCTTTTAACGCTCCTCGTCCTGCCGGCCCTCTACGGATGGTTCGAAGGGCGGCGGGGAAGAGGCCGGGTCAGCTCTTCATGAAGTCCTGGACCCTCATGTTCTTTTTCTTGAGGGAAACACCCAGGGCCCGGTCCAGCCCGGCCAGGGACACGGTGTAATCGACGATGGCCTTGAGCTCCGCCGTCCTGGCGTTGGCCAGGTCCCGCTGGTATTGAAGGAGGGTATAGTTCGTGGACAGCCCGATCTTGAGTTTTTCCAGCTCGGCCTCGTACTTCTTCTCGGCCAGGTCGCGGGCGACCTTGTAGGCCTGGACGCGCTTGAATCCGGTGTCGACGGACCGGACCGCGTTCCTGATTTCGAGGTAGGCCTGTTGCTCCTGGTTCTTGACGGACAGCAGGGCCTTCTCCATGTTGACCTGGGCCTGAGCGTAGCCCGCCCGGCTCAAGACGTTGGCGAGAGGGATGTCGAGAGTCAAGCCGATCGTCCAGTTCTGGTACTTGAAGTTGATGGTGTCTTTGAGGGCATCGGACGCCCCGCCCGGCATTGTGCCGACCACGACGCCGGTCAAGGGGTTGTTGTTGAGGTAGAGGATTCGGTCGCCCGAAACGCCCGGGCTCGAAAAGCCGGCGTTCAGGTTGAGGCCGGGCAGGAGCTGGTTCTTGGCGTAGGTCAGGTCGATCTCGGTATTCTTGAGGCTCGTCCGGGCCGAGCGGAGATCGGGACGGTTGTCTATGGCCGTCAGGAGGGCCTCGTCAAGACTCACCGTCCTCCCCTCGAAAGGCGGCTTGTCGACGGGGATGATCTGGGTCAGGGGGGCCTGGTTTCCGGGCTCCAGGTTGAGGAGCGTCCGCAGCGTGTCCTCGTTGTTCTTGACCTGCGTCTCGGCCTGGAGGATGTCGGCCTCCCGGGTCGCGACTTCAGCCTGGGCGCTCAGGACCTCGATCGGCGCCATCTGCCCGACCTCGACGGCCCGCTCGTTCTTTTCGAGGAGGTCGCGGGCCAGCTTGAGGGTCTGCCGCTGGACATCGAGATTCTGGATGCTGTAGACCAGGATCCAATAGGCCTGCTCGACCGAGTAGATCGTGTCGATGAGGGATTTGTGAAGGTCGTACTCGGAGATCTCGAGGTTGTTCCGGGCGACCAGGATCTCCCGCTGGCTGACGGTCGATCCGAAATTGCGGAGGAGGGGCTGGCTGAAGTTCATGGACAGGGTCGAGCCGTAGCGGGGGTTGATCGTCTGCAGGCTCTGGTTGGTTTCCGATTTGTAGGAGTCGAGCGCCAGGCTCAAGGTCCCTCCGATCGGGAGGGTTTCGTTGATCGCGAAGTTGTAGCTGTTGTATTTGGACAGGATCGAGCCCGTTGTTGAAGTGCTCGTCCAGGAGTAGGACGCCGATTCATTGTGCCGATTGTTGAACGACATGGACAGGCTCGGCAGGAATTTTTCCCTGGCTTTGGACAGGGCCTCATCCGCGAGCCGGGGGTTGAGAACCTGGACGGCAACCGACAGGTTGTTCTTGAGGGCTCCCAGGATGCAGTCCTCGAGGGTCATGTTCTTGGCCGCCGGGTCCTGGGCCAAGGCCGATCCCGCCGCGAAGCCGGCTATCAAAACCCATGTTCCGAGTCTCTTGTTGCGCATATCGAACCTCCCTGAGTGTGTGGTAGCGACGTGTCCGGACAATCTCCGCTCGGACCTTACTCGTAGCGGAGGGCTTCGATCGGGTCGAGGCGCGACGCCTTACGGGCCGGGTAGAACCCGAAGAAGATGCCGACCGAGGCGGAGAACAGAAACGCGAGAATGACAGCCTGGGGCGAGACGACCGTCTTCCATTGGCTGAAGATGGATATGTACTTGAGGAGCTTGGAGGCCCCGATTCCGAACAGGATCCCCAGCAGCCCGCCCATGACGCTCAGGACGACGGCTTCGGTCAGGAACTGGAGGAGGATGTCCTTCTCCCGGGCGCCGATCGCCATCCGGATCCCGATCTCGCGGATCCGCTCCGTGACCGAGACGAGCATGATGTTCATGATCCCGATCCCGCCGACCAGGAGCGAGATCGAGGCGATGCTCCCGAGCAGGATGGTCATGATCTGGGTCGACTGGGCCGCGCCCTCGGCGATCTCGGACATGTTCCGGACCTGGAAATCGTCGTCCGCGCCGGGCGCGATCTTGTGGCGGACGCGGAGCAACTCCTCGATCTGCTTTTGGGCTTCGGCCGTCCGGGACGAGGAGACGGCCTGGATGTCGACCGAGGAGATGTAGTCGACGCCCATCAGCCTTTTCATGACGGCCGTGTAGGGGACCGCGATCATGTCGTCGCGGTTGAACCAGCCGCCCGACTCGCCCTTGGACTTGAGGACGCCCAGGACCTTGAAGGGGATCTTCTTGACCCGGATGACCTGGCCGACGGCGTCCTCGCCCTCGAACAGGCTCTTCTTGACCTCGCTCCCCAGGACGCAGACCTTGGTGCCGGCCTTGACCTGGCCCTCGTCGAAGTAGGTCCCCTCGGCGATCTCCCAGTTGCGGACCTCGGGATAGCGGGCGCCCGTCCCCTGGATGGACGTGTTCCAGTTCTTGTTGCCGTAGACGACCTGGGCCCGGGTGCTGACCGAGGGCGAGGTGTACTTGACGGCGTCGCACTGGGTCTGGATGGCCTGGGCGTCCTCGGGCGTCAGGCTCTGGAACCCGCCGAAGCCGCTGTGGAGGCCCCGGAAATTCCGGCTGCCGGGGGACACGAACAGCAGGTTCGTCCCCATCGAGTTGAAGCGGTCCTCGATGCCCTTCTTGGCGCCTTCGCCGATGCTGACCATGGCGATGACGGCGCCGACCCCGATGATGATGCCCAGCGCCGTCAGGAACGAGCGCATTTTATTGCGGGTCAGGGCCCTGAGGGCGACGCGGCATATCCTTAAAAACTTGGTCATGGCTTGACTCCTTGTCCCCGGATCGCTTTCTGGCCGAAGCGGGGATTCGTCTCCTCCCGGACGATCAGGCCGTCTTTGAGGAAAATGCTCTTCCGGGCGTAGTTGGCGATATCGGCCTCGTGGGTGACCAGGACCATGGTCATTCCCTGGTCCCTGTTGAGACGGCTGAAGATGTCCATGACCTCCTCGCCGGTCTTGCTGTCGAGGTTGCCGGTCGGCTCGTCGGCCAGGATCAGGGACGGGTTATTGAGGAGGGCGCGGGCGATGGCGACACGCTGCTGCTCGCCGCCGGAGAGCTGGTTCGTCTTGTGATAGGCGCGCTCCTTGAGGCCGACGGCCTCCAGCGCGGCCAGGGCTTTCTCGGTCCGGTTCCGGCCGTTGGCATGGGAATAGAGGAGGGGGAGCTCGACGTTCTCGAGCGCGGTCGTCCGGGCCAGGAGGTTGAAGGTCTGGAAGACGAATCCGATCTTCTCGTTCCGGATTCGGGCCAGCTCGTTCTTGCTGAATTTGGAGATCTCCTGTCCTCCGAAGAAATACTCGCCCGAGTTCGGCTTGTCCAGACAACCCAGAATGTTCATGAGTGTCGACTTGCCCGAACCCGAAGGACCCATGACGGCCAGGAATTCACCCTCCTCGACCGCGTAGCTGACGCCCCGGAGAGCCCGGACCTCGGTGTCACCGACGTGATAGGTCTTGACCAGATTGTTGAGTTCGATGATCTTGCGACTCATGGCAGTCCGCCTGAACGATTCGTCGGCTTAGCGGCCGATGAACATCGCCCCGCCCCGAGGCGGACCGCTCTGGCTGGATGTCGAGACGGTGTTCTCCTCGCCGATGATGACGAGGTCGCCCTCCTTGAGCTCGCTCCGAAGGATCTCGGTGTAGGAATTATCGGTCACGCCGGGACGGAGGAAGACCATCCGGAGCTTGCCGGCCGCGTCCTGGACCCAAACCCGGGAAGGCTGCCGGCCGCTCCGCATGCCCTGCGACGCGCCGACGCCCTGGCCCTGTCCTTGTCCCTGCATGAACGTCATAGCGCCGTTCCCGCGATTCTCGCCCTGGCCGTCAGGACGGCGGTTCTCGCCCTGGACGCCCGATCCGGCCTGGGCCTGTCCCGAGCCGGCGGGCTGGCCCGGTTGCCCCTGGCCGCCTTCGGCCTGGCGGCGGGCCATCATCGCCTGGAAACTCTCTTTCATGATCTTGGCCAATTCCTCGGCGGGAAGGGTCGGGGTAAAGCGCAGGGCGGAGTTAGGGACGCGGAGGACGCCCTTGGCCTCGCCGCTGATGATCGAGACGGTCGCCGTCATGCCGGGACGGAGCTTCATGCCCGGGTTGTCGACGGCGACGATCGTCGTGTAGGTGACGACATTCTGGGAGACGGTCGGCGAGTAACGCACCTGTTTGACGGTCCCGTTAAAGGAGTCGTCGGGGAAGGCGTCGACCAAGAAGCGGACTTTCTGTCCCTCGTTGACCTTTCCGATGTCGGCCTCGTCGACGCTGCATTCGACCTGCATTTGGCTCAGGTCGTTGGCGATCGAGAAGAGCTTGGGCGCCTGAAAACTGGCCGCGACCGTCTGGCCGATGTTCATGTCTCTGGAGATCACGACGCCGTCGATAGGCGAGCGGATGATGCCATAGTTCAGGTCGAGCTTGCTCGATTCGAGCTGGCTCTTCGCCTGTTCGAGCCGGGCTTGGGCGGAGGTTACATCCGTCTTGGCGCTCAAGTAGGACGCTTCGGCCGACTCTTTCTCCTCGAACGAGATGAGGTTCTTCTCGAACAGGGTCAGGGCCCGCTCGTACTTCTTCTTAAGGTTGTCGAGAGTCACCTTGGCCCGGTCGAGAGAGGCCGAGGCGCTCAAATAGTTGGAGTTGCTCTGGTCGATCTTGGACTGGAGGATGGACAGGTCCAGCTCGGCCAAGATGTCGCCTTTCTTGACCTGGGAATTGAAGTCGACGTTGATCTTAGCGATTTTCCCGGAGACCTGGCTTCCGACCTCGACCGTCATAACCGGGTTCAAGGTCCCCGAGGTCGTGACCAGGGCTTCGATGTCGCCTTTGCCGATGGCTTCGGTCCTGTATTTGGGGCCGTTCGACCGGCCGCCTTTTAGGACGGTCGCGCCGACCACGATGACGACGAGTCCGACCAGGACCGCCGCCGCGATAATCCATTTCTTCTTCGTCATGGGTGTTCTCCTTTCGGTTCGTCCGGTGGCGGAGAGGGACGGATCGAGCCGTGCCGCCGGGCCTCCCGCTCTCTCCGCGTATGCCGCTCGAGCAGGGCGTTGAGTTTCTCTCTCTGCTGCGGGGTCAGGACGTTATCGATCTCGGTTTTGAGCCGACTCCTCATTTCGTTCAGGTGGGTATGAATCTGGGAGTGGAACTCTTTCAACCGTTCTTCGTTTCTCTCGAAAATCTTCCGGATCTCTTCTTTCTGGGCCGGAGTCAGATCCAAGTCCTTGGCCAACCGCTCCAAGGACGGCGGCGGGCCGCCGCGGTAGGATCTGGAAGGCCCTCCTCCCCTCGGCCAAGACCGGCCCAGGAAGAGGCCGGCGGCGATCCCGGCAGCCAGGACGGCCACGAAAGCGAGGATGATCCACGACCGGACTTTATTGTTCATGGCATTCGTCTCCCCAGGGAAGACGGACGTTCCAGCGAGGCGAACAGGATCATCATATTTTTGTCCTCCGCGCGCGTCTCGTCCAAGACGCCCGTCGTCTCTGTCAGGGGATCCTCCCCGCGGAGAAGGATCTCGGCCTGGCTCAACTCGGCTTCCGCCGGAGGTCCGAGGAAAACCAAGGCGGCGCCGAGGGCGAGGATGACGGCCAGATAAGCGGGGACGAGCTTGAAGCCGAGCTTCCGAAAAACCGGCCAGGCCCGGGGGGAGGACTCGACCGTCGGGAGTTTGGCGTTCAACCGCTCCCAGAAAAAGGGCCGCGGCTGGACCGGCGGGAACGCCCGGAAGGCTTCCCGGATGAGGTCATACTCCTCGTTCCGTTGTCGGCAGGCGGGACAATCCTCGAGGTGGCCGCGGAGAGCATCCCCCTGCCCGGACGGCAGCGGTCCGTCAAAGGAGCGGACCAAGAAGTTCTCAGCTCTCTTGCAGTTCATGGCTCCCTCCTATCGGCCGGAGCATGGGCTCCAGCTTTTTCCGGAGAAGCTTCCGGGCCCGGTAGAGGCGAGAATCCACCGTGCCGGGTGATATGTTCAAGACCTCGGCGATCTCCTCGTAGGAACGGCCCTGAAGATCGCGCAGGGATATGATCGTCGCGTATTTTTCGGGAAGCCGGCCGATCATCCGCAGGACGAGCTCACGGGTTCTTTCCCGGGCCCGAAGCCGGGCCTCCCGTTCGGGACCGTCGTTGTCGGCCAGGACCGTCGGGTTGAGATCATCCAGGGAGACCTCTTTGCGGACCTTGGCCCGGCGCAGATGGTCCTTGACCTGATTGACGGTGATCCGGTAGAGCCAGGTCCCGAACGCGGAGCGCGACTCGAACCTGGACAGGCCCGTATAGGCCTTGATGAAGGCCTCCTGGGCCAGGTCGTCCGCCAGGTGGCGGTCGCGGGTCAATCCGTATGCGAGTTGAAACACTTTTGCCTCATACATTTTCACAAGACAGGAAAAAGCCTCCCGATCTCCGCTTCGGGCTCTCTCGACCAATTCCCGTTCATCCATATTCGGCTCATGGGGCACAGCCTCTGTCTCACCCTTTAGACGGAGGCTTGCCGGAAATCTTCCCTTCTCTGAACGCGTTCGCCGGGGCGTTCGTTTCACTCTTATCCTCGGGGTTCCCCCCGCCCAAGACGCCGAAGCCCTCTTTGCGCTCCCGTCCCCTTAAGTTTTGGCGGGATCCGGATTCCGTCTCCGCGTTTTTTCGATGAGGGCAACCGCCCAGCAGGCGACGGCCTCCTCGCGTCCGACGAGCCCGACGCCCTCGTTCGTCTTGGCCTTGAGCCCGAGGCCCGCCCCCTCCACACCCAGCAGAGGGGCAAGCTCTTCCTTCATACGGGAAAAATGGGGGCCAAGTTTGGGATGCTCCGCGACAACGACGACATCGACGTGGACGACGCGGAACCCTTTCCGCCTGAGCCGGTTCACGACCTCGCCGAGGAGCATCGTGCTCCGGACGCCCTCTGTCGCGGGGTCCGTATCGGGGAAGAGCCGGCCGATGTCGGTCTCCCCCTCGGCCCCGAGCAGGGCGTCGATGACGGCGTGAATAAGACAGTCGCCGTCCGAATGCCCGGCCAGCCCGCGCGGATGAGGGATCTCGACGCCGCCCAGAAACAGGGTCCGGCCCGGCTCGAGCCGGTGAAGGTCGTATCCGATTCCTATTTTAATCATGGCACCACGCCTCGGCGAGGGCCAAGTCCTCCGCCCTCGTGATTTTAAGATTCCGGGGATCGCCCGGGACGACGACAACCATGCGGCCCAGATGCTCGACGAGGGACGCCTCGTCCGTCCCCCGGTACCCCGTTCTCCGGGCATGGGCGAGCGCTTCCTTCAGGAGTTCGTACCGAAAACCTTGGGGCGTCTGGATTCGGACCAGCTGGTCCCGGTTTAGGGTCCGGATAACCTTGTCCTCCCGGACTTCTTTGACGGTGTCCTCGATTGCGAGCCCTGGTACGGCCGCCCCGTGGGCCTCGGCGGCCGCCAGAACCCGGTCGATGAGCTCGACATCGACCAGGGGCCTGACGCCGTCGTGGATGAGGACGAGGCCGGCGCCGTCCGGCTCGATCCGCCCGAACCCGTTACGGACCGAATCCTGGCGGCGCGCCCCTCCCGCGACCGCCGCCTTGACCTTGGGGCCGAGCGACCGGAAGGGCAGCCCGCCCTCCCCCAGGGGAAAGACGAGATCATTCTCGTCCATCCCCTGGGGGAGGACGAGGATGATCTCGTCGATCCGGGGATGGCGGGCGAAGGCCGCGATGCTCCAGGCAAGGACCGGTTTTCCTCGAAGAAGGGCGAACTGCTTGGCTCCGCCGAAGCGCAGGCCCCGGCCGGCTGCGACGATCAGGGCGGCTACGCGCGTCATTTGGCGTCTTCGTTGTAACGGCCGAAGATCATTTTCCCGACCGTCGTCTGGAGCACGGACGTGACCGTGATCATGATCGTCTGGCCGATCAGGCGGCGCGAGTTGTCGACGACAACCATGGTCCCGTCGTCGAGGTAGGCGACCCCCTGGTCCTTCTCCTTGCCTTCCTTGAGGATGAAGACCTTCATGGCCTCGCCGGGCAGGACGATCGGCTTGAGGGCGTTGGCGAGCTCGTTGATGTTGAGGACGACGATCCCCTGGAGCCGGGCGACCTTGTTGAGGTTGAAATCGTTGGTCACGATCTTGGCCTCGAGCTGCTTGGCCAGCTCGATCAGTTTGGAATCGACGTCGCGGACGTCGGGAAAATCGAGGTCGCTGATCTGAACCGGAACCTGGGCGGACTTCTGGAGCCGGTCCAGGACGTCCAAGCCGCGCCGCCCCCGCTGGCGCTTGAGGGAGTCGGCCGAATCGGCCACCAGCTGGAGCTCCTTGAGGACGAACTGGGGAATGACCAGGGTTCCCTCGACGAAGGCCGTGTCGCAGATGTCGAGGATCCGGCCGTCGATGATGACGCTGGTGTCCAGGATTTTATGGGCCCGGCCCGCGCTTTTTTCATGGACGAACCGGAAAAAATGGACCGGGTCCAGCCACTCCGATTTCTGGGTTCCGATCAGAAACCCGATGTAGGGCATGATGATCAGGAAAAAGATCCGGATGAAAACGGCCGTGTCGGCGCTCTTGGTGATGCTCTGGTAAATGGAGCCCAGACCCCAGCCGACGATGACTCCGGCGAAGGTCCCCAGCGTCGAGCTCCAGATCGTCCGGAACTGGGCCCGTCGGATCCGGGTCTCGAGGACCATGATGACCAGGCCCAGCAGGGCGGCCACGGCCGCGCCGAGCTCTCTCCTTAAATAGAAAGGAGGAAAAAAGTATCCGGCGACGGCCAGGAACGCGACCATTAACAAGCGGAAGATGATGATGCCCACTGTCATGAATCCTTTTATTAAAAGATAAGCTTGAACGCCTGCCGGACGTCGCGGACGGCCAGCACTTCCAGGCTCGGCGTTTCGCCCTTTTCCAGCTGGACGAGGTTTCCCTGGGGAACGACGACCCGTTCGAACCCGAGCGAAGCGGCCTCCTTGAGCCTGGCCAGCGGCTGGCCCACCGAGCGGACCTCTCCGCTCAACCCGACCTCGCCGAAGACGGCCGTCCGGGAGGGGATCGGCCTGTTCTTGAGGCTGGAAACGACGGCCAGGACGACGGCCAGGTCGGCGGCCGGCTCGTCGATGGTGACGCCGCCGGCGACGTTGAGGTAGATGTCCTCGCCGCCGAACCCGAACCCGAGCTTCTTCTCGACGACGGCCAGGAGCATGGACGTCCGGAAGTGATCGAGGCCGATCGTCATCCGGCGCGGGCTTCCCACGAACAGGGTCGAGGAGACCAGGGCCTGGATCTCGGCCAGCAGGGGCCGCGATCCCTTGATGGTGCTGACAACGACGCTGCCCGGCTCGTCGGTCGGCCGTTCCTTAAGGAAAAACGCCGACGGATTAGGGATGGCCTGGAGGCCCGCCCCGCCCATCTCGAAGATGGCCATCTCCGAGACGGGGCCGAACCGGTTCTTGAGAGCACGCAGGATCCGGTAGCTGTGGTCCCGCTCGCCCTCGAATAGGAGGACGACATCGACGATATGCTCGAGCGACTTCGGCCCGGCCAGGGATCCTTCCTTCGTGATATGGCCGATCAGGAAGGCCGGGACTTGGTTCGTCTTGGCGAAGCGAAAGATCTGGTTGGCGACCTCGCGGACCTGGCTGATCGTTCCCGGGCTCGAGCTGAGCTTGGAGGAGTAGACGGACTGGATCGAATCCAGGACGAGGACCTGGGGCCGGACCTTCTCGGCTTGGGCGACGATCCGCTCCAGGTTCGTCTCGGCCAGGAGGTAGAGCGCGCCGTCTCCGACGCCGAGGCGGTCCCCGCGGAGCTTGATCTGCGCCAGGGACTCCTCGCCCGAGACGTAGAGGACCTTGCGGTCCCGGGCGGCAAAGTCACGGGAGGCCTGGAGGAGAAGCGTCGATTTCCCGATCCCGGGTTCGCCGCCGATCAGGACCAGGGAGCCCAGGACGGCCCCCCCGCCCAGGACCTTGTTGAACTCCTGGCTGTCGAGCTCGATCCGCTGGCTCTCGGTTTCCTTGATGTCGGAATAACGAAGGGGCTCGGCCGGCGCGAAAGCGGATTCGGCGGCGGGGCTCCGCTCCTCATCGACCTCCTCGATCAGGGTGTTCCACTCCCCGCAGCCCGGGCAGCGGCCCAGCCACTTGGGCGAGCGCGTCCCGCAGCCCTGGCAGATGAAGACCGTCCTGTGTTTCATCGGCTGTGGATTCCGAACCCGAAAAAGACCTCCCGCGCCCGGCGATCGATGACGTCATCCATGCCCAGCAGGAGCGAGACGTGGTCGAACGGCATCCAGCGCCCGAACAGCCGGAGCCGGGGGTTGCGGTCGCGGTTGAAGTCGAAGCCCTCCAGGCTCAGGACGACCCTGTCCCGGAAGGCCAGGTAGTCGAGGCCGGCGCCGAACTCGGACTCGATGATCCCGGCCCGGGGCACGAAGTTCATCCAGCGCAGGCCGCTCTGCAGCGAGTAGTTCAAACGATCCCGCCAGGGATCGTTGGCGACGCCGGCCAGGACGAGGGCCTTGGGGTTCAGCCAGAGGGCCAGGGACAGGGCGCTCTTGAGCTTGTCGCTCTCCCCGTAGTAATCGGTCCTGAAGGAGAAGTCCGTCCGCAGGGCCGATATCGGATCGAGGACGGCGCGGGCTTTGTCGACGGCCTCCTCGGCCCGGCTGTAAAGGCCGGGCTCGTTGACGAGCTTGCCCAGCGTTCCCTGCCCCTTGTCGACCTTGTCCAGGGTCTCTTTCATGAGGCGGACGACCTCGTCCATCCGGGACAGGAGCTCCTGAATCCGCGTCAGGCTGGTCCGGACGCTTTCCCTGTTGTCTTCGGCTATTCCCTTGATGGCCGTGATGGCCTCGGTCATGGCCGCGGAGATCTCCTGGACCTTCCGGTCGAAGTCCTGGATGGCTTGGCTCGAACCCTGGATCGAACGGCCGAGCCCGTCCTTATTCTTCGCCAAGAATCCGTCGAGCTCGGAGGTGAAAGCCGACATGTTCTGGAGGATATCCTTGACGTTCTTCCGGGACTCGGATCCGACCATGTCCTTCAACGTCGCGCTGACGTCCTTGATCTCGTCCCCGATCGAGACAAACAGCTTTCCGATCTGGTCGAACCCGACCGGCGTCAGGCCCTCGAGTTCGTCCCCGGGATCACAATAGCCCGGCCCGGAGCCGGGGAGGATCTCGATGTACTTTTCCCCCAGCAGCCCCAGCGCCGCTTGGGTCGCCCGGGACCCGCGCGGGACGCGGAAGGACGGTGTAATGACCAGGGTGAACCGGGCCTTGGTCCCTGCCAGCTCGATCCGCTTGACCCGGCCGACCTTGATCCCGGCCACCCGGACCAGGACGCCGACGTCGACGCCGGCCGCCGTGTCGAACATCACGGTCAGCGGATAACCGGGTTTCTGGAACAGCCGGCCCAGGTCCCCGACGATGAAGATGAATACGGCCATGATGGCCAGCGTGCAGGCCAGGAAGATTCCGATTTTAAGTTCTCGGCTCATCGTTCGTTCCCTTCAAAAAATCTTGATCGGTCCCTCCGCCTCGCCGCGGATGAACTGCTGGACGACGGGATTCCCGGAGTTCTGGATCTCGCGCGGTGTCCCGATTTCGATGATGCGACCGTCGTAGAGCATGGCGATCCGGTCGGCGACCTTATAAGAGCTGACCATGTCGTGGGTGATGACGACCGAGGTCACCCGGAGCTCGGTTTTCATGACGTTGATGAGGTCGTTGATGGCGTCGGCCCGGATCGGGTCGATCCCGGTCGAGGGCTCGTCATAGAGCATGATGTCGGGGCTGTAGGCGATGGCCCGGGCCAGCCCAACTCGCTTCTTCATCCCCCCGCTCAGCTCGTGGGGCATCAGGCGCTCGACGCCGCGCAGCCCGACCTTGGCCAGACAGTCGGCCACGATCCTGTCCATCTCGTCGCTGGTGTAGGAGGTGTAGCGCTCGAGGCCGAACCGGACGTTTTGTCCGACCGTCAACGAGTCGAACAGGGCCGCCCCCTGGAAGAGCATCCCAAACTTCCGGGTCACCTTCTGAAGGGCATCCCCCCGGAGCCGGCTGATCTCGATCCCGTCGACGTAGATCTCGCCCCGGTCCGGCTTGAGGAGTCCGATCAGGTGCTTGATCAGGACGCTCTTCCCGGAGCCGCTCTGCCCGATGACGACCATGGTTTCGCCCCGGCGGACTTCGAGGTCGACGCCCCTCAGGACCGGGGTGGACCCGAAGGATTTGTGGAGTCCGACGATCTTGATCATGGTCACTTGAGGCCGAGGCTGGCCGGCAGGGCCTTGCTCAGGAAGAAGTTCAGGATGAGGATCGTGATGCTCGAGATGACGACGGTCCGCGTCGTCGCCCGGCCGACCCCCTCGGCGCCGCCCCGCGTCTTCAGGCCCTGCCAGCAGCCGATGATGGCGATGACGGCGCCGAAGACGGCGGCCTTGATCAGGCCGGTCGCGACGTCCCAGAGCTCCAGGTAGAGCATCGTGTTCTGGAGGTAGACATGGCGATTGACGCCCATGGCGATCACGATGTAGAAGTACCCGGCGACCATGCCCATCAAATCGCCGACCATGGTCAGACAGGGGACCATGACGACGCTGGCGACCGTCCGGGGGGCGACGAGGTAGCGGACGGGATCGGCGCCCAGGCTGAAGAGGGCGTCGATCTGCTCGGTAATCTTCATCGTCCCGATCTGGGCGGCCATGGCCGAGCCGACCCGGCCCGAAACCATGACGGCGACCAGGAGCGGGATGAGCTCCTTGGACAGCCCGAGGGAGATGATCGGGCCGGTGTAGACCTCGGAGCCCGGTCCGATATAGCGGTGGAAGCCGATGTAGGTCTGGAGGCCGAAGACAAGGCCGCCGAAGGCGGCGGTCAGCAAGACGACCGGGAGGCTGCGGACCCCGATCTCCTCGAGTTGCCGGATGAGCATCCCCCGCTCCCAGCGCCGGCGGAAGATGTTCCGGAGCGTCCGGCCGACAAGGATACCGACCTCGCCGAGCTGTTCCAGGAACATGATCGTATGCCTGGGACGGGAGAAGAACGGCATGGCGTCAGGCCTCGGGGTACTGGAACTCGGCGTCCGCGAACCGGGCGCAGTTGTGGAGGAAGGCCATCTTGACCGCCCCGACCGGGCCGTTCCGCTGCTTGGCGATGATGATCTCGGCCAGGCCCCGGACTTCCTCGTCGTCGGGTCTGTACAACTCGGGCCGGAAGATGAAGATGACGACGTCGGCGTCCTGCTCGATGGCCCCCGATTCCCTCAGATCGGACAGCAGCGGGCGCTGCTCCTTTCCCCCCCGTTTTTCGGGAGCGCGGCTGAGCTGGGAGATGCCGACGACCGGGATCTGGATTTCCTTGGCCAGCTCCTTGAGGGAACGGGAGATGAAGGACATCTCCTGGTTGCGGTTCTCGAAGCGGCCGCCCGCCCGCATGAGCTGGATGTAGTCGATGAACAGGATGTCGAGGTTGCGCTCCATCTTGAGGCGGCGGGCCTTGGCCTTCATCTCCATGACGGTCAGGGCCGCCGTTTCGTCCAGGAAGACCCGGGCCTGGCTGAGCGTTTCGGCGCTGAGTTTGAGCTTCTCCAACTCCCGCTCGCTGATGAATCCCTTGCGGACCTTCTGGATGTCGATGCCGGCGTCGGCGCAGAGCATGCGGATGACGATCTGTTCCTTGGCCATTTCCATCGAGAAGAAGCCGGCGGCGTAATCGGTCTTGGTCCCGACATACTGGGCGATGTTGAGACAGAGGGCGGTCTTGCCCATCGAGGGCCGGGCGGCCACCACGATGAATTCGGAGCCGTGGAATCCGGTGGTGTAATTGTCCAGGGAACGATAGCCGGAAGGGACCCCGGTCACCGCGTCCCGCCGCTGGGCCAGCTTCTCGATGATGCCCAGGGTCGGCCCGGTCAGGGCCCGGAGCGGGACGAAGCCGGGTTTGATTCTCTGTTCGGCGATGTCAATGATCGCCGTCTGGGCCTCGTTGAGGAGGACGTCGGCGTCCTCCCGCTGATCGTAGCTCTCGGAGATGATCCGGGCCGAAGACAGGATGAGCCGGCGCAGGAGGGCTTTCTCCTTGATGATCCGGGCGTAATACTCGATGTTGAGGCTGCGCGGGACTCCGTCCATAAGGGAGGCCAGGTAGGAGGCGCCGCCGACCTCCTCCAGAATCCCGGTCCGTTGGCATTCCTCGCTGAGGGCGATTAGGTCGACCGGAAGGTCCTTGTCGACCAGGGTGATCATCCGTTCCAGGATCTTGAGGTGAGCTTCCTTGTAGAAATCCTCGGGCGTGATCAAGGACAGGACGACGTTGAGATTCTGGTTGCTGACCAGGATACCGCCCAGGACGGTCCGCTCCGCCTCCGGGCTGTGCGGAGGCGTTTTCTTCAAAAACATCAAATCGAGGTCCACGGCGTCCCTCCCCCGTTCCCGGGCCCGCGGCGGGCCCTCGTTAGCTTTTGGCCGTCGTTCCTTCGGCCGTCTCTTCGCCGGTTTTGACTTCGACCCGGATCTCGGCCTTGTCGTCGTAGTAGACCCGGACCGGGATGGTGTAATGGCCCAGCCGTTTGATCGGCTCGTCGAGGCCGATTTTTTTCTTGTCGATGTCAAAGCCGAGCCCGGCCAGCGCCTCCTTGATGTCGCCGGCGCTGACCGAGCCGAAGATGTGATCCTTCTCGCCCGCCTTCCGGACGAACGTCAGGGTTACCGCGTTGAGCTTCTCGATCAGACTCTGGTAGGAAAGGCGCTCCTGTTCGTTCTTCTTCCGGAGGGCCTTCTTCTCGAGCTCGATCGCCTTCAGGTTGGACGGGGTGACCTCGATCGCCAGCCGACGCGGGATGAGAAAGTTGCGGCCGTAGCCGCGGGCGACGTTGACGACGTCCCCGCGACGGCCCACGTTCTCGACGTCTTGCTTCAAGATGATCTTCATGGGAATCCTCTAAGGGGGCGGCCGGCCTCAATCCTCGACGAAGGGGATGAGGGCCATCAACCGGGCCCGCTTGACGGCCTCGGCCAGCCTCCGCTGGTGGAAAGCGCACGTCCCGGTGATGCGCCGGGGAGAAATCCTGCCCCGGTCCGGGATGTACTTGCGGAGAATGTCGACGCTCTTGTAGTCGATGGCCTTGATGTTCCGCTGGCAGAACCGGCAGAACTTCCGCTTGGGCGGGAAATACTTGCGGTAAGGCGGCCGCTCCGACCGCTCGGGTCTGTCGCTCCGTTCGTCTCGGACCATGTCACTTCTCCTCTCGGACGTCTCTGGCGCCGGCTTCGGCGGCGGCCTGTTCGCCGCTCTCCTCGGCCGGTCCGCGGGCCCGCTTGCGGGCCTCGGCATCGGCTTTCCGCTTCTTGCGGACGTTTTCGCGGACATCCTTGTTGAGGGTCAGGTAGCGAAGGACGGTATCCATCTGCTTGAAGCGCCGCTGGAGCTCGTGGGGAATGTCCACGGTACCTTCGTAATGGAAGAAAACGTAGCTGGCCTCTCCGAATTTCCCGATCGAATAAGCCGTCTTCCGTTTTCCCCAGCGGTCGATCTTGGTCATCCGCCCGTTCTTCTGGGCGACAACCTCGGCCATCTGCTGGATGATTTTTTCCGATTCGTCATCGGTCAGGTTGGGGGCGAGCAAAAAGCCCGTCTCATACAGTTTCATCGGACCTCCTTATGGATATCAAGCTCCTCCTCTTACGGGAAGGAACAAGGAGAGCTTCTCTCGTTTTAGGTCATGGCGCGACCATCATACCATACTCGGCTCAGGAATCTCCCTTTTTTTGATTGAAGGCCGTCATGGCCTTGTCGAGCCGGCCGGCCAGGACAAGTTCGAGGGCCTGGCCGGCCCGCGCCAGGCCGGCCAGGAAGGCCGGGCGCTCATCGTCGCTGAACGGCGCCAGGACGAACTCGGCGGCGTCCTCGCCCTCCGGCAAGGGGCCGATCCCGACCCTGATCCGCGGGAACCGGGTCGTCCCGATCTCGTCCACGATGGATTTCATGCCTTTATGGGTTCCGGCCCGCCCCTCCTTGCGGACCCGGATCTCGCCCAGGCGGATATCGAGGTCGTCGTAGACGACGACCAGGCGCTCGGCGGAGAGGCCGGTCCCCTGGAGGATGAGCCGGACCGATTGGCCGCTCGCGTTCATGTAGGTCTGGGGCTGGGCCAGCAGGATCGTCTCGTTGCCCCGCGAAACCTCGGCCGTCCTGGCCTTGAACTTCCGTTTCTTGAGCCTGACGTCCCAAGCCCGGGCCACACCCTGGACGAACGCAAACCCGGCATTATGCCGCGTCCCGGTATATTCCTGGCCCGGATTTCCGAGGCCGACGACGGCCCACACCGATCACTTCTCCTCTTTCTCTTCCTCGGCCCGTTCCTTCTTGATGAGCTCGGGCTCCTTGGGCTCGGCGGCGGCGGCCTCCTCGGGCTTGACCTCGGCCACGACCTCTTCCTTGTGGGGCATCGCGATCAGGACGAGGACCGTGCCCAGCTCCGACAGGATCCGGACGCCGGCCGGGGGGGGTATGTTTTCGACCTTGAGCGACTGGTTGATGTGCAGGCCGGAGATGTCGACCTCGATGTGCTCGGGGATGTCGTTGGGAAGGCATTCGACGTCGACCTGACGCGTGACGAGGTCCACGAAGCCGCCCTCGGACTTGACGCCGACGGCCTCGCCGACCGGCACGATCGGAATCGAGACCCGAATGAGTTTATCCATGGCGATCCGAATGAGGTCGGCATGGACGAGCTCGTCCGTGGTCGGGTCGATCTGGAGGGCCTTGATCATGGCATCGCGCTCCTCGGCGCCGAGGGCGAGCCTGAAAATCGTGTTCTCTTTCGTGTCATACCGCATGATCTGGAAGATGTCCGTCTTGTCGAGGACGAGGGCGACGTTGTCGATCCCCTCCCCGTAGAGGATGGCCGGGATCTTTCCCTTCATCCGGATCCGGCGGGAGGCGTTCTTGCCGAAGGCGTCCCTGCGTTCGCTCTTGACGACGATGGCCATGGCGTATTCTCCTTTATCAAACGAACAGAGAGCTGACCGAGCTGCCCTCGTTGATCCTCCGGATGGCCTCGCCGAACAACTCGGCAACCGAGAGGACTTCGATTTTGGGGCAGACTTTCGAGGCCTCGGTCAACGGAATCGTGTTGGTGACGATGATCCTCTCGATCAGAGACCCCATGATCTTCTCGACGGCCCGGCCGGACAGGACGGGGTGGGTGCAGGCGGCGAAGATGCGGCGGGCGCCCTCCCGTTTGAGGGCTTCGGCCGACAGGACCAGGGTTTCGGCCGAATCGACCATGTCGTCGAAGATGACGCAGTCGAGGCCTTTGACATCTCCGATGACGTGGAGGACTTCGGCGATACCTGGGGCCGGCCGCCGTTTGTCGATGATGGCCAGCATGGCCTTGACCCGCTTGGCCATGACCCGGGCCCGTCCGACGCCGCCCGCGTCCGGAGAGATGACGATCAGGTCGCGGAGCTTGAGGCGCTGAATATGATGGGCCAGGACCGGGGCCGCCATCAGGTTGTCGACCGGTATCGAGAAGAACCCTTGAATCTGGGGGGAATGGAGGTCCATGGTCAGGACCCGGTTGGCGCCGGCCTTCTCGATCAGGTCGGCGACCAGGCGGGCCGAAATCGGGACCCGGGGGCGATCCTTCCAATCCTGGCGGGCGTAGCAGTAGTAGGGCAGGACGACGGTGATCCGTTCGGCCGAGGCCCGTTTGAAGGCATCGACCATCAGGAAGAGCTCCATGAGGTGGAAGTTGGCGTCGGGGCTCCCGGACTGGATGACGAAGACGTCCTCGCCCCGCACGTTTTCATCGATGTAGAAGCGGATCTCGCCGTCGTTGAACCGCTGGAGGACGCTCTTGCCCAGGTCCATCTTCAGATAGCGAACGATCTCCCGGGCCAGCACCGGATTGGAGGAGCCGGAAAAAACTTTCATGGTTCCTTCCTTATCTGTCGTCTCACGCTCACGAACTCGCCTCTCATCTATATGCGTTTTATGTCTTCTCTGGCTGGGGCGGGAGGATTCGAACCTCCGGATGGCGGATCCAAAGTCCGCTGCCTTACCGCTTGGCTACACCCCAGCGTTCAGTTCTGCCCAGTATCGCCCGCGGGACACAAACTCGACGAGGACGGCTCTGTGCTTCGCCCCGGCCGTCTCGATGGCCGCCTCGGCGGCCGCTCTTTCCCTGAAGAGTCCGAACACCGCCGAGCCCGCTCCGCTGACCAGGGACAATTCCGGCCCCAGGCTTTGGATGAGGCTCTTTATTCCTTTTATCTGAGGAAAGAGGCGAAAGATCGTCTCTTCGAGTTCGTTGTCAAGGAAGCGAAGCTCGTCCGTCCTCAAAAACGCGTCAATTTTACCCGCTTTCCCCCCCGAAGTCAACCCCTCGACTCCCCGGCATGAAGGCCGGGGCTTGTTCGGGGTTAACCCTGAGTCTCGCTTCTCGTCCCCGCCTTTCGGGCGGGGTAGCGTCGGCGAACGGGTCAAGACGGCGGCCATGGCGCCGTAAACCTGCGCCGTCGGGATCGGGAAGGAGGGAAGGACGAGGAGGCAGACCCGGGAGAGCCGGTCCGGGAGGGGCGCCAGGATGTCACCCCGGCCCGTCCCCAAACACAGGCCCCCTTCCAGGAAATAGGGGACATCGGCCCCCAACCGGGCGGCCAGCCGAAGAAGGCCGGCCTTGTCCTCGGAGAGCTCCCAGAGGCGGGACAGGGCCCAGAGGGTTATGGCCGCGTTGCTGCTGCCCCCGCCCAAGCCCTTGCCGGGAGGAATGTTCTTTTCGACGTAGATCTCCGCGCCGCGGCGGACGCCGGATTCCTGCTGGAGCATCCGGGCCGCCCGATAAACGAGGTTGGTCTCATCCCAAGGAACGGACGGCTCGCTGCCCGCGAGGACGATGTCGGAGTCGTCCCGCCGGGCGATCCGAAGGACGTCGAAGAGGTCCACGGATTGGAAGACCGTCTTGATGTCGTGGTAGCCGTCCTCGCGCTTGGAAAGAACCTCCAATCCGAGGTTGATCTTGGCGAAGGATTTAATCCTCATCGCCGAGCAGGGCCTCCATTTCCCGCCAGGTCCTCTCGTTGTAGCCCTTGAGGAGGGTCGCCGCCTCCGTCGCGCCGGGCCGGGGACGGTTGAACGCCATATAACGGACCTTGATCCGCCCCTTCGAATCCAAATGTTCGAAGGCGAGAAGGCGCGCCGCCGTCGAATCGGGAAAGAACTCCCGGACGTTGAAACGAAGATATCCTCGCTCTCCGGACGCGACCCTGTTCCGATCGTCCCGCTGGAGCGTCCAGGCATCGCCGCCGAGCGCTTCAGGGCCGAAGCCGCCCTCGGGCCAGCGCCCGGTCAGGAGGCTCGCCATCTCGCCGGGCGTCAGCCCGAACCCCAGAAACCGGGCGATGACCTCTTCCCGGCTGCCGCGGCCGAAGGCTTTCTTGGAGGGGACGGCCAGCAAGGCCTGATCGTCGGTGATGAGGAGGAAATAGACGAGGCGGCCGAGGGGATCGAAGACATCGATACGGGCCCGCCCGGGCGGGAGGAGGATGAACGAGAACCGGGACCTGGTCGTACCGCCGGGTCCGGTCAGGGATAACGAGCCGTCGCCCTCGAGGCTCGTGAGAGTATCGGGGATGGGAGCGAGCCGGGGGGGCCTTCCTGCGCAGCCGGAAAGAGCGGCCGCGGCCAGGGCGGCCAGGGCCGTCCAACGGAACCCCCGGAGGACCTCAGTCGAGGTGAAACCCATAATCCTCGGTCTTGGGCGCATCCGGGGACGAGCCGGCCGGTTTGGCCCCGGCGGGCGTGCTCACGGAAGGCTTGGATGCGCGGCGGTCCGCCGGTTTCTCGCCGGGGTTGAGATGAAAGCCGAAATCGGTCGTCTTGATCGTTTTGGCTGCCTTCCCCTTTTTCCTGGTGAGGGGGTAAAAGGGAGACCGAACCCTCTTCCCGAAGCAGGAAAGGTTGGGATTGACGACGAGCAGCACGACGAACAGGCCGAATAGAACTAAAATGACATAAACACCGATATTCATGGTGAGCCTCGCTCGCCGGGAGAGGAAAGTCCCCTCCCTTTTGCGATCTATCCGAGCGCGGACGCTCCTACGCGGGCCTATCCAGGTCGTCCTGGAATTTCGGGATCTTGTCCTTCACCTTTTCCTTCCCGAGATGGAACCCGAGGAAGAAAGCGAAGGAGATGAGGAGGAGCGTGACTAAACCTTTGACGAACCCTTTCATTCGAACCTTCCGTTTTTATTTTCGTCTAAATGGAATAAAAAGTCAAACACAAAACGATGGAGAGCCCCCCGCGAAGTAAGGACAATTTGATATGCGGGGCGCGGTCTTGTATATTTCTATTATAGGCCGGGTATCGATATCGAGGTTCCCATGAAAAGAACTTGGGTGGCCGGTTTCGGAGTCCTCCTAATCCTTGCGACGAGTCTCGCTTGGTCGCAGACCGTCCGGAAGTCCGTCTTTGCGGGGCAGTTCTACGACGGCGACCCGGCGCGTCTGGCGGCCCAGATCAACCGCTTCCTCGGCGCCGTCGACCGCCCCCCGAACCCGCCCGATCGGATCCTGGCCCTCATCGTGCCCCACGCCGGGTACGTTTATTCCGGGCAGACGGCCGCCTACGGCTATAGGCTCGTCCAGGGCCGGAACATCGATTCCGTCGTCATCGTCGCTCCCTCCCACCGCTACGTGTTCAACGGCGGCGCCGTCTGGGCGCAAGGCGGGTTCGAAACCCCGCTGGGGACGGCCGCCGTCGATGAAGCCCTGGCCGCCGAATTCATCCGCGAAACCGGGTACCGCTCGATCCCGGATGCATTCGCCGAAGAACATTCGGTCGAAGTCCAGGTGCCTTTCATCCAGGCCGCGCTCCCCGAGTCCAAGATCGTTCCCGTCGTCCTGGGCGGCCTCAACGAACGCGGCATTCGCTCCTTGGCCGTCGCGCTGGCCAAGCTCATGTCCCGTCCCGGCGTCTTGGTCGTCGCTTCGACCGACATGTCCCACTATCTGCCGAAGGACCGGGCCAACCAAGTCGATTCCGAAACGGCCTCCCTCATCCGCGGTTTCAAAGCGGACGCCCTGATCCGGAAGCTCGCCGCGGGCGAGAATATTCTCTGCGGCGGGGCCGGCGTCGCGGCCGTCCTGCTCGCCGGGCAAAAAGCGGGGGCCGTCGAGGCCCGACTCCTCCACTATGCCGATTCTTCCGAAGCCGGCGGTCCGGCCGACGGGGTCGTCGGCTATCTCGCCGCCGCCGTCATCGGCGGCGAACGCCCGCCCGATTTCAGTCTGTCCCCGAACGAGAAGAAGGAGCTTTTGGGGCTGGCCCGGAGGGCCGTCGAAACATTCGTCCGGAGCGGCAAAGTGCTCGAGTACGAAACGAAAGACCCAAACCTTCTCGCGGCGCGGGGGGCCTTCGTGACCCTGAAAAAAAGCGGCGGACTCCGCGGCTGCATCGGTTTCATCGAACCCGTCTTCCCGCTGGCCCGGGCCGTCATCCAGGCCGCCGTCTACGCGGCCACGGAGGATCCCCGTTTCCCGGCGGTCGGCGAGACGGAGCTCGCCGAGCTCGAGTACGAGATCTCGGTCCTGACGCCCCTGCGCAGGATTCCGGACCCCAAGGAAGTCCGCGTTGGAACGCACGGCCTGGTCATCGCCCAAGGCGGCCGGCGGGGTTTGCTTCTGCCCCAGGTCCCAATCGAGGAAGGATGGGACCGGGAGACCTTCCTCCGCCAGGCCTGCTATAAAGCGGGCTTGCCCGAGACGGCCTGGCAAACGGGGGCTGAGATCTACGTCTTCGAAGCCATCGTCTTCCATTAAGCCCCACGCCAGCTCCCTAGAACCAGTTCTTTTTCCGGGGTTTAATAAAGACAAGTTGGGGTGGCGCGGCTGGGGGCCCCTACTCACGGAGCCGGTGCCAAGACTCAAAAAAGGGATTCCTAAAATGCGGCAACGGCTCCGTGAGTAGGGGGGTGTGCCGCGACAGGACCCCCCACAACTACTTGTTAAACCCCGAAAAAAGAATGCGGTCTGGCCCGGCGGCGGCTTGCCGGACGCCGTGGCTGTGTTATAATAGGTCATTCAGAAGGATCGCCATGCCGCTCTACGAATACGAATGCAGCCACTGCGGGCACGCCTTCGAGGTCGTCCAGAAAGCCCACGGCCAGCCGCTCAAGAAATGCCCCAAGTGCTCGGGCCCGCTCCGCAAGCTCCTGTCCGCGCCGGCAATCCATTTCAAGGGCAGCGGCTGGTACATCACGGACTACGCCAAGAAAAGCTCGGGCGAGGCCGACAAGGCGCCCGCCAAGAAAAGCGAACCGGCCGCCGGGTCCGAATCCAAGGAAACCAAGAAGGATGAGTCGCCCTCAAAATAAGGACGGCCGGGTCCGGCCGTCCTTATTTTGAGGGCAGCCGGACCCGGCCATGCTTTTTGACAATCTCCGGGGCGGAAGAATACAATGGGTCCGATGAAAATCGTCGTCCGGACGCCGAATTGGGTCGGCGACTCCATCCTGGCGCTGCCGGCCATCGCCAGCCTGCGCGACAATTTCCCCGGTGCGGAGGTCTGGATCGCTTCCCGGGCTTGGGTCCGGGACCTGTTTCCCGCCGGCGACGGGATCGCCGGAACGGTCACCCTCCCCGACCGCGCCGACCTTAAAACGCTGAAGCGCGCCAGCCGGGAGCTTCGAGAACACCGCTTCGACGCCGGCCTGCTCCTGACCAATTCCTTTTCCTCGGCCATCCTTTTCTTCATGAGCAAGATCCCCGAACGCTGGGGATACGCCTCGGACGGCCGCGGCCGGCTCCTGACCAAGCGCGTCCCGCGCCGGGAGATCGAGCCGAATCTCCATCAGGCCTATTATTATCTCCGTCTCGTCGACGGACTCGGCCTCAAGACGCGGCCGCCTCAAATTAAGCTGACCCTTTCGGCCTCGGAAAAGAGGGCGGCCCGGGCTCGGCTGCGCAGCCTGGGGATCCGGGCCGGAAGGCCGCTCGTCATCATCGATCCCGGCGCGTCCTACGGGCCGGCCAAGCGCTGGTTCCCGGAACGTTTCGCGGCCGCGGCGGACCGCCTTCGGACGCGCCGGAAGGCGGAAATCCTGCTGGTCGGATCGGAAAGCGAGACGGCCCTCGCCGAGAAAGTGTCGGCGGCCATGAAGACGAGGCCCCATTCGCTCGTCGGCCGGACGACCCTGCGCGAACTCCTCGGCCTCATCGGCCAAGCCCGCCTCGTCCTGACCAACGATTCAGGCCC
>Ga0315285_10001199_pt1 | contig 27135 bp, 23 predicted proteins | sample YL17G09_36_MG_FD_203698 | JGI IMG/M metagenome (GOLD analysis project Ga0315285, IMG submission 203698) | Sediment microbial communities from Yellowstone Lake, YNP, Wyoming, USA - YL17G09_36 | ecosystem: Environmental > Aquatic > Freshwater > Lake > Sediment | place: USA: Wyoming | collected... | reverse complement strand
GCCCCTGCCACAGATCCGCGCTCGGCGCTTTGGCAATGATCCGCTCCGGCACGCCGACTACGCGCGCGAGTTGCCGCACCTGGCTTTTATACAAATCGGCAATCGGCTGAATCGCCGCCGCGTTGTCGCCGAAGAGCGTCGTGTAACCGAGGAGTGTTTCGGTCTTGTTCGATGTGCCGAGAACCAGCGCGCGCCACTCTTCCGATTGATCGTACAGCACGATCATCCGCGCGCGCGCCATCACGTTGCCGCGCCGCCTGTCATCCTGAGCGGAGGGCTGAGCATCAGTCGAAGCAAGCGCAGTCGAAAGATGCGCGAGATATGGTTCCACCATCGGCGTAATTTCGATCACGCGCGTCTGAATGTCTAATTGTCGCGCGACCAATTCCGCGTCCGCGCGGCTTTCGGGATTGCTCGTGCGGTACGGCAGAATCATCCCCAGCACATTCTCCGCGCCCAGCGCTTCCGCCGCAAGAAATGCGACGAGCGATGAATCTATGCCGCCGGACAAACCCAGGATGCCGCGCGTAAATCCAACGCGTGTCAGTTCGACGTGGATGAAATCAACGATCATGCGGCGCGCGAGCGTGGTGTTTAGTTGGAGCGGTGTGAGTGCTCTATTCATTTTTTGCCTAAATGTAGAGGGGGGGATGGGGAGACAGGGAGAGAGGGAGAGCATCTCCCATTCTCCCCATCTCCCCTTCCCCCGCTCTAGCGATCCAACTCAAACTTCGCGACGCGCCCCAACTCGTGCCGCACGAGTTCGCGTTGCTCGTCGCGCAGAATCGGCAAGTCCAACCGCGCGCGGCGCAGCGCGTCCGTGTCAATTTCAGCAAAGACGAGCGCATCGTCAAAGTACGGCGCGGCGGCAAGCGTTTTGCCGTCGGGCGCAAGGACGTGACTCCCGCCCCAGAACGCAATCCCATCTTCCATTCCGACGCGATTGCTGAAAATCACAAACGTCGTCAAAATGGACGCGTAGGTTCGCAGGAAATTTTTCACCGTATCCGCGTTCGCAAGTTCGTTGCTGGTCGAAATGCCGTAGCCGGGACTCGCGGACACGTCAATCAAAAAATCTGCGCCGTCTTGCCACAAGACGTACGGCGAGGAGAGATGCCACGCGTCTTCGCAAATGAGCAAACCCATCCGACCGAAACGCGTGTCGAATACGCGGAACGCGCTTCCCGGCGCGAAAAATCGCCCATCGTCGAACAGCCGATACGTCGGCAGGTACACTTTGCGATGCACGTGGACGACACGCCCTTCGGACAGGTACGCCGCGGCGATATAGTAACGATAGCGCGCGTCCTCTTCGACGAAACCGATCACGATGTCGAGGTCACGGCTCGCGGCGAAAATTGGCGCGAGGCGGGGATCGTCGGGCGATGGACGCGCGGCAACGCTCGGCACGAGGTCCTTGAGGTAATAGCCGGTCAGCGCGAGTTCGGGGAAAATCACCAGGTCGGCGCGTGCCGCGCGCGCGCGCGCGATGTAGTCGTCAATGATTTTGAGATTCGCGTCCACATCGCCGAGGCGCGGGGAGAATTGAGCAAGCGCAAGTTTGAATTTCATTCAAATCCTCTTGTCATTGCGAGCGAAGCTCGAAGACCCTGAGCGAAGCGAACGGGGAAGCAACACTTGCACCTGCGGTTACGCAAGTGCAGGTGTCTCCAAGATGCGATTGGGAGACACCTGCACTGCACCAAACGCAGTGCGGTGCAAGTGTTGCTTCGTCGCTTCGCTCCTCGCAACCCTGGCATGACTGTGGCGAAGTGCGCCACAGCCACGTTCCCGCCAGGGCAAGTGTGACAACCATCGTCATTATACGCCGATGTGCGGGAATGGCAAAACGCGCGGCGCGATTTGCCAGATTCGCGGTTCTCTGCTATAATCCCATCCGCTGTGTGAAATTCAACTGAAGAGCCACACACCTTTTCGCCCGCGCCCTACGCGGAGCAAACCCAAGGAAAGGAGCCAAAATTGCCTTACGAATTGATGTACGTCGTCCGCCCCACGCTGGATGAACAAACGCTTGCGACGGTGAATGAAAAAGTGGACAAATTCATCGCCAACGCCGGCGGGGAAATCCTCAAGCGCGAGGACTGGGGCAAACGCCGCCTCGCCTTCCCTCTTGCCAAATTCACCGAGGGTTTTTACTCGGTCCTCCAACTCAAACTTTCTCCCGTCGCCGTCCGCGATCTCGAACGGAATCTCACCCTGACGGAGGAAGTTTTACGCCACCTCGTCACGCGCATCGAGAGCGAATGACGCCCCACCTTGCGAAGGTTCGCCGCTAACCTGGCGGCTTGGACTCGCACAACCTTCGCAGGGATTATTGACATCAAAATAGGAGCACTGAATAAAATGGAAGAAACCAAAGCCACACCGGCACGCGCCCCTGCCGCCAGAGGTCCCGCCGAGTCGAGAGGCAGAAACGGTCCGGCGCGCCGCCCTGGACGATACCAGGGACCGCGCCCGCCCCGCGTCTGCCCGTTCTGCGCGCAGAAAGGCAAGACGATTGATTACAAAAACATAGATATGCTGCGCCGCTATTTGACCGATCACAGCAAGATCAAACCGCGCCGCAAAGTCGGCACCTGCGCGCGGCATCAACGCATACTTTCCATCGCGATCAAGCGCGCGCGTCACGTCGCGTTACTACCGTTCGTCTCCGAAGCCACCCGCGGCGAATAAACAAGTGACACGTGACAAGGGCCAAGGGACATGATTTTTCTTGTCACTTGGCACTCGTCACTTGGCACCTTTTACGAGGAAGACAATGCCCAAAGGCGATAAGCAAGCCCTTCAGGAAACGCGCAAACAAAAAATCCGCCGCGCCCACGAAGAACGTCAAGAACGTGTTTTGTATCTGAGTCTGGCGGGCGTCGCGCTTGTGGTGGCGCTTATTCTCGGATTCGGTTATTACCAAGAAAACATCGGCAAACTGGACGCTCCCATCGCGACCGTCAACGGCAAGACGATTTCCGTCCGAGACTATCAAACCCAACTGCGCTACAACGCGGCGAATCTGAACGCGCAATTGCAGCAAGCCACGCTCAACCTCCAGCAGATCGGCAGCGATCCGACGCTCGCGTTTCTCCAATCGTCGTATCAACAACAGCAACAGCAAATCGCGATGCAATTGGTCGGTTTGCCGCGCGGTCTGCTGGAAACGATGATCGAAGATGAATTGGTGCGCCAGGAAGCCGCGCGACGCAACATCACAGTCAGCGCGGATGAGATCGATCAAGAGATCGAGCAGTACATCGGCTACTACCGTCCCACGCCCTCGCCCACCGCGGGACCTTCGCCAACGCCGACGAACACCGGCACGCCGACGCTCACGCCGACGGTCACGCCAACCTACACGCCATCGCCCACACCGACCGGCACGCTGACGCCGACCACTCCTGCTGCCACGCCGACCATCGGACCCACGGACACACCATATCCCACGCCAACCCTGATGTCTTATCAGGATTATCTGCTGCAAAAGAAAAACGCGTTGGACACGATCGCCAAACAAACCCAAGTTAGCGAGTCCGACATCCGCAAGATGATCGAAACGGCTTTACTGCGCAGCAAGTTGCAGAAAGTTTTCGCCGCCCAAGTGGCAACATCGACAGAGCAGATCCACGCGCGCCACATTCTGGCCAACACATACGAGGACGCGCTCAAGGTCGAGGATCGTTTGAGCCAGGGCGAGGATTTCGCGAAACTCGCGCAAGAACTGTCGCAAGACACCGGGACAAAAGACGAGGGCGGCGACCTGGGCTGGTTCCCGCGCGGCGCGATGGTCAAAGAATTTGAGGACCCCGTGTTCGCATTGCAGGTGAATCAAATCAGCCAGCCGATCACGACGACCTACGGTGTGCATATCATCCAGGTCACCGGACATGAGCAGAACCGCGAACTCGAACCGAGCGCGCTTGCGCGCGCGCAAAGCGCGGCGCTGACCGATTGGCTGAACAATGCCTCCACTAATCCGAACAACAAGATCGAACGGTTCTACAAGGACGCGTACGTGCCGCCCGAAGTGAAGAAAATCCTCGCGCAATTCCAAACCAGCCCCACCGCGCCCTAGTGAAGAATCCAGGTTTCTTGGAGAAACCTGGATTCTGGATTATTATGCCGCCACTCGAAACGCTGCGTCACACCTTCATCCAGTTATTCGGTTCTGCACCGCAAAAAATCGCACGCGCACCGGGTCGCGTCAACCTCATCGGCGAACACACCGACTACAACGACGGCTTCGTCTTACCAATGGCGATTGACCGTGCGGTGTTGATCGCCGCGCGCCCGCGCACCGACCGCATCGTCCGAATGATCGCGCTCGATTTCGACAACGCGCGATCTGAGTTTTCGCTGGACGCGCCGATTACGCGCGACGCCGCCGACAAATGGAGCGACTACATTCGCGGCGTCGCGTGGGCATTGCAGGCGCGCGGTTTCGCGCTGCCCGGACTCGATCTCGCGATTCACGGCGATGTGCCAATCGGCTCGGGCTTGTCGTCGAGCGCGGCGTTGGAGGTCTGCGCGGCGGCGACGTTCATCGAATTGGGGAGATTGGAGATTGGCAAATTAGAGACTGCGCGGTTGTGCCAGCACGCGGAGAATGAATTTGTCGGCGTCAAGAGCGGGATTATGGATCAGTTCATCTCCGCGCTCGCGCGCGCAGATCATGCGCTTTTGGTTGACTGCCGCGATTTGGCGTACCAAAACGTGCTGTTGCCGCGCGGCGCGCGCATCATCATCTGCGACACGCTGAAGCGGCGCGGCTTGGTGGATTCGGAGTACAACACGCGCCGCGCCGAGTGCGAGGCAGCAGTACGTCTGCTCGCGGCAAAACTCGGCAAACCGATCCGCGCGCTGCGCGACGTGTCGGTGGAAGAACTCGCGCGTTGCGAAAACGCTTTGCCGCCCGTCGTTGCCAAGCGCGCGCGGCACGTCATCACCGAAAACGCGCGCGTGCTCAACGCGGTCGCCGCCGCGCGGCGCGACGATCTTGCCGTGTTCGGCGCGCTGATGGACGCGTCGCACGCGAGTCTGCGCGACGATTATCAGGTCAGTTGCGCGGAACTGGACGCGATGGTCGAAATCGCGCGCGAGGAACGCGGCTGTCTGGGCGCGCGCTTGACCGGCGCGGGCTTCGGCGGCTGTACCGTGAACCTAGTCGAGGTGAACGCGGTGGACGCGTTTATCAGCAACGTCGCGCGCGATTATCACGCGCGCACCGGGCTGACGCCGCAAATCTTCGCGTGCCGCGCGATGGCGGGCGCGGGGGTGGTGGTGTAAATGAAAAGACCTTCCAGGTTTGGAAACCTCGAAGGTCTTCTGTCTACTATCGACTGCTCACTGGTTCCCCATCGCGCGCGTGCGTAGTGTGAGCAATCGCCGCGCAATCACCAGCACCGCGCCGCCGATCATCATCGCCGCGCCATTCACGACGAGCGGCACCTCAAGCACCAGCACGTAGTTGACGCCATCCACGACGTGTTCCGGCGCTGCCCACATCGGGGCGGTCAGCAACAAAAATCCCGTGAGCAACAGCACCAGCCCAATCGGCGCGGTGAAATTGCCTTTGCCGCCGCCGGGGTTGCCCAAGCCGCTTCTGTTCCACACGCCGGGAATCCGGACGATGAGCAACACGAGCAACGCAAGCGCGGTGATGTAGAACCGCACGTTCGTCGGCGCCGCAGCGAAGAACGCAATCTTTTTCAGCGACGACGTGAGATACATTTGATACGCCGCCGCGCCGCCTGCGATCACCAGAAAAATCAGCGCGCCGATGAAAAACCACTTGTCGCCGCGCGCGAGCGCGTACGTGACAACTGCCAACGCGATACCCGCCGCGAGACTGACGTAGACGAGCAGTTGGTACGTCGGCATGTATCGAAAATCTCAAGTCGAAAATGGAAAATTTACTGCGCGCCCAGCATAATCAGCACCATCGCGCCGAGCATATACAGCGAGGCGAATTTGTACAGCGCAAAGTTGAGTTGGGGCGAACGACGGAGCACGCTCGCCAGCGCGACGATCAAAAGCAAACCGCTCAGCCACAACGCGAGATGGAAATATCCTGATGACAAACCGATTTGGGATGCGGCAAGCAGCATCGCCATCGCCGCGCACGCGGTCGAGAGCGCGATAGTCACACGCGTGATGGATTCGCCGTACCGATTCGGAAACACCGGCACGCCCGCCGCGCGATATTGATCGGCGTATTTGATACCGAACGTCAACATATGCGTCGGAATCCAGAGCAAGACCGCGAGCGCGAACAAAATGCCGACGAGATCGATCTGTCCCGCGCCGAGCACGCGCCCGGCGAGAATCGGCATCGCGCCGGCGATGCCGCCCCAGATGATTGACCACGCCGTCCGCCGTTTGAGCCAAATCGTGTAGACGACGGCATCGAAGAACCACCCAGCACAGACAACCGCGCCGTAGAGCGGATTGAGCGCGAATGACCACGCGACGCCGATCGTCGAGAGAACGCCGGCTAGAAGTAAACCTTCGCGCGCGGTCATTCGCTTTGCCGGCAGCGGTCGCTGACACGCACGCAACATCAACGTGTCAATGTCGCGATCGCACACCATATTCAGCACCGTGCTTCCGGCAATCGCGAGAAACAAACTGGCCGCGAGCGCAAGCACCAGGGCGGTACTGTGCGTCGGACAGCGCGCGCTGAAATAGCCCGCCAGGCCGGTGACGAGCAACAGCCCGGTCTGCAAACTCTTCGTCAACGTCCAGTACATTCGCAAACGCGCGATAATGCCATTCAGCGGCAGTGCCTTCGTCAGCATTGTCACTATTTCCTCCAGTTTTCCCCAAAACATTTCGCGCTGATTATACATCAAAACTACTCATTGCCCAAACGCCCCTCGCCTCTTGCCTCTCGCTCACTTTTTCCGCGCACATCGAAACCCCGTACTCGGTCCGAAGTAATCCGGTTCCGCGCTGTTGCGCGACCAGACGCGCAGATTGTACTCATCATTCCCCTTGCTGCCGCCGCGCATAAAACGATAGGGCATTCCTTCGTACACATCGCCCGTCCACTGCCACACATTGCCCGCCATATCGTACAAGCCGTACGGACTCGGCGCATCGAGTGTCCGGTAGCCGTCGTACGTCTTGCCGTTGTAGAAACCGACCGGCGTCGTATCCCCTTGCGCGCCGATCCCTTTCTCAAACGGATCAAGACTGTTGTACGCGTTTGCCTGATTCTTCGCGATCGCGCTGCCCCAGGGATACGCGCGTCCGTCATTAGAGCGCGCAGTTTTTTCCCATTCGACTTCCATTGGCAAACTCCAGCCGAAATAATCGCAGTACGCTTTCGCGCCGAACCAAGTGATCGCGACGACCGGATGATTTTCGTATCCCGCCTTCACGCTGAACCGCTGTTGCGTGCCATCGTATACCAACCGCGAATCTTTGACGCCGATGGGCATGTGCAGTTTGTCGCCTGCTTCGATTTTCTGTTCGTCGCGGCGACCGGTGAACTTGTCCCCTGGATACGCGCCGACGACTTGATTGTTGGCGATTTTTACTTTGCCATCGGTAATCGCCTTGTTCAGATAGCGCGCGTACTGCGCGTTCGTCACGTCGGTGACCATCACCTCGTACGCGTAATCAATCTTGACGCGTCTGTCGTGCTCTCCGAACAAGAACTCGCCTGCCGGAACAATTGCCCACATTTCGGGATCAACACCCGTGTCGAATTGCGGTGGCGGCGCCGGGACTTGAGCGGACGCGCACGCGACCATCATCAGCGCGACGAAGATCAGCAAAGAGATGACGCGCGCGCGTCGGTCATTGCGAGCGTAGTTTGCGAAGCAATCCGCAAGTCGCGATTTGGAGACACCTGCACTGCACCAAACGCAGTGCGGTGCAAGTGCTGCTTCTTCACAAAAAGCGCTCCTCGCAATGACAGAGCAGGTGCTCGGTTTCATTCCGTCACCTCCTCTCTCGCTTCCTTCGCCCATGTGCCGTCTTTCGTGAACAGGTCAATCAGTCGCGACACCATTAGCACGGCGAGCGTGACCAACACTGTCGCCAGCATCGCGTCAATCGTCAGCATGATCGCATCCACGCGCGGTTGCTGCGACGATTCGGCGACATACAAACGTTTCGTTGAGAACAATGCCGCCGCGCCAAACGCGATATCGGATGGAAGGATGATGAGCCAGCCGAACAGTTTGCGCGCGCGCCCTTTCAGCCCGATGAGATCGGCGTAGTAGAGCAAGATGATCGTCGCGATGATCGACGCGAGAATGTGCCAGTGTCCGGTCAGCGTGATCCGTTCCTCACGCTGGGGCCAGACGCGAATTACTTTGTCGAGGCGAATCGCCATAAACAAGCCAATCGCGGTGACGACGAAATTCATATACACCATTTGCCACAGCGCGCCGAATTTCAACGGATCGTCAACCAGTGCGAGAAATTTTTGCGCGGCGTTTGCTTTCGTGACCTTTCGCGCCGCGAGTCCTTCGCGGATCAGTTTATCGAAGCCGAAAATCACCAGCAAGAGCGCGGCAAGCAAAATGAGCACCGAGCCGACGTAAATGATGTAATGCGCGATTTCCTCGAACGGCACGACCAGCTACACGCCGAGTGTGATGACCCCCGTCCCCAGGATCATCAGCGGCATCTCGAGTTTGTGCAGTCTACCCTTGAAATCCAGCCAGCGCCCGACGATGAGCGCGAGCGCGACGGCGATCAGCGTGAGCATAATGTGCAAGTGTCCAATGACCGAAAGTTGCAGCGCGTCCTTGTGGACTTCGCGCACGACATCTTCCGCGAGGAAAACTTCAAAACCGTTGCCAGAGTACGCGCCCGGAATCGCACCGAAGAGCACAGAGCCGAGCATCGCAACCGCCATCGTGAAGAACGCGGCGCGTTCCAAGTCAATCCCTTTCCAGGCAGCGTACTCCGGATCAGTCGCGCGATCCTCTTTCTTCCAGGGATTCAGCGTGGCAGCGAGCAAAATGCCCGCGAAGAAAATCAGCGATTGACCGGCGATAAAGATGCCGTGCAGAATCCAGTTGTGACCGCAGTAGCCGAACCCCAAGCCGCCGACCATCGCCGCGAGATAGCCGACGGTGATCGTCGCGTTGATGTTCGCGCGCTGATGCTCTTTCATTTTGACAATGGCGGTGATGATATACGTCTCAATCGCGACGATTGCCATCGCAATCGCGTGATAGAGCATCACGAGGCGTCCTTCGCGTTCTTCGGGCTTGAGCACCATTCCGGTCAATCGCACGACGAAATCGCGAATACCCAAGTCCGCCAGCGGTCCCGACAACATGCCCCAAATGACAGTGACTATCGAGATCAGCCCAATCGCGACGAGAATGAGTCCTTTGGTCGAACGGAACAAAAAGTTGTAGCGAGCAACCAAGGCGAACCTCCTTCAGCAAATAAAAACGCCTTCCAATGCCTAACAAATCAGCAAGGCGCACATCACCTTCACGCTTGAATTGACGCGCGGCAACGCGCGCTGGAATAGCGTCGGTTTCCTGTGTGAAACATACCACAACCGCGTCGCCGTGTCATTGACTTTAGTCAATTCCGATTTGCCGAATGACTTTTCTGGTGTTATAATGTTTCTGCTAGAATTGGAGATTAGAAATTAGAGATTGGAAATCGGAGACTAGAGCCTTTTCCAATTTCTAACTTCCAACTTCCAACCTCCAATTTCCAAAACAAAGGACAAGTTTCGTGGGACCGTATCTCAACATCATTCAAATTATCATCTCGCTTACCTTGATGGTCATCATCTTGATTCAGGTCAAGGGCGAAGGCGGCGGCAGCATGTTTGGCGGTGGCGTCGGCGTCGCGCGCACGCGGCGCGGTTTGGAACGCACCCTCTTCAACGCGACCATCGTCTTGGCGGCAATCTTTCTCCTCATTTCATTCCTCAGCGCCTTCTTCGGCGTCCGGGCGTAACGCGCGCTCTGGTTCTCCAATGAGCGAGGACAATTCGTGAGGCACATCCGCTGGCAATTGCTGATCGCCCTGGTGGGCGTCGCTTTTCTCAGCGTCATCCTGGCGTACCTCGCGCTCAGCACCAGTTCGGTCGAGCGCCCGGATTTCGGCGGCACGTACATCGAAGGCGTAGCCGGGCGCCCCAACACGATCAATCCGATCTTCAGCCAGTACAACGACGTGGATCGCGACATTGCCGCGCTTGTTTTCAACGGCTTGACGCGCGCCGACGAAACCGGCGCGCCCAAGCCCGACCTCGCGACCCGCTGGACGACTTCGCCGGATGGACTCGTCTATACCTTCACCCTGCGCGCCGATGTGGTGTGGCACGATGGCGTGCTCTTCTCCGCCGACGACGTGCTGTACACGATTCACGCGCTCCAAGACCCGGCGTACAAGGGTCCGCCGGACCTCGGCGCGTTCTGGCGCACCGTCGCGATCACTCAAATTGACGATGCGACGGTTCGTTTTCAATTGACCCAGCCGTATGCCCCCTTCCTCGACTACACGACCATCGGCATATTGCCCGCGCACCTGCTCAAAGACGTTCCGTCCGCCGAGTTGTTTCAAAATTTGTTCAATCGTCATCCAGTCGGCACGGGCCCTTTTCATGTTACGGAAGCCACCGCCGGACAGATTACGCTCGACGCAAATCCGCGCTTTTACGACGCACGCCCGTACCTGCGTCGTCTCCTCTTGAAGTTTTATCCTGATTACGAATCGGTCTTTGCCGCCTACGCGCGCGAAGAAGTCGAAGGGATCGCGCGGGTTCTGCCGGCGTATTTGCCCAAAGCGCGCGCGTTCGATCATCTGTCGCTGTACAACGCGCGCATCACCGGCTATTCGCTGATTTATCTCAATCTGAGTAAGCCCGCCTTTCAAGACAAAGCCGTGCGCCAGGCGTTGTTGTACGCGCTGGATCGCCAGCGCATCGTCAACGATTTGCTGCAGGGTCAGGGCTTGCTCGCCTCGAGTCCGGTCCAACCGGGAACGTGGGCGTACGATTCCGCCGTGCCGGTCTATCCCTTCGATCCGGAAAAAGCAAAGTCGCTGCTCGAAGGCGCGGGCTGGCGCGACACGAACAACGACGGCGTGCGCGAAAAAGATCGCGTCGACCTTGCGTTCAATCTGATTACGCCGGACGATCCGGCGCGCGTCGCCATCGCGAACGAGATCGCCAAGAGTTGGCAAGCCATTGGCGTCAAAGCGGCGGCGCAAGCGGTGCCAACTTCGCTCCTCGTGCAGAACGTTTTGCGCCCGCGCCAATTCGACGCGGTGCTGTACGAATGGCGCACCTTGTCGAATGATCCAGATCAGTACGAGAACTGGCATCAAACGCAAATTCCCGGCGGCACCGGACTGGGACAAAATTACAGTGGCTTGAACGACCGCGACATTAGCGAAGCGCTCGAAACCGCACGCAAGGCGAACGATCAAGGCAAGCGCATCGAGTTGTACCGCAAATTTCAGGAATTGTTCGCCGAGCGCGTCCCCGCGTTATTGTTGTACTATCCCGTTTACACCTACGGCGTGGACGCGCGCGTGCGCGGCGTCCAACTCGCGCCGATGCTCACGCCGAGCGACCGCTTTCGCACTGTCGCGCAATGGTACCTCAAGACGAGACGGATCGCGTTCAGCGCGGATACCGGCGAGCCAACGCCCGCGCCGACGTTCACGCGCGCACTGCCCACGCGTCCGCCCACGGCGACAGCGACACCGCTGCCTGCGCCAACCGCCGCGCCATCGCCTGCGCCTTCGGTACCGCCAACGCTTGCACCGCCGGGCTCACCTGCGCCCGCCGTGTCGCTGTGCGCGAATCTCGCGGGCATCCTCAAATCGCCGGCGATGGACAGTACCGTTTCCGGCACCGTCGAAATTCGCGGGAGCGCGGCGCGTCCAAATCTGGCGTACTGGAAACTGGAGTATCGCGCCGATGCCGCGCCAGCGTACACCCAGTTGTACCGCTCTGATCAGCCGGTCAGTGATGGCGCGCTGAGTCTGTGGTCAACCAAGACTGTGCCGAACGGCGTCTACTGGCTGCAACTCACCGTCCTAGACAACACCGGCAACGCCAGCGCGCCGTGCCAGATGCGCGTCACGGTCGCGAATTGACATGAATAAGAATCGCCCGCTTGCAACAATGCAGGCGGGCGATTCAGTTTTCCTTTTTCAACCTCGCCAACGCTTCCGCAATTTCGCGTTGTTTGTCCTCAATGATCGTGTACAAGTCTCCGGGCGTGCGCGTGTCGGCGTCGTTCTTGGCGCGCGGGTTGACCGCTTTCAAATCGTAATTCTTGGTGCGCAAATCTTCCGCGCGAACGTTCCAACTCTTGTCGGTTTCGGCACGCGTAGGCAAGAGACCGAAGAAATCGTCAAAGTGTGCGAGCGTGAGCGGCTGCTTTTTCGTCATCTTGACGTCGGACAGATCGTAATACCACACGCTTTCAGTCGTCTTGCCTTTGGTGAAGAAAAGCAAATTCGTCTTGACGCCTCCGCCTGCTTGCAAGAAAACACCTGAAGGCAGACTGACGATGCAAAATAAGTCGCACTCGTCGAGCAGTTTTAGTTTGGTCTGCACGAACGCGGTTTCATTCGTGCGAAACAGAACGCCTTCGTCCAATACGATGCCGCAGGTCCCACCGTCTTTCAACGCGCTGATGACGTGCTGCAAAAATAGAACCTGGGTCGCGCCCGTCTTGAACGCGAACTTGGTTTGCGCCTCTTTGCCTTCCTTGCCGCCGAACGGTGGATTCGTCAGCACGTAATTGTACTGCACGGGCGCGCCAGCAAATAAGCCATCGTAGACGACGTTGTCGGTGAGCGTGTTGCCGTGCCAGATGTGCGGCTCGTCAATCCCGTGCAAGACAAGGTTGGCGAGCGCAATCGGATAAACGAGATTTTCTTTTTCGCGTCCCCAGAACGTGCGCGTCCTGATTGCCTCGATGGCATCGGGCGTTTGTGCTTGTGGTCGCATAAACTCAAATGCCTGCGCGAGAAAGCCACCCGTGCCGCAGCACGGATCGTAAACCGTGCCGCCGACCTGGGGATTGACGACGCGCACCATTGCGCGGATCACTTCGCGCGGCGTAAAGAATTGTCCACCGTCGTTGTTCTTCTCGCCCATCTTCAAGAGCAAGCCCTCGTACACTTGCGAGAGCGTAAACATATGCGTCTGGTCAACTTGCCCCGCGCTGAGCGTATCCACCTTGTCGAGAATATCGAGCAGGTTGCGTTCGGTGTCAATGCGCGTGCGCTCCACGGCGGCGAAGACTTGACCGATGACTTTTTGTCGCGCATTCGCGTTCGGTTGATCTTTCAATCCGCGCAAATGAGGAAGCAAATCCTCGTTGACGAATTTCATCATCCCGCCGAGCGTGCCAATTCCCAACTCTAATCGTCGCGTTCCGTGCGGCGACGCCCAATCGCGCCAACGGTACGGCGCTGCCAGCGAGGGCGTGAATTTTTCGCCGACGACTTGCGCGGCTTCAAGTTCGCGTTCTTCGTTCTCGTCCAGGATTCGCAAGAACAACATCCACGTCAATTCAGGAACGTATTGCAATGCGCCCGCTGCGCCCCCGCGCCGCATAATATCGCAGATGCTTTTCACGTAGGCGTTGAGCGATTGCGGCGCGCGGAGTGTGACGCGGCGATGTTTGTTGTTTGCGCGATGATTTGACGAATTACGATTCGATACCATTGGTCGAGTTTCCAAGTCCCTGAGAACTATCGTGAACAAGTCGGGGTAGCGGTACAGGCAAATTGTGTTCTCGCAGATGTTTCAACGTCATCGTTGTTACCTCGTGGAGATTTGCCAATGCTTCTTCGATTGTTTCACCATCGCTAAAACATCCTTCCAATTCGGGATGCTCAACAAGATAATACGCTCCGTCTTGGTCGTTGACAAATCGAACGACCGTCGAATACTGTGAAATGTTTGTCGTCTCGTTCATCTTGTTTTTTTGAATCCCTTCAGTACCAACAGGCGATTAGAAATCGCCGCACAGCCAAGTCGGCCTCCGCCGACTCTATCCGATTATCTCCTCATCGGTCAATTCTTCCAAACCGAGTTCAGCATCGTCGTTGATCTCAGATTTTTCCCATTCGGATTGGAAGGTGCTTGCGCTGTGATGTGTTTTCTGATTGATGATGTACTGTTTGACGACGGGTACTTCTTCATGGCGCAGAGTGAACGCGCCATAGGCGCCCTGCCATTTGAAAAATTCGCCAGGCGTGATTTCGTGCGTCATCAAGTGCGATGATGAACCTTTCACTTCTTGTACCAATTTCGCTACTGCCGTTGTCGGATGCAACCGCACGAGCAGATGTGTATGATCCTCAACGCCGCCGACACGAATCGGAATACATTTGAACTCACGGCATTTTTTGATCATTCCGCCATACAACCGCTTTTCGATGGCGGGCTGAATGAGCGGCAAACGATCCCAGGTTGCCCAAACCAAATGGACGTAGAGGTGCGTAAAAGGTTCGCGCATGTTCCCTCCTGATTTTAGCCGACGCCGGTCGGCTTGGCTATGGTGAGAGGGCAAATTGATTTGCCGAACACCGACGGGCGAATGGACTTCGCGCCACTTCACGGCGAAGCCGACCCTCGTCCGCTGGCTACAATTCCCCCCTGAACGCGCGGCGCAAATACGCGGCGGGCAATGCGTTGATCGCGTCGAGTTGTGGTTGCGCGGCGGCGCGAAGTTGGCGCGCTTTTTCCATTTGTGTCTCAAACTCAACAACTATGCGGCTTTGGTCTTCAGGCGATGGGACGGGAAATCTCATCTGTTTGAGCAATCTTACAGATGCGACATTCTTTAATCCTGACCCAGATGATAATCCACCGAGTTGCTGAATTGTCTCACCTGATTCGAAAACTATTTTGAAGAATTTCTGTAGTATCACATCGGGATTCAACGTTAGTTTTAGCAAAGCCTGATTGATTATGCCAGGCTCGGCATCAGATGGCACAATTGCCACTTTTCCAATTGTACCCGAGCAACTTATGATGATGTCGCCTGGTTTTACTTCAAAGTCCCTCATCTCCTCGAATTTTTCTTGATTGATGTAGTAGTTTCCAATTGTAAAATCATTTTTTATCGCGTGGCTTTGCTCATAAACCTTGTAACCAGAAGGAACAAAGAACTCTTTCCTTAGGGAACTCCCAAAGGGTCCTCTCTTAATTACATTCGGTTTGTGAGACACAAGATCGCTCAGGCTTTTTTCTGTCCACCCCTTCGCCTCCTCGCTCTCAAACACCGCGCGCAGGAGCGCGGCAGGCAACACCTTCGCGGCGTCCAGCGCGGCTTGCGCGGCGGCGCGGCCGCGCGCAATCTCCGCCATCACTGTGTTCAGCCGCGCGGCGATGCGGCGTTGTTCGGGGAGTAGGGGAAGGGGCACGCGCATTCCCAACAGTACTTCCATATCCGCGCGTGGCATACGTGACCCTGTTTTCTGTTGCATCGCAACTGCGACTGTTTCAGGTCGCCGCAAAAGCAAAGTCAAATACTCACGGTCACACAATTCACGCGGCAACAATGGCAGCAGTTCAGTTGTGCAACGTCCTTTGAAATCCGGCAGCGCAACCTTGTTCAGGTATGGCCGCAATTTTCCATAGAGAACATGGCGAGAATCGAAAGCGAACGTTGTACTGCGAACTTTGGATGGATTGCCTATCCCCAATATTCTTCCTGTCTCACTTTCAATGTGTTCCAGACTGAGATAAGGCAAATCGGCAGCAACAGGCGAATCAGGTTCAATGATAACCCTATCTTCGTCGCAGACTTCACCCAGCCGCGCCCAACGCCAACCAGCGGGCAACGGAGTTTGTTCAGTCGGAGTAGAAAGTTTGGTGGTCATAGGTTTTGGGCAAATGAATTTGCATCACATCACGGCAAATTCGACCTTCGTCGAATCGCCAACCAGCCGACGACGGTCGGCTTTGCCTTGGTGTGCGGCGACTTGCAGTCGCCCGAATTAGGGAGCCAGCAACTTCTCCTTCGTCTCGCGCAACACATCCGCCGCGCTAATCTGCATCAGCGCGTCCAATCCGCCCGCTTGCACTACTTCGGGTGCAAGAAAGACGCGGCGGTTTTCCAACGCTTCAATCCCGCCGTGCGCGAATTGTTTGGCAAGCGCGCGTAATGTCTGTGCCGCGTCGTTTGGCATCGCGCTCAACCACGCGGCTTGTTTGTACTCCAGCGCGCTCACGCGCTCGATGCGCGTCTTGGGATCAATCCCAAACGAAATATCCGCCAGCAAGTCGTACAAATCATACTCGGTCAGCCCCAAAACTTGGCGCAACATTTTCGCGCCGCGCTCGCCATCGGGCAAATGCTCCAGCAAGAGTTGACGCGCTTCAGGCACGATCCAATGTTGACGAAGCGCGTTCACGCTCGGCACTTCGCGCATCACACTTTCCGCGAGTTTCGCGCTGTACTCTTCGACCGTCATCAGCACATCGCGCCCATCCTCTTGCGAAACGATGTACGTGCCCGCGTCGCTGACCTTGACCTCGAATCCCTCGACGCGAATCGGATGCGGCTTTTCCTTCTCGCCCTGCTCCTCGCCTGTTTCCCGAATCGTCGTCGGTCGTTCGCGCGAAATGAACGCGCCGCCAAACAATCGCGATGCGTTCGTGTAATCGTACACGCGAAACATCAACTTGCCTGATTCAAGATCGAGGCGCGCGCCACGCCCGATCATCTGGTGGAATTGGATCGGCGATTGGACGTAGCGGAAAAAGACAATATTGCGAACGTTCGGCACATCCACGCCCGTTGTCAGCAATTCCACTGTGCAAGCGACGAAATGCGAATTTCGCAAGCCGCGCAATTCGGTCAGGTGTTCGCTTCCCTGAATCCCCGTACACTCGAACGCATACTGCTCGCGCGGTCTGACGTTGTTCTTCTGACACCACTCGGCATAAACGTTGCCCATCTCCGCCGCGACAGCGGAGGCGTGAGTTTCGCGCGCACAAAAGATGATCGTCTTCTCATGCGGGTCACCAGTGACACACAGGTTCTCGAACAAATCGCGACACATCGCGCGCACGCGGTCAGGCAACAATAACTCTCTTTCGTAAGCCGTCGGCTGATATTCGTCGCGGACGTGCTTGGGATCAACCGTGCCGCCTGTGATCGCGTCGGTCGTTGGACGCGCCAAAATCTCGTGACGCGCGATGGCAAATTGATCGGTGCTTGCCTCGCGGCGAATTACTTCGCACGCGGCGAGGTAGCCATCCTCGATGCCTTGCGCGAGCGAGTATTCGTACACGGGATCGCCAAAGTATTCGAGATTGTTCGCGGTAATTTTGCGGTCGGGCGTTTGTTCTTCTTCTGTGCCGCCGACAATTTCGCGCGGCGTTGCGGTCAAGCCGATTTAGATCGCGGGCTTGTTGCGCGTCAGCACCATTGACCATTTCTTCCACGCGCTCCGATGGCACTCGTCAATGATGATGTGCGAGAAATAGTTTTCGGGGTAATGCGTCATCAGGAAATTCGCCGTGCCATCCTCTTTGTCAATGTCGAGTGTTTGGTACGTGGCAATGAGGATACGCGCGTTCATTTGCGGATTGTTGCCTGAGACTTCCGCCGCGTCAGTACTGAAAACGTTTTGCAGCGCGCCTAACGCTTGCGTTCGCAATTCGTCGCGGTCAACGAGGAACAACGCGCGGCGCAACTGTCCCGCGTCCGCAATCTTTTTGAGAATCTGTACGGCGATGTACGTCTTGCCCGCGCCCGTTGCCAGCGATAACAACGCACGCTTGCCACCCGCCGCGATTTTCTCCAACACCGCGCGGATTGCCGCGTCTTGGTAGTAGCGTCGTCCACTCTCACCGCCGCGATAGGGCATCAACAACGGCTTGGCGGTTTCCGATTGCAGTGCAAAGCCGCGCCGTTGTTGGTATCGCGCGAGCAAGTCATCAGGCGTGGGGAATTGGGCAAGTGCAATGTGCGTGCGCGATTCCTCTGTCTCGGCATTGTACTCGCAGAACAAATGCCCGTTCGAGGAAAAGACAAAGGGGACGCGCAAGCGCGCGCCATACCCTTTTGCTTGCTCCAGACCAAGCGTCGGTGGATTGTCGTCGCATTTCGCTTCCATTACGGCGACGGCAACGGGTTGCGCATTGGGCGTGACGCGCACGCGCAAGAGGTAATCCGTGCGTCCTTTCTTGCGGCGACGCGCTTGCCCAGCGTGGATTTCGATCCCGCCCGCTGTTTGCTCGCGGCGAATCAAATCCTCCGTCCAACCGCGACGGTGGAGGACAGGGTCAATCAGTTTTGCGCGAGTGTCGGATTCAGACAGGGACATGGGGCACCCTTGCCAGATGTTCCGTTCGGCTGCCATTATACCCCAGAATCTCTCTGGCAAAAAATGCGCTCAAAACATCTTGCCGAGTTATCAATGTTGTGTTATAATGAGATTAGGTAACCTACCACTATCGGTCGTTTGCGTTTTATCCTACTTGTGATACAATCTTACCGTGACACTCGCGCAGACGCGCGAGCGATCCAGACGGTTCGGATGAATCGGGAGGCGTCATGAACACAATCGTCGGACTCTTACAGCGTTGTATCTGGATTGGACCGCTGATCGGGGTGGTGATCGGCATCAGTCTCGGCTTGCTGATCGGCTGGGTGGTGATGCCGGTCAATTGGCAGCCGAATCAGGACGATGTCTTGGCAGTCGCGGATTCGTACTCTCTGAACGGCGATCCGGTGCTTGCCCGCGCCCGGCTCAAGAATCTGCCGAAAGCCGATCAGGAACGCATCCTCAAAGCGCTAATCCAGGATCAAGCGATGAAAGGCAATAGCATCGTAGTGGGTCGCCTGACCAACCTGGCTCCACTTCTGGGCATCAGCACCGGCGCAGAGGGACCTATTCCGGGTGTGACACCGCCCGCGATCAGCGTCACCACACGGCTTCCGGCCTCGCCCACTCCCAGTGCGCCCGCACTCCTCGATATCGGATCGCTCGTTACATTTTTCTTGATCGTCTTGGCGTTTTTGTTGATTGCGGCGATCAACGTGATCTTCGTGGTGCGGATCCTGCCATCCCTGCGTGCCCGCCGTCCTGCGCGCGTGTCGGAGGGAACTGCCCCCGGCGCCGCGCCAACCACTGTGGAAGGCGAACGACCGATGCCGCCAGTTCCCGCACCCCCTGCGACGACGAGTCCTGGCGGGCTGGGGCGCTTTGTGCCATCGTACACCTTGGGCAACGACAATTACGACACCTCGTACAGTCTAGAGACTCCGCGCGGCGAATTCCTGGGCGAATGTGGGATGGGCATTTCGGAAACGATCGGCGAAGACAAGCCGGACAAAGTCGTCGCGTTCGATCTCTGGCTGTTCGACAAAGCCGACGTGCGCACTGTGACGCAAATTCTGATGAGCGAGTACGCGTTCAAAGAGCAAAACATCCGCACCAAACTCGGCACGAAAGGGGAAATCATCCTAGCCGAAAAAGGCAAGACCTTGCGCTTTGAAACCGCGTCCCTGCGCGTCGACGCGCAAATCGTCGAACTGATCTACGCGACCAACGCGAACTATCCGCCGGACAGCCACTTTCAGAAAGTGATTGTCGAAATCGTCCCCTCGCTCAAAACCGACGGCGGAACGGCGCACTAGCCGCACCACTTCGCCCGCTCGGGTGGGTGACCCGAGCGGGCGTTTGTTTTCGGAGGGCGTATGCTGTGGTACGCGATTTTCGCTTCACTCGGCTTCGGCGTGCTGTATGCTGAAACGACATTCACGCGCACGCACTCGCTGGTATCGGCGGCGACATTCGGCGCAGGCGCGGGCATCGCTTTTCTGATTTCGTTCGTCGTACCCTCGCGCTCCTTTCGTTACACCAACGACGATGTCGCGCCGCGCGTGCTGCGCCAGGTCATCGCGCGCGCCATCGTCGCCGCGGGCATCGTCCTTGCGCTGAACGCGTGCGTCTGGCTCGTGCTGGTGGACGGAGTGGCTCTGCTCGAAGAATTGTACGCCTATGCGCTCGTCGCGATCCTGCTCTTTCACGGCTTGGGCGGCGCCGTGGCATCGCAGGTCGTCTACCTGCAGCAGACCAAACAGTACAACTCGAACCAACTCGTCGCCGTGCTCGTGCTGGTTACACTGACTCTGCTCGTCCTCATCCTCTATTGCCTCGCGTTCGATTGGGCGATGCCGCGCGACGCGTCCATTCACGTGCGCGATCTGACGCTGGTGACGTTGGTGCTGTTGGGGTACGGTCGCGCGGTGTACGTGATGGCGCATCACTGAGAAGGGCACAATCGAATTGCGCCCCTACGCCGCCAATTCACGCAGGTCGCGCACGCGCGCGCCGTCAAATTCGGGATGCTGATTTTGCCGATCCACCAAGATTCCGGCGATGCCGGCGCGCCGCGCCCCTGCGACGTCGTGAAAAACACTGTCGCCGACGTAAGCGATTTCCTCACGCGGCGCGTTCGCGACACGCACCATCACATCGAAAATGCGCGGGTCGGGTTTTTCGATGCCGACCAGCGCGGATACGACGAAGAACGAGAAATAGTGATGGACGCCGACCTGCCGGAGAACGTTTTCCAAGTTGGGGGAAAAATTGGAGAGGATGCCGAGCCGTTTGCCGCGCGCGCGGAGCGCGGCGAGCGCGGGAATCACATCGACATGCAGCGCTTCAAATTCGCCGCGCTGAAAGCGTTCGCAGATTTCGGTCACGGCGCGCGACACATCGCCGGTCACTCCGAGACGCCGAAAGCCATCGGTATAGAATTCGTCCCAGAATGCTTTGCCATTCTCGCGCTCTAGACTGACCGGGCGGGATTGTTGCCGCAGCGGCACTTCGTTTTCCAGCGTTTCAATCGCCGCGCGCGCCTGCGCGAACTGGAGTGGGATTCCGAGCGCCGCGCCGGCAGCCACGTACATGTGCGCGAGGGCATCATAGTTCAACCGCAAGAGCGTTCCGCCCACGTCAAAGACAACCGTCGAATAGGGAAGCATCTTCGCGTTGGTTCAACTGCCGCGCGCCCGTAATTCGACTTCGATCTGCGTCCCCTTGCCCGGCGCAGTCTCAATCGAGAAGCGTCCTCCGGCTCGTTCGGCGCGCTCGCGCATCTGAAGCAAACCGACACTGCCGCGCGCGCGCGCGGCTTGTGCTGCTTTTTCCAAATCGAAGCCCGCGCCGTCGTCGCGCACGCGCAGCGTCGCCGCCTGGTGATCGTCGAAGGTCAATTCGATCCAGACGTGCTTGGCACGCGCGTGCTTGCGAACGTTGTTCAACGCTTCCTGGGTCAGGCGGAACAGCGCGGTCTCCATTTTGGGCGAGAGATGACTCGCGTCGCCTTGCACCGACAATTGCAGTTCGATTTCGTTCGACTGCCCGAATTCCTTCGTGAATTTTGTGAGCGCCGGCAAGAATCCTTCGGTCTCGATGTCCAGGGGTCGCAGCGCAAAAATCGTGTGGCGCACGTCGCGCAAATCGTGGCGCAATTGATTGGAGATTTCGTCCAGTTCCTTGCGGACTTCTTTCTCCTTGCCCTGGCTGGCGAGTTTTTGCACCACGCTGATTTTCAACACGAGGTACGCCAAGTCCTGCGCCAAGCCGTCGTGAATTTCGCGCGCGATGCGCGTGCGTTCTTCGATGATCGCCGCTTCTTCCGAGCGCGCGTACAATTGCGCGTTGCGCACCGCGAGCGCGGCGGTGCTCGCAAGCGTGGCGAGCCATTCCAGGTGCCGCCGCGTGAACCCGCCCCCCTGCGCCGAACGCACCAGCACAATCGCGCCGTCCACGCGTCCCCCCACCATCATCGGCGCGCCGATGAACGACTGCGGGGGGGCGCTCGCGTCGACAAGCATCTGCGCGCGCCCTTCGCGCAGGATCGTCTGCGCGAGCGCGTCACTCCCCGCGAATCGGATCGCGCTCAACGCCTCGACGCGCGCGCGGTTCGCGTCGCGCAGAAAAATCGCGCCCCCCTCCGCTTCGCACGCGCCGATCATTTCGTTCAACAGCCGATTCAAAAGCTGCTGTAAATTCAAATCGGCGTGGAGCGCGTGATCCACTTCGCGGAACGCGCCCCATTCGCGCGCGCGCAGACTGAGCGATTCGATCACCCCGCTCGCCGCGTGCGCCAACGTCCGCAGCGCGCCCAACTGTTCTTCGCTTGCCGACGCGGGTGAAGGCAAGCGCACGCACAGCGCGCCGAGCACTTTGTCGCCGTGCTGCAGCGGCAGGGTCACGCACGCGGCGTCTTCGCTCGCCGCGAACTGCGCGAGAATTTTTTCGCGCGGCAAGATCTGCACCTGGTCTTTCAGCCCCGGCGCGTCGAGCCAGGTGGGTTGAATCGAGCCTTCGATCAACCAGAGCGTCGTCTCGCGCGCGTCCACCAAGCGGGCTGGGGCTTGCCTGATCACGGCGAAGGCTTCGCTCAGGTCAATCGCGCTGGTGAGTTCCTGCATGATCTCGTTCAACGCTTTGAGTTGATCGAGCAAGCGCGCCTGCACGATCGCCATCGCGGCTTGACCCGCGAACACGGTCGCGATTTCGAGATCGCCGGTATTGAACGGTTCATCGCCGTACATCCGCGAAAGGTTGAGGACGCCGATGACGCGATTGCGGACGCGCAGCGGCAGCGACAACGACGACAATACTTCGGGCTTTTTCATCCACTGCCGAATCGCTGGATCGAGCGGCACGCTTTCGGTGAGCATCAACGGCTCGCCGCTCTGCGCGACGCGTCCGGCGATGCCGCGCCCAATCGGCACGCGTTCCGTTTCGACAATCGTCTCGGGCAAGCCAACCGCCGCGGCGATGCGGAGTTCTTGACCCGCGGCGTCGAGCAGCATCAGCGAAACGATTTGCGCCTGGGTCTCGCGTTGAGCCGCCGTCACAATGCGGTGCAGCAATTCGTCGAGCGGGAAATTGCCCATGAACGAGTGCGAGAGTTCGAACAGGGGCACGATGGCGCGCAGGCGCGCGTTTTCGCGGCGCAGTTTTTCCTGCTCGAGCGCGTTGACGACAGAGGCGACCAGTTGCTCCGTCACCATCGGCTTGACGAGAAAGCCGACGAAGCCCGCGTTTAACGCTTCGACCGCGAGTTCCCAGGTGCTGTGACCGGTGATGACGACGCCCGCGATATCCGGCGTCAGCGCGCGAATCTGGCGAAAGACCTCAATGCCGGAACCATCGGGCAAAAAAATGTCGGCGATCAAAAGGTCGAACGTTTCGCGGTGTGCGCGCGCGAGCGCTTCGGCGCTGGTGCCGACGGACTGGGTTTGAAAGCCCGCGTCGGTCAGTGCCAGTTGCAGTTGTTCGCGCAAAGGCGCGTGATCTTCAAGCACGAGAATTCTTTCGTTTGCCATTGGTGTTGCTACACCTCTGTCACCACCGGAATCACCATCGGGCGGCGATGCGTTTGCTGGTACAAGTAATGGCTCAACACGTCCTTGAGTTTCGCGCTGAGCGCCGCGCCGCTGCCGCCTTTCTTCAGCGCGTTCATCATCACTTCTTTTGCGCCCGCGATGATCTCTTCGGATTGTTCGAGGTATACGAATCCGTGCGTGATGATCTCGGGTCCGAAGACGACTTCGCCGGTGTGCGCGTCGAGCGTCAGCACCGCGACGAGGAAACCATCTTCCGACAAGTGATGCCGTTCCCGCAGCACGGTCGTTCCCACATCGCCAATGCCGATGCCGTCCACTAGCACGTCACCCGCCGGAACCGTTTCGCGCGCGACGCGCGCGTTGCCGTGCTCGTCAAATTCGACGACCGCGCCGTTTTCGATCACGAAAATATTCTCCGGCGGGATGCCGATAGACTGCGCGAGGCGCGCGTGCAAAACAAGATGCCGATACTCGCCGTGCAGCGGAACGAAATATTTGGGACGCACCAAGTTGATCATCAACTTTTGTTCTTCCTGACTCGCGTGCCCCGAAACGTGCACGTGCATCAAATCGGCGTAATAGACAAATGCGCCCGCGCGGAACAAGTTGTTCAACGTGCGATTGATCATCTCCTCGTTGCCGGGAATCGGCGTGGCGGAGAGAATCACCGTATCACCGGGCACGAGCGAGACCTGCTTGTGATCGTGATTCGCCATCCGCACGAGCGCGCTCGCCGGTTCGCCTTGACCGCCGGTGCACGCGATGACAATTTCGTTTAGGGCGTATTGATGGATTTGGTCGACGCGAATCAGCGCGCCGTCGGGAATCCGCAGATAGCCGAGTTGCGCCGCCATCTTCACGTTGTCTTGCATCGAACGACCGACGATGGCAACTTTGCGCCTGAACCGCGCGGCGATGTCAATGATCTGCTGGATGCGCGAGATATTCGACGCGAAGGTCGCGACGATGACGCGTCCTTCCGCGAGCGCGAACACACGTGAGAAGTTGTCGTTGATTGACATCTCCGACGGCGTGTGTCCCGGCGAATCGGCGTTCGTGCTGTCGCTCGTCAGCGCGAGGACACCGCGTCCCCCCAGTTCGGCAAGTTTCGCGAAATCGGTGAGTTGTCCGTCCACCGGGCTGGGATCGAATTTGAAATCGCTTGTATGAACGATGGTTCCGAGCGGCGTGGTGACCGCCAAGCCGATGCCATCGGGGACGCTGTGGCAAACGTGAAAAGTTTCGATGGTGAATGGGTCTAATTGAATCGTGTCGCGCGTCGTAATCGTGTGGAGCGTCGCGTCTTTCAAAAGCTTGTGCGCTTTCAACTTGACTTCGATCAAGCCGCGCGTTAGGGGAGTCGCGTAAATCGGTGCGTTGATGCGCGGCAAAACGTGCGGCAGCGCGCCGATGTGGTCTTCGTGCCCGTGTGTGATGACGATGCCGCGCACGCGCTCCCGCTGCTCGAGCAGGTACGTGATGTCGGGAATGACGATGTCCACGCCGAGCATGTCGCTTTCCGGGAACATCAGTCCGGCGTCAATGACGAGAATCGCGTCGTCGTATTCGACGAGCGTCATGTTTTTGCCGATTTCTCCGGCGCCGCCGAGGGGGATGAGTTTTAATTTAGGTTTCATGTGATAATCAAAAGATTATCCGCGAATCACGCGAATCTTCGCCAATTTCTTCATTCGCCATGGCGCGCCGACCACGCCCGACGCGCCACGCGAAACGAAGATGACTTCCAACTACGCCAACCGAGATGCTAAAAAACCGCGTACGTGGCGTGGTCGGCGTGCGTGTTTGCAGACGTGCGTCTTCGCTTTCCTGCTTGACCTGACGACGAAATCTTAGATGCCACCATACACCACCCGTAAACTCTGTCAATTCCCATCCATCTTTGAGCAACCGTTCTACAAAACTTTGGTGAGCGTCTATCATTTCCTTTGGGGTTTTAGATTTGTCCTTCTTCAATCGGTTCGCATTCGGAATTGAAGGTGATTCAATTATTGCTTTTGGTTTCCCTTTTTCGCTAATCTTTCCTCTTGCATATGCTACGAACTTCAATGGCTCGAGAATTCCAGAGTGCATAAGATTCGTTTCAATGTCACATTCTTCCCATTTAGCCCGACTTGGATTCCAATTTCGTCGAAACCGATAATTCCACCAGTTGTCTCCGCGAGTATCTGTGGCATCCCAACCATCCTGAAGGAGCAGGTTAACTATCTCATCAACGTAATGACTGTACTTTGTCTGCTCCACTGGGTACTGTACATTGTGAGTTAGAACCACAGATTCAAACGCATTGTATTTCCCCGTCGGACTAATGGCTTCTGCTACAAACTTGAACTTTTCTTCGTATGTCCACTCGTGAGGCTTGACCACGACACGCGTTATTTGACAAGTGTCCAGCTTGGGTTCTTCCTTCTTCACCCCCGGTTTTTACTGGTCACGCAACTGAAGCAGAAATTCGCATTGTCGGGAAGTTGAGTCCCGCAATTGATACAGAACATGGCTACACTCCTTTTGGATTTGGCAACAACTGCCTCTTTTCAAAGGCATGTCTGCAAACGCGTTGATTCGCGTTATTCGCGGACCAATCTAGAACATACTCAATTGCTCCGGCGGCGGTTTCGGCTTTTCTTCCTGTTCCTCTTTCAAGTTCGCCATCTCTTTCAAAATCTGCGGGACGCGTTTGAAATCTTCTTCGAGCACGCGTTTCAAACTGGGTTGATGCAGCGCGGCGGCAGGATGATACATCGGCAGGACGACGAGGTTGCCGAACTTTTTCGGCTTGCCGTGAATCTCAGAGATCTTTCTGTCGGGAAACCAGCGCGCCATCGCGAAACGGCTGATCGTGAGAACGACTTTGGGTTTGATCAATTCGATTTGCTGGTCAAGGTATGGTTTGCACGCGTCCGTTTCTTCCGGGAGTGGATCGCGGTTTTGCGGCGGTCGGCATTTGATCACGTTGCAGATGTATACTTGCTCGCGCTTCATTCCGATCAACGCGAGCAGTTCGTCCAGGTATTGTCCCGCCGCGCCGACAAAGGGTCGCCCCTGGCGATCTTCGTGAAAGCCCGGCGCTTCACCGATGAACATTATTTCGGCGTTCTCTGGTCCTTCGCCCGGCACCGCGTTCGTCCGCCCTCTGGCGAGATCGCATTTTTGGCAGACGCGGACTCGATCGTAGAGTTCGGTCAATTCTGACATCGCTTTGCTCCAATATTCGGTGGTGAATGATCAATCGTGGGCGATTGTATACCAAGTTAGTTTTTTTGTCTAGCAATCGGCGTCAACGAATCTTGAACGAATAAACGAATCAATTCGCGCGTCGGCTTCATCCGTGCGTCGGTCATTCGTGGACACTTGAAATACGCAACCCGACGTTCACGAATAAACGTCGGGTTAAGGGCCGGTCAATCCCGCGCATCAAGGCAAGCGATCAAAAATCGGATCGTTCACGTCAATGAAATATTTCCACCAATTGTTTGCGATGCCATTCGTCGTGCCTGCCACTTGGGGTAAGTGCGCGAGCCACCACTTGTGATGCGCGCGAATGTCGCCATTGCCCCAATCACGCGCGTCCATCGCGCGATAGTTTAGCGGCTCAGGCAAATTCGGGAATTGTTTCCAATCGTCCGCGCACGATGGCACGGGCGTCGTGACGCCCCACGCGTAATCGGCTTGACTATTCGGCGCGTAATGCACACTGCCCATATTGGCTTTGCCCGGCGCGATTTGGTCGAAGCACAGAAAGCGTTCAAGCAAATTGAGATTC
>Ga0315285_10001198_pt1 | contig 27148 bp, 21 predicted proteins | sample YL17G09_36_MG_FD_203698 | JGI IMG/M metagenome (GOLD analysis project Ga0315285, IMG submission 203698) | Sediment microbial communities from Yellowstone Lake, YNP, Wyoming, USA - YL17G09_36 | ecosystem: Environmental > Aquatic > Freshwater > Lake > Sediment | place: USA: Wyoming | collected... | reverse complement strand
GATAGTAGGCAATGCCGAGTTCGCGGTTGGGGAAATACTCGACGAAGTGTAACCCGTAGGTGCGGGCCTGCCAAGTGTCGGTTGACCGGCCGCGGAGCGCCTGCTGGAAATCGGCCGCGGCCTGTTCGAGGAGGCTGCCGGAGAGAAACGACGACCCGCGCTCGTAGTAGCTCCACCAGCGCCCGCGGAACACGCTTTTCGTGACGCCATAGGTCTTACCGTCTACCACGACCCCCTGCTGCCCGGCGCATCCCATAAGCGCAACCAGCAACACAGCCATACCGCGCTTGAACATTGTTATCCCCACAGTCGTAACGCGATCACATTATCATAGAATTCACGGCTTGTAAATATCCCCCGACGGGGGGGTGGGAAGAGGGAAAACTGGGACGGTTGGGAATGAGGAAATGACGCGGCGAGGACGCCGCGTCTACGAACGCGCAACTCCGAAAGATTGATTAAGCCTTATTGGGCGGTACCGTGGAAGCGGCGTCCCCGCCGCTTCATTGCGTCTTGGCAGCCCCAAGATTATAGTGAAAGGCGATGCGTTTTGAGACGTACATAGCATTGCGGTACCTTCGCGGGAAACGGAAAAGCCGATTGCTGAGCCTGATCACGGTTATAGCCGTGGCGGGGGTGGCGGTGGGCGTGATGGCGCTTGTGGTGGTGATGAGCGTGGTGAGCGGGTTTGAACAAGCCTTCACCGACGCTATCATCGGCAACCGGGCGCATATTACGGTGCAGACGCGGGGCGCGACTTTCGGCGCGCCCGAGGTTTTTATAGAGCGGCTGGAATCGGCGGTGCCGGAGGTTGTTGCGGCGAGCCCGGTGTCGCAGGCGGAGGCTTTGCTGCGGAATCCGGGTGTCAAGAAGGCGCAGTCGGGCGGGTTCGTGCTGGGGATCGACCCGGCCCGCGACAAGGAAGTCACCTGCCTTTCGGACAACCTGACGAGTACCGGCGGCCGGACGCACGGGGAGGGCCGGCTGCCGGGCGATGGCGAGATCGTGCTGGGTTACCGGCTGGCGGAGAAACTCGATGCGGGAATCGGCACGCGGATTAAAGTCGCTACGGATCGCTCGCAGGGCCTGTCACTGGTTGTATGCGGGATTTCGCAGGCGCGCCTGGCCGACCTGGACTCGTACTACTCGTTTGTCACGTTGGCGACAGTCGCCCGGCTCACGCGACAAGAAGGGGCCCAGGCCATCCAGTGCAAGGTCAGGGACCCGTTGGCGGCGGCGGCGGTCGCGCGAAAGATTGAAGACACGCTCGGGGTAGTGGCTTTCACGTGGCATGAAAGCCAGAGAGAGTTTTTCGTAATGCTGCAACAGAACAAGGGCGTGCTGTTCATCATCCTGGTGTTTATCGTGCTTGTGGCGTCGTTCAACATTGCCAGCACGCTGATCATGATGGTGATGGAAAAGCGCCAGGATATCGGGGTGCTGCGGACAATCGGGGTGAGCGGGCTGTCGGTGTTGCTGATCTTTATTCTGGAAGGGCTTCTGATCGGGCTTGTGGGGACGGCGATTGGCGTGGTGGCGGGCTCGATGGTGGCATTCAACATCGACCCGATCTCGCAGGGGATCGCCTGGATGATGGGGCTGGGATCGTTTCGCCCCGAAATCTACCAGCTTGACAGGCTGCCCGCGGCGATAGACTTGGGCGATATCGCCGTTATCGCGGCGTGCGCGACGGTTCTCACGTTTATTTCGACCATCTACCCCGCGTGGAGCGCATCGCGCCTCAACCCGATCGACGCCTTGCGCAGAGAGTAGGCCGCCAAGCCAATCCATTCCTACATCCGTCTGATCGGTCTGATCGGTCCGATCCGTCCGATCCGTCCTGTTCCTCGTTGCGGCAGCTTTGAAAACACTCCTCCGCCACTGTAGAATGTCCCTCGCGACAATCAATTTAAGTGGCGGGGCGATAAATGGTTAGGCAAAGAGCGATATGTCTGTTGATGCTGGCGGTGGTGATCCTGAGTGCCGGGTATGCGGTGGCCCTCGATGCGGGGGTGGGCCGCGCGGAAATCACCCCGCCGCTGGGATCGCCGTTGAACGGTTATGGCGACCGGATGGGCCGGGGGGCCGTCAAGGTTCATGATTCGCTGTGGGCGCGCTGCCTGTATCTCAACGACGGGCAGACGGGCGTGTTCCTGGTGACGACGGACCTGTGTTTGATCACGCCGGAACTGCGGGCGCGCGTGCTGGCACTGGCGCCACGTGGTGCCGTGCCACAAAACGTGATCCTGACGGCGACGCACACGCACAGCGGGCCGGGCGGGATGTCGAAGGCGCTGGTGTTCCGTGCGGTTTCGGGCCGGTTTGTGCCGGAGGTGCTTGAACAGACGGCGCGCGGGATCGCGGAATCCATGCGGGTGGCGTTCGAGACGCGGCGGCCCGCGGTGATCGGGTATGGCAAGGCGGAGCAGGAAGACCTTTCGGTGAACCGGCGGGTATCCAAAGGGCCGGTGGACACGCAGATAGGCGTGTTGCGCGTGAACGACGCGGATCTGAGCCCGATGGCGGTGCTAGCGAATTTTTCCGCGCACCCGACGACGGTTTCCGGGGCCGACAAGATGTCGATCTCGGCCGACTACTGCGGCTATTACTACGACGAACTGGAAAAACAGATCCCGGGCGTTGTTGCGATGTTCGCCAACGGCACGGAAGGCAACCAGCGGCCGGCCGACCTGAGCGGCAAGGGCGGTTGGGCGGCTACCGAAGCGGTTGGGCGTCAGTTGGCGCAGCGAGTGGCGGAGACGGCGGCGACGGTGACGTGCGGGGACGCGATCCTGCACGTCGGGTACGCGGAGCCGGAATTGCCGCTTTCGATGGCGAGTTTCGCGCCGCGGAAGACGATTCTACAGTCGCTGGAGATCAACGATCTGGCGATGCTTTTCGTGCCGGGCGAGGCGTGCGTCGAGCTGGGGCTGGACCTGCGTTTGCGGGCGGTTTCGCGGGGGTATGACGCGGAATTCACGGTTGGGCTGAGCAACGATTACGTCGGTTATTTTGTTCCGCCGGATTACTACTCGCAAAACGTGTATGAGAACAGCATGAACTTCTACGGGCCGCGGATCGGGACGTGGCTGGCGCGTGAGTTCAACCGGGTGCTGACCCGCGGCAAACCCGAGACGCCCGCCGAGGACGTCCCGGCCGAGGTGGTCGAGACGGGCGGGCCGGTGCAGCAAGTGGTGCTGAAGGGATCGGCTTACGAGATGGGGGTGCAGCGCGGGCGTCTGTTCAAGGAGACGATCGAAAACAGGTACCGGGCAAATATTATGGCGCGGGTCGAGTCGGGCGAACTGATGCCGAAAGACACCTGGTGGGAAAAAACGTGGCCGTACCTGGACGTGTCGAAACTGGCGCTGGTCGTGCTCGGCGTGGGTGCGCGGCCGCTCTTGCAAGGTGCGCAAAACGACCTGTACGAGGAGTTGCAGGGTATGGCGGACGGCGCGGAGTTGCCGTTTGACGCGTTGTGGCTGGTTCAGGCGTTGCCGACAATGGCAACACGGGACAACGCGGACACGTATTTCCGCACGTCGTTTTGCACGATGCTGGCGTCGGTAGGGGATCGGGCGGGTGCGTCCAACGTGCTGGTTGGCCGCAACCTGGACTGGCCGGAACCGTTTGGCGACGACCTGAAACCGGTCATCATCGACGTGCGCCCGGTCAGCGGCCGCAGGTATGTTCAAGTGGGATTTCCCTGGAATTCGGGCGTTTTCACCGGTATGAATGAAAACGGTGTGGTGGCGTGCGTCGAGCGCGTCGAGTCGCTCGGCCAGCCGCGCAGCGAAGGTCTGCCGGTCGAGTTTGCGCTGCGCGAAGTGATGCAATCGGCCAAAACGGCGGACGAGGCGGTTTTTATTCTGCAGCGCTACGCCCATCTGCGGGGGTATCACGTGCTGCTGGCCGACCCGGCCGGGCCGACGGCGTACGTGGTCGAGTTTGGCCGGTCACAGGCGCTGCGAAAGCCCGAGAACGGTTTTATCACGGGCGCCAATCCGAGTTCGGAGCGGGTTGATGAAGTGGCGAAAGCGCGGTATGCGCATGCAGTGAAGATAGTCGAGAGCGACCACGTGATAGGCTTGCCGCGGCTCAAAGAAGTGCTCGCGGATCAACTGCCCGGCGAAACGGGCATGAAGTCCATCTGGAACAGCAACACCCGGTATAGCGTGCTGTTTGAGCCGAAGGAGCGGGCTCTTCATGTGTCGGTGCCTGGCGAGGATGGCCGGCCCGGCGAATACGTGACGGTATCGCTGAAAGGAGACGCGCAATGAGCGATACGGTGCGCGTATACGGCGGCATCAAGCGCGGCGCCAGAAAACCCCGCGGCCGCAGGTATGGCGGGAAAGTGCTGCTGGCTGCGGTGTTGATAGCCGCGGGCTGGATTTATTGGACGACGCGGGACACGCACCCGGTCCAGTCGCTGATACCGGCGAATCGGGCGTATCACGTGGTTGCCAAGGACATCTTTGCGAAGCGCGCGCGGCTTGCGGAATCGCAGATCTGGAAGGCGCTGCCCCCGCAACTGGGCGTCGCGGATGTGCCCGCGAAACTCTCGCAGGACGTCGGGGTGCCGCAGTGGATTCTCAACAACCTTGTACCGGATGCGTGTTACGTCATGGGCAACGATGTCAAAGGTTTCGGGGACATGCTTGTTGTGACGCGGATGACGCGCGTAGGTACGCTGCTCGAGAAGCTGCGCGGGTTTTTCCCAGTGATCGAAGAAGACTGCGCGGGCGGGTTGAAGCTGCACAAAATGGGCGGGGTGTACTACGGTGTCCGTGGGCGGGTCTTGTTGCTGAGCGGGTCGCGGCCGGGCCTGATCGAGGCGCTCACGCTCTTGCCGGATGACGCGGTCAGTGCGGCCGCGCTCGAAGAGATGACGCAGTCGCTCGGGGATGCTGACATCTATGGCCGGTTTCAACTGGCGGAAGACGACCCGCTGGGTGACGTGATCGAGCGTGGGACGTTTTCGCTGCGTATCGACAAGACTGCGGCGACGGTGGCGTGCGAGAGCACGCTGCGGCCGGCGTGGCGCGAGAAGATGGCCGGCTTGCTCGAGGGTGTGACACCGCGGACGCTCGAGTCGCCGCCGGATGGGATGCTGCGGGTGTCGCTGGATCTGGGGAAACCGGTGGAGGCGTTGTGGAAATGCGCCGGGACACCATTTGGGAAGCAGGACGAGATGAACGAGTTGTGGGCGAAATGGTCGTCCGCGCCGGAAGAGGGCAAGCCGGGCCTTTCGCACACGGCGCTTGGGTTGTTAGGCGGTCTGGGCCCGGGGATGCGAGTCAGCCTGGTGGGCGTGGACCTGAACGAGATTGTTCCGGCCCCGGAGGTGGTGGCGACACTCGAGGCAGACCCCGTCAAGGTGTTGGAGGCGTTCAAAGGACTGCCGGCGCCGCCGGAGGGTTCTCAGCCGTGGGAGACGTACCTGCGCTATGACGAGACCGCCCAGGTGGTACGGCTGCCGCTGATCGGCGGCCCCAGCCTGGAACCCACCGCCGGTATCAAGGGAAATGCGCTGGTGATGAGTTCGAGCGGGACGGTGGCGGAATCGATGCTGGCCGACCCGGCGACGGCGAATCCACCGGATCTGCCCAAGCCGGGCAACGTATACGCCGCACTCAAGCCGCATGATTGTGGAAAGGCGGCGTTTGACGTGGCGATGATGCTGGCGGAGGCGGGGCTGCTTCGAGATTACTCGCCGCAGACGCTTCAGGATAAGTACGGCCCATGGCTGGAGAGTGCGGCGGGCGTGAAAGAAGTTTCGGCGTTGGCCGGATACGATTCGGGCAACGTGACGGTCGAACTGGGCCTGGTTTGTTCGGACACCGCCCCCGTCAACTGAACAGCCACATAAGCGAAAAACGGGGACTGGCTCGCATTTTTCGGCCCGAAGGCGGTTTGAAAAATGCGTGCCTGTCCCCGCTTTTCGCGCGCCAGCGGCTAACTGAACAGCCAATAAACGAATCCTATCATGCCCGCCACGCACAGCCACACCCCCACAAAACCCGCCGTCCCCACCAGCGACGGCTGCTGAATCTCGATGTCGGTGTTTGGAAAGAGTTTGCGGGACGGCGCGGGCTCGACGCCCGGGGGCAGCGTGAATGGGGCCAGGTGCGGCTCCGGCCGCAAGACGGGTGTGCGCAGGCAGGCGTAAAACCGCTCCAGTTTCGACTCGTCGGCGCGTCGTGTCAGCAGGCTCACGAGGATGCAAACGCCGAACCCGCTGATCAGGTATGCGAACATTTGCCAGGAAATCCGAAATTGGCCGCCCCACATCATAAATTCCGGCAGGTGGACCGCCGCCCACTCGTGGAAAAACGTCTGGCTGGTGACGAACATCAGCGCGAACGCGGTGGCCGTCCCGGCCCAGGCGCCGGCCACGGTGGTCCGCCGCCAGAATAAGCCGAGCCAGAAGGCGGGGCCCATCATGGCCTGGATCCGGAAAAACCATTCGAGCGCCGTGGGCACGCTCTTGAACCGGGATGCAAAAAAGATGCTGCAGAATACGATCACGGCAGACATGATCCGGCCCACGAGGATGTAGTGCCGGTCGTCACGGTTTTTCACGAGAAACTGGCGGTAGAGGTTCTGGGTGAACAGGCCTGATGACGACACCATGAATGCGTCGCACGACGACATGATCGACGCCAGCAGGGCCGCCAGGAAAAGGCCGATCAGGCCCGGCATGACGGCCGGGAGCAGGTCGTGGGCCATTGTGCCGTAGATGAGGTCCGGGCGGACGCTCGTGCCTGCATAGTAGACCACCCCCGCGAGGCCCGTGAGCATCCATGCGATAGTGCAGACGCGTTTAAGCAGGTTGCCGCCGGTGAACCCGACCCTGCCGTCCATTTCGGTACGGCCGCCGGCGCAGTTGCCCATGACGTGGGGTTGTGTAACGACGCCGACAAGGGCGTTGATGGCGAAAATGACGACGTGGAACAGGTTGATTTCGCCGGGGGCGACGAGGCTGAGCATACCCGGGTCTTTGATGCCGGCGCGGAGGCCGTCCATGCCGCCGATGGCCTGGAGCGCAAACGGCAGGATGATGAACGACAGAATGATCGTCAGGATTCCCTGGACAAAATCGGTGACGATCGCCGCGGCCAGCCCGCCCGCGACGCCATACACCACGAACAGCACCGTCATGGTTAGAATGGCCCATCGGGTCGAAATGGCGCCACCCGAAATGGCCTCGATGGTGGCGCCTGCCCCCAGCAGGAGCACGCCCATGTTCACCGTAAGCTGGAGTGTGCCGACGACGGCGTAGAGGGCGGCGGTTCTCCTGCCGTAGCGGTATTCGAAAAAGTCGCCCGTGGTGACGGCGCGCATCCGGCGGAATGCGGGCGCCACGACCCAGTAAAAAGGCGTAGCAAACAGCCACAGCCACTGATACCAAATGCCGCTGATGCCGTTGGTGTAGGTTTTCGATGAGACGGCGACGGCGTCGTTGCCGCTGGTGCCCGCCCCAAACGCGAAAAAAACCATGAATGTCTTGCCGAACCGACGGCCCCCGATAAAGAAATCTTCGGTGTTTCGGATTTTCCGCGCGGTCCAGACGCCGATTATGGTAATGCCGACCAGGTAAAACCACAGCGCCAGCCAGTCCCACCACCCAATGCCAAACATGAATGACTCCTTCGGCACATCATGTCAAGACGGTCGCGCGGGAGCGCGACCCCACCGCGTCGCTACCGCCGCCAGCCTGTGCAGGCGAGACGCCCGCACCACAATATCGCGGTCGCGGCCGCAGCTTACATCAAAAGAAAGACACCACCAAATTGCCCGGTTTTGCGGCACTTGGTGGTGTCCAACTTTCTATTCAGGGAGCGGTTTCCCTTTGGTTTCAGGGGCGAAGGGAAGAACGAAAATAATCCCCAGCAAGAACACCGAGGACAGCATGAGCGCGGCGCGCTGCATGCCGTAGGCGCCGCTGATCTGGCCAAACAGCCCCGGCGATGCGGCGGCGATGAACCTCGCAACGTTGTAGCAGAACCCGGTGCCGGTGGCACGCAGGCGCGTCGGGAACAGCTCGGGGAAATAGATGGCGAACCCGCCGAACAGGGTGAGCAGCGTGAAGCCCATGATGGGATACAGGAGGCAGACGCCCAGGAACGATTTCGTGAGGTAGAACGTGCCCGGCACAACAATGGCGCACATGATTAGCGAAACCAGGAAGGACATCTTGCGGCCCGCCCGCTGGGCCAGCCATGCAAATGCCATCACACCAAAGAATCCGCCGCCGTTCCAAAGCATGACCCCGTAGCTGACTTTGCGAGCGGCTTCGGACTGGAGTCCAGCGAGGTTCTTTGGATTAACGACGCTCATGGCAAGCTCGGGAGTCCAAGTCCCAATGCCCCAGAACCCAATGACGCCGATAGCGGCAAGGCCAACGCCAACCAGCGTGTTGCGGCGTAGTGTCCTGTCTTGGAACAGGTTGATGATGGAGCCGAGTTTCTTTCCCCCCGCCCTGGCTTTGTCTCTGCTCTCGACCCAGGCTTGCGGCTCGTGGATGAATGCGATGAGAACAAACAGAAGCAGGGCCGGCAGGAATCCCACCCCAAACACCCACCGCCATCCCAAATTGGGATTTGCACCGATCATCAAGTAGATAAAGCCCGCCAGAACGTTGCCCAGGGCCGAAGTCGCCTGGACCAACCCGAGCGCTGTGGTTCTGGCGTAGGCCGGGAATGTTTCGGCGACCAATGAGGCGCCTGCGGCAAATTCTCCGCCGATGCCAAGCCCCGTGAGGAACCGGAGCGCCACAAACTGAAAGGGCGTCTGGGCAAATGCGGCGAGTCCCGTGAAGACGGCGTATATGAGGATGGTGACGGCCATGGTCTTGGTCCTGCCGAGCCGGTCGCCAATCATGCCAAAAAACAGTCCGCCGACGGCCCACCCGATGAGCATCCAGGATTGTGCAATGCCGACGGCATGCTGGACTATGGGATCGGACGGTGCGAGCTGGAGCAGTTCAGCGAGTGCGGGCGTTTTGGCTTGGGCGTAAAGCCACTGGTCCATCGTGTCAAACAGCCAGCCAAAACAGGCAACTGTCAAAACAAGGTAATGGTAGCCCGTCAGGCCTTCCGTCCAACTCCTCCTACCGACTACCAATTCCCGTTCCGCCTCGTTTTTTAAGGCCATAAGTGGTTTCTCTTTCCTGTTTTACATTTTCCCGCGGCCAACCTGGTTGCATTTAAAGCACGGATACAATACAGATCTGGGTAGGCTTGTTCAATAAGTTTTTGGCCTGCGGGAGGAATGTTCCTTACTGGCGGGGCGTTGAAAAATCGGGCTGAATAAGGGTACCCTCAGCAGGGCTGTAGGCAGGCATCGGCATTTTGCGAGGTTTCCGGGCTTGAAACTGTTCTACATTATGTGTCTGCTGTTGACGGTGGCCTGCACAGGCTGTGCAACCAGCGGCGAGGCGCCGGAAAGTCCGGCTGAAGTCAGCCCTGCCGTGACACAACCGACGCCCGTGCGGCCGGAGACGATCCCGCCGCCGGTGCCGGCGCCGGCGACGCCCGCGCGGCCCGCCCGGCCGCCCAGAGACCGGCAGATCGAAGCCAAATCGCTGTCGGTGCAAGACGTCCAGCAACTGGAAAACAACCTTGTGCAGGCCCGCCTCGATGTGAAGGAGAAACCCCGGGATCCGCTGCTCCATTACAAGCTGGGAAATGTTTTGTTCGATTTGCACCGGTACCAGGAGGCGATACCGGCTTACGACCGGGCGATTGCGCTTGCTCCCACGATGGCGGCCGCCCATACCAACCGGGGCCTGTGCCTGAGGCGGGTCGGCCGGGTAGACGAAGCCATCCGGGAATACCGGGTTGCGCTCGATATCAAGCCCGACGACCCCGTGCTCCTCCAGAACCTCGCTATCGCGCTCGAGGGGGAAGGCGAAACGTCCGAAGCCGTCGATGTTCTTTCGCGTTTGGCGGAACTGCGGCCGGAGGACGTACCGGTTCTGGCGCGGTTGGCGCATGGGCTGTTTCTATTGGGGCGGTACAGCGAGGCGGGATGGTATTTCCAGGAAATCATCCGGCTCGATCCGGGGCTGGCCTCCGACTATTACAATCTCGGGCTGTGCTACTTTCATCTGGGCGACTATGATCGGGCGCTGATGACGTGGCTGACGGCGCTGGCGCACGATGGGCGCAACCAGTCCGTCAATAAAGGCCTGGCTATCCTTTACTGGAAACGGGCCGAATACGAGCAAGCGTGGGGCATGGTCGCCTCGTGCCGGAATAAGGGGATCCCGCTCGACGCCCAGTTTCTCGCCAACCTTCTCAAAGACAGCCAGAAAGTAAGCCCATAGGACTCATAGGACCTATAGGACGAATACGACCTATACAAATGAGTTACGGGGCTGAGCTTACGGGGCGTGTCTTCTGACTTCCTCGAGCACGCGCCCGACGACCTGATCGTGGGTAAGGCCGTCGCACTCGACGGTGATGTCGGCGTAGCGCCTATAAAGGGGCTGGCGTTCGTAATACAATTCGGCGATCGTTTGGCCGGGCGCGATCGCCAAGCCGCGCGACTTGATGTCCACCAGGCGCTTTTCCAGGGCCGGCAGGGGCAGCCGCAGGTGAATGGCGATGCCGCCGGTTCGCAGGTGGTCCATGGCGGGCTGGCTGTACACCACGCTGCCGCCGGTCGCGATCACGCTGTTGCGGCACGACATGGAGAGGACGTGGCGCTCTTCCATGGCCAGGAACGCGTCGAGCCCCTCGGTGTCGATGACGTCCTGGAGCAATCGGCGCTCGCGGACCTGGATCTGCACGTCCGTGTCGACGAAATCCCGCCGCAACATTTTCGCCAGGAGGACGCCCGCGGTGCTCTTGCCGACGCCCGGCATGCCAATCAAGACGATGTTTGAGTTAAGGCCGGTTGCCATTATTCGGCTCCTTTGACGCCGCGGAACTTGTCTTCCTCGTCGCGGAACAGGATGTTGAACGTGGTGAGGCTGCCGTACGCCCGGCTGATCAGCACCTGCAACTCGAGTTTCTCCTCGTTGCTCAGCGAGGGATGGTTGTTCAGCCTCTGCTCGAGCACCCGGAGTTTTTCCCGCACCGACGTGATCTTTTTAAAGAACACGTCGAGCGGCACTTCCTTCGGTTGGAGGTCCGAATCGAACGGCTCGAGGATCACCTTGCCGCCGTCCCACCGTGGCGCGATCTCGCAGCGCCCGCAACCCATCTCTTCCTCAAGAACCTCGCGCAAAGCGGCTTTCACGGACTCCCACGTCAATTCCATCTCAAAAGCCCCTCATTGCTCTTAGAATCTTTGTTCGCGACATCTGCGCGCCACGCGTAGATGTTAGCTTAAGGTCGCGAACAAAGATTCTGAATGCGGCTTCTTAGCCACCTTAGGGGATGCTACCACTTTCAAGCGCAAAAGACACGATCCGACCGATCCGTCCGATCCGTCCGATGAACTTCTTGCAGCCTCCAGCCTATAGCCTTCTCGTATTGACATGCTGGGGAAGTCGCCCGTATCATAGCGTTTCTTGGTGCACACTCCTGGTAGTTGGAAGCGGGGACCATGGGACGCGTCATCGTCATTGCCAATCAGAAAGGCGGGGTTGGAAAAACCACGACGGCGATAAACTTGTCGGCGTGCATGGCGGCTGCGGGCATGAAGACGCTTCTGATCGACCTGGACCCGCAAGGCAATGCGACGAGCGGGCTCGGCGTGCGGAAACAGTCGCTCGAGCGCAGCGTGTACGACGCGCTGGTGGATCACGTGGCCCTGGCGGATGTGGCAAGGCCGACGCTGGTCGACGGGCTGATGGTTGTGCCGGCGAACAAGGATCTGGTGGGTGCGGAGATCGAGTTGGTGGACGCGCCGGAGCGCGAATACAGGCTGCGGCGCCAGGTGGAAGAGATCCGGGATGCGTTTCACTACGTGTTCATCGACTGCCCGCCGTCGCTGGGCCTGCTGACGCTGAACGGGCTGGTTGCGGCGGACGGCGTTCTGATCACGCTGCAGTGCGAGTACTACGCGCTCGAGGGGCTGAGCGAGTTGCTGCACACGATCGTGCTGGTGCGGGACAAGCTGAACCCGCGGCTGCGCCTCGAGGGCGTGCTGCTGACGATGTACCAGCATACGAACCTGTCCAAGCAGGTCATGGACGACGTGCGTGCCCACCTCGGGCAGAAGGTGTACGAAACCGTGATACCGCGCAACGTGACGTTGAGCGAGGCGCCGAGTTTTGGGAAACCGGTCATTTACTACGATGTGAAATCACCTGGAGCGCGGGCGTACCTGGCCCTGGCGCGGGAGGTTGCAGCGCGTGGATAAGAAAAAAGGCCTTGGCAAAGGGCTGAGCGCCCTGATAGGTTCCGGCATGATGGCGGGCAACGGCGGCACGCTCGAGGACATCACGGCACTCAGCGGCAACGGCTCGAGAGAAAGCCTGCTCCACCTCGACCCCCGCGTCATCAAACCAAACCCCAGGCAGCCGAGAAAGGAGTTTGACGAAGAAACGCTACAGGAACTGGCCGACAGCATCCGCAGGGACGGCGTGCAGGAGCCGGTCATAGTTCGGCGGTCGGGCGGGGACTATGAGCTGGTGAGCGGGGAACGGCGCGTGCGTGCGGCGGTGATGGCGGATTTCGAGATGATCCCGGCGGTGTGCCGGGACGTGTCCGACCGGGACATGCTGAAGCTGGGCCTGATCGAGAACATCCAGCGCGAAGACCTCAACCCGATCGATCTCGCCCACGCGTACCACGACCTGATCCAGGAGTTGAACTGGACGCAGGAGCAGTTGGCCGACGAGGTGGGCAAAAAACGGGTCACCGTTACCAACACGCTGCGGTTGCTCAACCTGCCCGCGGACATCCAGGCGTTCGTGCTCGACGGCGCGTTGACGATGGGCCATGCGCGTGCACTCCTCGCCATCGACAAGCCGGCCGCGCAACGGGCCGCCGCGCAAAAAATCATCCGCGAAGGGCTGTCGGTGCGGCAGGCGGAAAGACTCGCGGGCCAGAAAGTCGAAGAACCCGAGGCAAAAAAGCCGCGACCGCCCGAGCGTAAAGATCCGAACATCGCAGCGCTCGAAGACGACCTCCGAAGACGGCTCGGGACAAAAGTCACCATCCGCGCCTCCAAAAAAAACCGGGGCAAAATCGAAATCGAGTTCTTCAACCTCGACGACCTCGAACGCATCCTCGCGGTTATTTCCAGTTCGCGCTGAGGCGGGAAATGCGGTTATTTGACCCGTCTCCCTCCAAACGAGTACAAATGTAGGAAAATCCGCTCGCGAGGAGCGCCGCAACAATGACAGCTTTTACCGAGTACGTCAGGGAAATCAAGAAGAACCTTGATCGAGGCGACTCCACCGAGCACACCCACCGCTCTGCCTTGAAGGCGCTGCTTGAATCTTCAGGAAAGCACATTGTCGCCACAAACGAGCCACGCCGGATTGTCTGCGGCGCGCCGGATCTCAACATCACCCGCAAGGGCGTCCCGCTCGGGCATGTCGAGGCCAAAGACGTTGGTGCTAATCTCGATGAGATGGAGCGCGGCAAAGGGCCGAGCGGTGAGCAATTCACTCGATACCGCGATGGCTTGCCCAATTGGATTCTTACGGATTACCTGCAATTTCGTTGGTTCGTGAACGGAGAGAAACGCCTGACCGTCTGCCTCGCGGAATTGGACGCCAAAGGCCAAGTCAAGCCGTTGCGCGATGGCGAAGAAAAGCTCGCCCAGTTCCTCACGGCTTTTTTCGAGCAAGAGGCTTTAACCGTCGGTACCGCCAAAGAACTCGCCAAGCGCATGGCAGGCATGACGGGCATTATCCGCGACTTGATTGTCAAGACGTTCGACCACGAGAAGGAACAAGGCTGGCTCCACAACTGGCTCGCCGCATTCCGCGAAACGCTCATCCCCGAGCTGGACGAGAGAAAATTTGCCGATATGTTTGCCCAGACGCTCGCCTACGGTCTGTTCGCCGCCTGCGTCCACACGCCCGCGAACAAGGAATTCTCTCGCGAAATGGCGGCCTACAACCTGCCCAAGACCAACCCGTTCCTGCGCAAGCTGTTTGCCGAGATTGCCGGCGTGGACATGCCGGACTCCATCGCCTGGGCCGTGAACGACGTTGTCGAACTGCTCAAGCACGCCAATATGTATGAAATCCTCAAGCACTTCGGCAAAGGCAAGGGCAAGGAAGACCCGGTCGTCCACTTCTACGAAACCTTTCTCGCCGCCTACGACCCGAAGATGCGCGAAGTCCGCGGCGTCTATTACACGCCCGAACCCGTCGTCAGCTACATCGTCCGCTCCATCGATCACCTGCTCAAGACCCGCTTCAACCGCCCGAAAGGCCTGGCCGACGAAAACACGCTCATCCTCGACCCCGCCACTGGCACTGCCACGTTCCTGTACTTCGTCATCGACCAGATTCACCAGAAGTTTGCGAAGCAAGCCGGCGCGTGGGACGGCTACGTAACTAAGCATCTGCTTAACCGCATCTTCGGCTTCGAATTGCTCATGGCCCCGTACGCCATTGCACATCTGAAACTCGGAATGCAATTGCAGGAAACCGGCTACCAGTTCGGCTCCGAGCAACGCCTCGGTGTCTATCTCACCAACACGCTCGAAGAAGCCGCCCAAAAGAGTGAACAGCTCTTCGCCAGTTGGGTAGCCGAGGAAGCCAACGCCGCCGCCAAAATCAAACGTGACGACCCCATTCTTGTTGTCCTTGGCAATCCGCCTTATTCAGGAATTTCCGCAAACCGAGGCGAATGGATTACAGCACTTATTGGGGACTATCGTGTTGTCGACGGAAAGCCGCTTGGAGAGAAAAAAGTCTGGCTATCCGATGACTACGTGAAGTTCCTCCGCTTTGGGCAGTGGCGAATAGAGCAAACGGGGCAAGGCATTCTTGCTTTCATCACGAATCATGGCTATCTCGACAACCCGACCTTTCGCGGGATGCGCCAGTCACTAATGAACACATTCAGCGAGATTTATGTTTTCGATCTCCATGGCAGTTCAAAGAAAAAGCAAGAGCGTCCTCCAGGAAGTGAAGACAAGAACGTGTTTGACATTCAGCAGGGAGTCGCCATTGCCTTTTTCATAAAGGAGCCAAAGAAAAGCGGCCCGGCAAGAGTTTATCATGCGGAACTTTGGGGGACTCGCGAAGCGAAGTGCCAGGAACTTGCCGAAACAGCAATCGCGACCACGACCTGGAAGCAAATTCAGCCACATTCTCCGTATTACTTCTTCGTCCAGCGGAGCAAACGACACGGAAAAGAGTTCGAATCTGCTTGGAAAGTCAGCGACATTTTTCCTATCAATCAATCCGCGGTCGTTACAGCCAGAGACGGTTTTGCCATTGCGTTCGATAAGAAAACGTTGAAACAACGCGTGGAACTTTTCCGTGACAAGACTGTAGATGACGCGACCGTGGAAAATCAGTTGCGGCTTGTAGAAAACTACGCATGGCGCATTTCAGCCGCCAGAAAAGAATTAATGAGTGTCACCGACTGGGAAAGCTACTTTGCGAAGGTCCTATATCGTCCCTTTGATGTTCGTCACATCTACTACCATCCCGCCGTAGTTTGGCGGACACGTGATGGGATCATGCAGCATATGCGACAGAAGAACTTGGCTCTCGCTACAACTCGAAGCATTGAGATTGCTCAGTTCGAACATGTTCATTGCACACGTGAGATCATGGACCACCACGCAGTGTCGCTCAAAGAAGTTAATTACCTGTTTCCACTGTATCTCTACATGGGTGGAAAAAAGAAAAGGGGCGAATGGGATAAAGTATTGACACTAGCATTATTTGAGCCGCCAGAAAGTTATTGCGCGCGCCGCCCGAACCTTAGTCCCGAGTTTCTGAAGGCGTTGGCGGACAAACTGAGGCTGCCGCAAGAGGGGCAGCACGGAATGCCGAAGGGCGTGACCCCCGAAGACATCTTCCACTATGCCTATGCCGTGTTCCACTCGCCCACGTATCGGACGCGCTACGCCGAGTTCCTCAAGAGTGACTTCCCGCGCCTGCCGCTGCCGGGCAACGTGAAACTGTTCCGTGCTTTAGCAGCCAAAGGCGCGGAGTTGGTCGTGCTTCACCTGATGGAATCGCCGAAGCTCGACAACTTTTTCACCGAATGGCCGATCAAGGGCGACAACGTCGTGGAGCGGGTGCAGTACACGGACAACGACAAGCAGGTCTGGATCAACAAGGCGCAGTATTTCGGCGGCGTGCCAAAAGCGGTCTGGGAGTTCCACATCGGCGGCTACCAAGTCTGTCACAAGTGGCTGAAGGACCGAAAAGGCCGCAAGTTGACGTATGACGACACCCAACATTACCAAAAGGTCGTAGTTGCACTAAACGAAACGGTCCGTCTTATGCGCGAGATAGACGAAGTAATCGAGAAACATGGCGGCTGGCCGAATGCATTTTCAAGTTCTTAATGACGTATTCTGCCCGCTGAAGTGAAGCGGGTGCTCTGCTATGTTACTGGATTGGAAGGACTACGCCCAATGATTGACATCAAACTCCTGCGTGAGACGCCGGATGTTGTGCGGCGCGCGCTCGAGAACCGGCAATACCCCATTGACCTCGACCCCATCCTCCAACTCGATGCGCGGCGCAGGCAGCTTCTTTACGACATGGAGCAGCTTAAGGCGGAGCAAAACCGGGCTTCGGAAGAGATCGCCAAGCTGAAACGGGCCAAACAGGATGCGTCGGATCAGATCGCGGCGATGAAGTCGGTGAGCGAGAAGATCAAGGAATACGCTGAGCAGGTCAAACAGGCGGACGCCGAGCTCGAGCAGCAGTTGCTCGTTATTCCGAATATTCCCGACGAATCTGTCCCTGCGGGGCCGGACGCTTCGGCGAACCGGGAGGAACGACGGTGGGGCGAGCCGCCGAAGACGGATTTTGAGCCCAGGGACCACGTCGAGATCGGGGAAATGTGCGGCATCCTGGATTTCGAGCGGGCGGCGAAAATATCGGGGGCGCGGTTTACGCTGTCGCGTGGTGCGGGCGCCCTGCTCGAACGGGCCCTGATCAATTTCATGCTCGAGACGCATACGCGCGAGCACGGCTACACCGAAATCCTCCCGCCGTTCATGACGAACTCCGACTCGATGCGGGGCACGGGGCAGTTGCCGAAGTTTGCCGCCGACTTATTTAAAGTGGAAGGTGCCGACCTGTGGCTGATCCCGACCGCCGAGGTGCCGGTGACGAACATCCACCGCGACGAGATACTCGAAGAAAACCAGTTGCCGATCAAATACTGCGCGTACACGCCGTGTTTCAGGAGTGAGGCGGGTTCGTACGGCAAAGACACGCGCGGCATGATCCGGGTGCACCAGTTCAACAAGGTCGAGCTGGTCAAATTCACCACGCCCGAGCAGTCGTGGGACGAATTGGAGAAACTGACCAACGACGCCGAATCGATCCTGCAGCGGCTTGGGGTGGCGTACCGTGTGGTGACGCTGTCAACGGGCGACCTGGGGTTCAGCTCGGCGAAGACCTACGACATCGAGGTGTGGCTGCCGGGCCAGAACGCGTACCGCGAGATCAGCTCGTGCTCGAACTTCACGGATTTCCAGGCGCGCCGGGCGGGCATCCGGTTCCGGCGGGACAAGAAGCCGCAGTTCGTGCACACGTTGAACGGTTCGGGGCTGGCGGTGGGCAGGACAGTGGTCGCCGTGCTCGAGAATTATCAGCAGCCTGACGGGTCGGTGGTGGTACCGCCGCCGCTGCGGTCGTACATGCACGGGTTGGAACGAATCGAGGCGCGCCGATGATCGACTTTTTCAGGGAAGCTGCAAAAGCGCTGAAAAACGCGAGCTGCGCCGTGGCCGTCACGGGCGCGGGCATGTCGGCCGAAAGCGGGATACCCACGTTCCGTGGCGCGGGCGGCATTTGGGAGAAATACCCGCCGTCCGAGTACGCCACCATCGAAGCCTATAACGAAAATCCGGAGAAAGTGTGGAAGTTCTGGCTTGAACTCGCGGAGCAACTCAAGGACAGCAAGCCCAATCCGGGCCACTACGCGCTCGCCGAACTCGAGCGGATGGGCATCCTCAAGGCGGTCGTGACGCAAAACGTCGACAACCTCCACCAGGACGCCGGCAGCAAAAACGTCATCGAGTATCACGGCAACGCCAAATGGCTCGTCTGCCCGCGGTGCCGGCATCGCGACCCGCTCGACCTATCCCAGCACAGCCTCAGCCCACCCTATTGTTTCTGCGGCACGTTGATGAAGCCGGACGTGGTGATGTTCGGCGAGCCGATCCCGAGCCAGCCGCTGGTCGACGCGGCGCGGATGGCGGAATCGTGCGACGTCCTGCTGGTCGTGGGCACCTCGGCGCAGGTGTACCCCGCCGCGAGCCTGCCGGTGTTCGCCAAGCAGAACGGGGCCTACATTATCGAGGCCAACACGGAAACCACGGACTTCACCCGGACTATCACCGACGCGTTTCTGCACGGTCCCGCCGGAGAAACCCTCCCGCGCCTCGTTGAACTTATCAAAGAGGACGACGAATAGGTTCAGGATTGTGTGAGGCGGTTGAGGAGGCGGCGGGCGGCCGTGCCCGCACGCGAATCGAGGGCGGCGAGGACATCGAGGCGGCCGTCAACCTTCGCTTTGAACGTGTCGAACGTATCCGATCGGTCGATCCAGATGCGCCGCAGGTCGAACCGGTTCGCAGCGGGGGTGTTTACGCCATACCTGTTGGACGCGGCCTGGCGGAACCCGGCTTCCCTGGCGAGGGCCATGCTGAGCTCGTTGTAGTCGGCGCGCGACCCGAATGGATACGCGAACGAGGCGACCTCTCTGCCGATCTGCTGTTCGATCAAGCACTTGGCTCCGGCGATTTCGTCGTTCTGCACATCGCGGTCGAGCCCTGCCAGTCTCGGGTGTGTTTTGGTGTGGCATCCGATTTCGAATCCTGCCTGTTCCAGGTCTTGAATGTTTTGCCACGACATCAGCGCGGCGGAGGCGGTGTCGTGGTCGAGCATGCCGCCGACGCGCCCGGCGACAACAAAAAACGTCGCAGGCAGGTCGAGTTCGACCAGGACGGGCGCGGCGTTGGTGTAGTTGTCGAGGTAGCCGTCGTCGAACGTGATGGCGACGCCTTCTTCACCACCGGCAGCGGCCTCAAAACTTATGACGTGCGCGCACTGCTTGAGCCACTCCATCTGGAGCCGGAAATCGGAGGGCGCCACGTTCATCTCGTGCGGACGCCGGCCAACGCTGTGATACGTGAGAATTCTGGAGCCGCTGCGCCTGAACAGGGGCCCGGCAAACAAGGCGGCGCGTTTGACGGCTTTTTTGACGGCGCCTTTGATGTCAGCCGGCGGCACGGGCATCCTCCCTGGCTGTCATCGTGCCCCAGACGTAGCCGCACGCGTAAGCGCAGTACGCCGAGAACCTCAGGAACCGCCCCTGCGCAAGCGCCTTGGCAAGCCGCAGCGGAAACCGCGCCAGCCGATACGCGAACGAACGCCGCGACCGGAACGAGCCCGCCTCGAGGCTCTCGTGTGTTTCGTAGACGGCGGCGGGCTGAAATTTTCTAGCGTATGCCGAGCCGTAGCCGTTGCGGAAGAAGATGCGCATCAGCCTGCGCCACCCGTCGGGCAGCGGGTGGTAAATGGCGGCGTGGGGGACGAGCACGACCCGGTAGCCGGCGGCTCGGAGGCGGACGCGGAGGTCGGGGTCGAGGCCGCGGAGCAGGTCTTCCCGCTCGCCGCCAACCTGCTTAAACACGCGGGCCGGAATGGCGCAACACCCGTGGCAGGCGTAGTCGCTGTCGGTTATTTTGTCGACAACGGGCGTGTTGAACCGGGGGAACTGCTTCGCGGCGCGCCGTTGAAACGGCGTGGCGGCGGCCGGAACGACGATGCTGGCGCCGGCCATGCCGATCGCGGGGTCGGCGTCGAGCGCAGCGACCAGCCGCTCGAGCACGTTGTCGCCCTCGAGGCACGAGTCGTCGTCGAGGATGACAAGGATCTCGCCGCGGGACATGGCGGCGCCCTGGTTGATGGCTTTTCCCTGGGGCGCGACCCCCTGGATGAGGTGGATCTCGATGTCCTTCAGCGTTTGCCGCCGAATGCTTTCCAGCAGCCGCGGGACAGCGCCGCCGCGATCGCCGTCGAGCGACGGGATGACAATCGAGGCGCGGGGTTTCGCGCGATGTGGTTGGTCGTGCATGGGCGCCCGAACCGATGACTCAGGTTTAGTTCGACAACAGTTTTACCAGCGCCCCGAACCGTACAAACGGCGTAGACGCGGCGATGACGGCTCCCTGGGCGGCCGGCGAGCTTGCCACCACGGGCGTGATTGCGGGTGCGGCTTTATAGTAGGCGGCCACAACGCGCGGGCCGCCAGGCGCCGACATCAGGACATGGTCGCGCAAAGCGCGGAGCCCTTGAAGGGCAGCGGGCGCCGCCGCAAAAGCTTGCGAAAGCGGGCAACGGTCGTCTTTAAAAGTCCTGCAATCGTCGGCGCCTTGCGCGGTGGAAGGCGGGGTCTGGTCGATGTACGGCTGGATGGCGGGATAGAAATCGTGAAACGACGCAAACCAGTCGATGTTGTCTTCGTTGGTGACGCAGGAATGGTCGGGTCCCTGACTGAGCATTCCGACGATCCGGTTGTTCTCGGTGGGGTTGTCCAGGAGCAGGCAAGACCCCGACGACCCGGCTTCGGTGACGCCCACGTCCCAATGAATGAGTGTCTGATTTTCTCTGCCATTCTTATCTTCGTTGATGGCGCGGACGGAGCCTCGAGTGATGCGCATGTGTGTGGCGTCGGGATGGTGGATGCACTTGACGGGGTCGCCGGGGCTGAGCAGGCGGGCGTCCCATCCGAGGTAACTGCGCCCGTACAGGCCGACAGGCACCTCGCCGAGTTGGATCAACGTGGCGTCGAGGGGGGCGTTGGTGGCGAGGAGTTGTTGGCCGTAGCTGCGGAGCGGCAGCGAATTCCTGACGGGGGGAGTGCCGCCACACTCGGCGGTGCGGTAATCCCACATGACTTCGGTGTTCTGGGCTTGCTGCTGCGAACAGATGCAATGGTTTGCCGTGATGAAATAGGGTTCGAACTCGGGCGTTAGAGAGTTGTTGATGAGCGTGCCGGAGCAGAACCACTCGGCCTGAACGAGAATGATGGCTACGCCGCTCGATGCCTCGAGGGTGGCGGGGTCGGTTTCGCAGGCGATGTCGACGTTGCACCGCAGCTCTTTGGCGACTTCTTGAAGGGAGCGGAAGATGTGGGAATAGGCGGTGAGAGCGAGGCCGGGGGTGTCTTGGCAGGGGCTTTTTACCAGCAGGACCGCCTCATCGCCCAGGACAGTCGCCGCCCAGACTTCCGCCTCCCCGCCCGTAGTGGCTGTATAAGGTCCGAACGAAGCGAGGTTGACCGGGTCGACGACCCAGGCCTCCTCGCCCGGCTGAAGGCCCGACACGTCCAGGCGCAGTTTGACGCCTTCTGCATCGACTGAAATGACGCTCGCCACGTAGACGGTGACGCCGCCCGACTCCAGCACCGGCGCGCCCAGCAGATTCTCGGCGGCAAGCGTGGTTTCCACGATTTCGCCGCCTTTCAAAGGCGTTCCCTTGGCTGTTGGAGCCTCCGCTTGGAGGGTTTTGGTCGCCCCTTCAAAATCCTGGAAAAGGTGGAACGTTTGGCGGGCGGCCAGGCACTTTTCGAGGTCGTCGAGGGGCAACGGAGACGCCGATTTTGCCGGGGAAGGCGGGATGCAGGCGCCGTCGGCGAAGGGTGCGCGCGCCTGTGCAAAAGCCACCCCGCACAGACAGCACATCGCCGCCAGACAAGCAAAAACATGAGCCATGCACAGGGATCTACTCATCGTGTTCTCCTTCGTACTGCTGGTAGCAAACCTAGCATAACGAGTCCGCGGGGCAAAGACAACCGCGGCTGACAAGGCGTGGTTGAAGCGACTGGGTGAAACCGTTATGGCCGGTGGAGAACGGGTGTGCAGTTGTTTGAGGATATTGACAATTTGGTTGCGGGTTGACACGGACTGGTTGGATTTCCTACCATAATGTAAGAAACCGGAAAAGAGGACGCTTATGCAGAATTTGCAATCCGAAGTGCGGCGAGAAGTATCCGAGTTGTCGCTTTTGTTCGAGATCAGCCAGACGCTGGACCGGACCATGGACCTGCGCGGTGAGGTGGGCGCGGTGTTGAAGGCAATTGCGAAACACACGGGCATGGTTCGTGGCACGTTGACGCTGCTGAACCGTGAAACGGGCGAGATTTACATCGAGGAGGCGTTCGGCCTGTCGCCGCGACAGCTCGAGCGCGGCCGGTACAAGCCGGGGGAAGGCGTGACGGGGATGGTGGTCCAGACGGGCCGCCCCATGGTGATCCCGCGGGTGTCGGAGGAGCCTCTTTTTCTGAACAAGACGCGGGCGCGCAGCCAGTCCAAGGAGGACATCAGCTTTATCTGCGTGCCGATCAAGCTGGGTGCCGAGACAATCGGTGCGCTGAGCGTCGACCGGCTGTTCGCGGATTCGGTGACGCTCGATGAAGACATGCGCCTGCTCTCCATCATCGCCATCATGATCGCGCAGGCGGTCCGGCTTCGGCGGGAGGCCCAGGAAGAAACCCACAGGCTGATGGAGGAAAACCTGCGGCTGCAAGAGGAGCTTCGGGAGCGGTTTCGGCCGACGAACATCATCGGCAATTCGAGCGCGATGCAGGCCGTGTTCGATATGATCGCGCAGGTGGCCAAGAGCGACGCGACCGTGCTTATCCGCGGCGAAAGCGGCGTGGGCAAAGAACTGGTGGCACATGCCATTCATTACAACAGCCTGAGGGCGGAAAAACCGTTTATCCGGGTGAATTGCGCCGCATTGCCCGAATCCGTTATCGAGAGCGAGCTGTTCGGCCACGAAAAAGGGGCCTTCACCGGGGCAATCGCCCAGCGCAAAGGCCGGTTTGAACTGGCGCAGCGCGGGACCATCTTCCTGGACGAAATAGGCGACCTGTCGCCGACGACGCAGATCCACCTGTTGCGGGTGCTCCAGGAGAGGGAGTTCGAGCGGGTTGGCGGCGCCGAGACCATCCGTGCGGACGTGCGGGTGCTGGCAGCGACCAACCGGGACCTCGAAGACCTCATGAAAAAACGGGTGTTCCGGGAAGACCTGTATTACCGGCTCAACGTGTTTCCGATCCACATCCCGCCGTTGCGCGAACACCGGACGGACATCCTGTTGCTGGCCGACCATTTTGTCGAGAAGTACGGCAAAAGCGCCGGGAAAAACGTGCGGCGGATCTCGACCCCGGCAATCGACATGCTTTGCCGGTACCATTGGCCGGGGAACGTGCGCGAGCTCGAGAACTGCATCGAACGGGCGGTGCTGCTGACCAGCAACGACGTTGTCCACGGCCACCACCTTCCCCCGACGCTGCAGACGGCCGAATCCACCGGCACCGTCATCACCGAAACGCTCGAAGACAAGCTCAACACTATCGAGCGCGAGATGATTATCGAGGCGTTGAAGAGCTGCCGGGGCAACAAGGCCAAAGCCGCCCAGATGCTCGGCATCACCGAACGCGTGATGGGGCTGCGCGTCGACAAGCACGGGATTAAACCCCGCGAATTCCGGACGCCCAGAGTCCGGCAACCGCGAAACTGACCGGCGGTGGCCAGATAAACAGGCCCCGGCCCTGGTTAGGGTCTGCCCCGTACCCCGAACGCGACTTCGCTTGGTATCTATTGACGCCGGGCAGCCCCTCTGGTATATTAAACTCAATCCAGAATTCTGGAGGTGGAAGGTATATGCCTTCGCGGCCCGAAAGGGCCGTTTCTTATTCACGGCAACCACTTGCGCCCCCAACCTTCGATATGTCCATTCGGACTCCGCAAGTATTTCGATTCCTCCAAAACCGTGACGATCTCCCCGCCGACTCCTGATTCAGCGCCTCGCCGGCTCCTCGCCAGCTTGGGTGGGAGCCTTGTACGCTTCCCTTCCAGTTTCCTTTCGAATACTTCTCCTCCCTAGGTAACGTGTCACTGGGAAGTACATTGTTCTTGCTTGCAGTTTTGGCACCCTTTCTGCTGCGGACTTGCAATAAGACAGAATTTCCTGTACAAAATGCCTAGGTGTTGGCACGTGGAAGGGACAAATTCGCAAAAACTTCAGGCAAGATTAGGTAAGCGTACCGGTCGAGTTTACCGCACCTGACCGCGACTAGCAGGGAAATTGCGATATTGCAGTGCTCAGAAATGTGCAAATGTAATCTGCAGTTTGTGCTACACTGAACCAAGGAAAGAGGCCCACAGGGTTTGAGTAACGCTGGAGGTCCCGAAACCGTGAGACATCAATTCTTATCCGAGGCCGGACTTAACAAGCGATTTATTACAGATTTGAAACAGATCCTTGCTGTAGCACCTGACACACTTGTCAAGCTGGCTTTCATCCTCGCAGAAATTGCCGGAACCAAGAAGATTCCGCCAGAGGAAGAGGAAGAGGAAGCAATCGTGCAAAAAATGCGAAAATTGCTGCCCGATGATGAGCAAGACGTATTTGAGTCAAGAGTGCGGTTACTAGCCTTCCTAGCTACACAAGTTCGCCGCATGCCCAGCGAGGAGTTGACGGCTGAAGCGATGCAAGAGACAGCAAGTGGACTCTCTCTTGCCGAACCTGAGCGGGGTAATTTCCTTAGTCTCCTTTCACAAGTCGTGGCCCAGGCTGCCGAAATAGAGAAATCCGCCCGGTATGACTTTTTCATGAAATGTGGCAACCCGCACCTTCAGGACGTTTTCGCCACTTGTGACTTGCGACCGGTTTTCGCTCGCGGCACTTCAGATGATTCTGAACCACGAGAGATTTTGACATGGGAACCTGTAATCCAACTTGAATTCGTAGGAGAACTCAACGAAGTCATAAAGAACCATCACTTTGTTCTTACGAGTAAAGACCTTGCCATGCTGATGAGAAAACTCAAACGGGCAGAACAAGAGTTGGAGCTCGTAAGAAGACAAGCCCAGTGCCTTCTCGCATTACCCGACAGCAAGGAGATTTCGGATGAACGGTGAACTGACAATTCCCCAGTACTACGGATGTAGTTATCCTAGATGGTATAAGGATCCGGGTATTTTTGTGCATCGTGTTCACCCTACTTCACCTCGGCCGGTGAATCCCAAGTCCAGAGAAGGTTCTTTACCGCAAGTCGCTGCTTCGATCCACGAAAAACGCTACAAGATCTCCGTCTTGACACGGACGCCGGGACTGTCTGAAGGGATGCTGTGGAAACGTCTGTTTTGCACCGATGAAAAGACGGCTGCTGATAGTGAATTTGTACCGGTGGCCGCATTTCCTAGTGAAATCGAGTGGATGAACGCGATGTTGGCAGAGAGGAGAGAGTTTGAGCGGCAGTTTCCCGAGCTTCTCAATAGGTACAGAGGCGCGTTTGTTGCGCTCTACGGAGGGCGTGTTATTGCAAGCGGAAGCGATCCCGATGAGGTTCACAAGCAGGCACTCAACCGCGTGTTGGGGTCAGTGCAGCAAGCCGAACAAGAGTCTCCCCCGCCTATTCTCGTCAAGAAATGCGACGAGTCAGAAATGGAAGAAGGAGTGACCAGGCTGCCCGCAGTTTTTCGGGGGTGTGTGGTCAACGCCCGACATGGCAGCTTTTGACATAATTCATAAGCTTGCCTACGGGACAAAAACGCCAGTGGGGTTGGTGTCGCTCGAAGTTAAGTCCGAACGTACCAACCAGAAACTCCGCTGTGACAGCGTCAAGAAATACGAAGGAGTATTGGATACAGGTTCAGGATCTACGTATTTTCCGTTGAAATGGCTCTCCGAATTGGGACTCAAAGAGATCGTATCCGCTCCCGAGGCGAAGGAGGTCGGAACGCTCTTGGGCACCGGCACGGTTCTCTTCGTGGATTGTCATGTGCGTCTTTGGCTTAATGGTCTAATAGTTCCCGATAAAGTTAGAGTCCTGTCTCCTTTTGGAAAGTACATCACAGATAGGACGGGCAAGATGAAATGCATCCCCATCAAAGATCTTCCATATGCAATAATAGGTCAAGACGTGCTGCTAAAATTTTACACTCGTTTTGATGGCCCACTGTGGGCCGGTGCAATTCGTGAAAGACCCTGTTGTAGTGCTCCGCCTCGGAAACCAAGCTGCTTCCGGCGGCTCGCATCACTTATCCGCTCATCATAGTTTCCCCACGGTTAAGACGCTTCACACAAGCTCTGCCACTATCGGTTCCCTCTTGTCCTCCTGATATTCTTTAGCTTTTCAGTGAACTACAACTACGTACCGAAGCCCGCCCGTGAACGTTCCCGGGGCAATATACGGCACAGGACGGATAAGCAACGGCACAAGGTGTTGTTTAAGTTTCTGATAAGGGGCACCTTGCGTGTTCGGCGGTTGGTGGGGCAGTGGGTGAGGTTGGGGGAGTGTAATGGCGGCACAACGAGTTGGCGGCGGGCTGATGGCGCGTGTTATCATTACGTGTTGGGCGGAATTTATTCCCGCGCGGGCATGTTCCGAAACAAGCCCTTCGAGCGGAGAGTTGAAGAAGTCGGAGGGTCCGATGAAGTATTACAAAACCAGCCAGCCGGTGCCTGGGAAGGGCGAGGCGTGGATGTTCTACGAGTGCAGCGACGAGGGCCGGATTCTGCGGTATGTGACGTTCATCCCGGCCACGGGCGAGATCGAACGCAACAGCAATCCGGTCGTCAAGAAACTTTACCGGCCGGACCTTCTGACGGATTCGTCGGCGCAGGAGTTTTCCGACGCGCTTGCGCGCCACTGGCCCCAGTAATAGGCCCGGCCGTGGGCCGGATTGCAGAAAGGATTTAAGACATGGCGGAGAACAAGCATTTCAGTCCCGACATGACGATAGCCGAGGCGATGGCCGTACATCCGAAGGTATCGGAAGTGTTTGCGGCGTTTCATCTCGGCGGGTGCGCGCATTGCCGGATTAACGAGGTCGAGACGCTGGACCAGGTCTGCGAGGGCTACGGGATCGATCAGGCGATGCTGATCGAGGTGCTCGAGGGCCTGATGGAAGAAGACGAAACCCCCGACGCGACACAGGCGTAGCCACCCCATATGGCGTAATCATAAAGCCGGTATGGCCTCGATTCGAGGCGGCGCCGGCTTTTTTCATA
>Ga0315285_10001197_pt1 | contig 27165 bp, 21 predicted proteins | sample YL17G09_36_MG_FD_203698 | JGI IMG/M metagenome (GOLD analysis project Ga0315285, IMG submission 203698) | Sediment microbial communities from Yellowstone Lake, YNP, Wyoming, USA - YL17G09_36 | ecosystem: Environmental > Aquatic > Freshwater > Lake > Sediment | place: USA: Wyoming | collected... | reverse complement strand
ACCCAAACAGTGAGGCGGAAAAAACCTCTTCCGGGCAGAGCCGGACACAGTTATAACAATAAATACATCCGGGCATTATCCTGACCTGGGGATCTATTGAAATGATCCTGACCGGACATGCCTCCAGGCATTTTTGGCATTTGGAACATTTCTTAGGATGAATGCTGATTTTGGGCATAACCAGGCCCAGGGATTTCATGTTAACCCTCCGGGAAAGCATTCGAACCAGCGCGCGCTTGTTCTCCAAGGCCTGCCAGGCAATCGAATCCGCGAAGCCCTCCTCTTCGAACGATAGCGAAACGATCTTTTCAACCAATTTCCTCACTAAGGTCTTTTCTCCCGCATCCGGATGATTTTGGCCCAAGGGCCTTTCTCCCCGGAACATCAGGGAGTGTTTCCCGAGGAACTTGCCGGCCCCGGCGATCAGGTATCCGCGTTTTTTCAGGGAACGGGACAATTCCGAGAGGGCCTCCCCGCTGTTCACCCCGCCATACGTAACGAAGGGAACCACCGGCCGGTTATGAACCCGGGGAAGCCGGGAAACAAACCACTCTACGGGAGGAACGATATGCCAGGAATAAACCGGAGATCCTATTAGAAAAAGATCCGCCCGCTCCAGGAAATCAATTTCTAATTCCGAGATCCCCTTCCGGGTCAACCCGGTAAGATCCCGGGTCCGGGCGTCAATACCCTTCTCCTGGAAAATATCCCGGAACCATTCGGCGATAATCCGGGTGTTTTCCTGGGCGGAGAAGAAAACGATCGCAACCTTGTGAATTTTGTTCGCCATCTGCGGGAATCCTTTCCTTTTCGAAAGGGAATTCTAACAAATTCTGATTCAATTCCAATAACCGCATACGAGATCGTTCCCGAAAAATGAACCTCCCCGCGGCAGAGACCGCGGGGTTACCTTATTTCTGTCATTCCCGCCCTTCGGCTACGCTCAGGATAAACTCCAGCGGGAATCCAGTTTTTTTCGGAAATCCCTGGATCCCTGCTTTCGCAGAGCCTGCCCCGGACTTGATCCGGGGGATGACGGACAACTTAAGGATATTTCTTAGATACCCCGCGGTCTTGCCGCGGGGAGCTTTATTAACTTCTTAATAAGTTTGATCTTTTTAATTTACCTTGAAATTAAAAGCATTTTTCGGTTTAATTTACCCGGTTGAGATTCCAACCCGAAAAGGAGACCAATCATGTTCAAGACCAAAATCACCAAAATGCTGGGAATCGAGCACCCGATTATCGGCGGCACCATGATGTGGCTGGCCACCCCTGAGTTTGTCGCCGCCATTTCCAACGCCGGCGCCCTGGGCATTATAGCCTCCGCCATGTTTTCGGAAAAGGAAGAATTCCGGAAAGCCGTTAAGAAAATAAAGAGCCTGACTTCCAAACCCTTCGCGATCAATCTTAATCTTTTTCCCTCACTCCGCGCCATTCCTAACGAAGATTTCATCACCGTGATTATTGAAGAAGGAATCAAGGTAGTGGAAACCTCCGGTCATAAGGCCCCGGAGGAATATATCGACCGTCTGAAAAAAGCCGGGGTCGTCGTCATCCACAAATGCGTCGGGGTCCGCTATGCCAAGAAAGCCGAGAGCCTGGGGGTGGACGCCATCACCGTGGTGGGGTTCGAAAACGGCGGGGCCACCGGAATCCTCGACACCGGAACCATGGTTCTCGTCCCCCGGGTGGTGGAAGAGGTCAAGGTCCCGGTGATCGGAGGCGGCGGCGCGGTCGACGGCCGGGGCTTCCTGGCGATCCTGGCCCTGGGCGCGGAGGGGGTCATCATGGGCACCCGGATGCTTATGACCGAGGAATGCCCGATTCATCAACGGGTGAAGGAAGCTTTATTGAAGGCCACGGAGCTCGACACCCGCCTGATCATGCGGAGCATCGAAAGCACCCACCGGGTCTGGTTTAACGCCGCCGCCCGCAGGGTCCTGGAGCTGGAGGCCCAGCAGGCCGGCCTCCCGGATATCGTCTCCATGGCCGCCGGCGACAAGGCCAAGAAGATGTACGATACCGGGGATCTCGACGCGGGAACCATCGCCTGCAGCCAGGGCATCGGCATGATCCGCTCGGTCAAGCCGGTGGCCGAAGTGATCAAAGACATCCTCGCCCAGGCCGAGCAGATCCGGCAGCGAATCAAAAACATGTGATTAAATTTTTCTTGATATTTTTAAAAACCGCTAATACAATAAGCTGAAATCGGTTTCAATAAAGAAAATCCAAGTTGATAACCCGGATTGAAATTTTTTCATCTCGGCAGGTTCTTCTTTTCCTGCTGCTGTTGTTTTTCACCTTTCACCTTTCACCTTTCACCTACAAGTCTTTTGCCAACCCTTTAGACTATTACGGCTACGGCTCCCGGGCCGCCGGGATGGGAAACGCCCAGACCGCGCTCGCCAACGACTTCTCCGCGGTTTACTACAACCCCGCCGCCCTGGTGATGGCGGAAAAACCCAGTATCGGCGTCGGATTTTCTTACAATTATATCGGCCTGAAAACCTCCGGTCTGTTAAAGAACCAACAGGATTTCAACATCAAGGATATTGACCCGCTTTACGGCTATACCCTGGGCATCTGCCTCCCGCTCAAGGGCAAGCTCAGGGGGAAGGCCGCCATCGGGATCGGGAGTTTTTTCCTGGGTGACTGGTACTATATCAAAACCCGCTCCCAGGAACTGGATGAACCGGAATTCATCATCGACCAGATCCGTAACCGCCGCCAGGAAGTCGCGATCGGGGCCGCCTACCGCCCCCTCAAAATCGTTTCTTTCGGTTTCGGGGTCCATATCACCCCCGATGGCAAAGGAACGTCCGCCATGTCCGTCGATGTTCCCGAGTTGAAAGGCCAGAACGGGGGTCAGCCCCCTACTTTCGTGGTGGATTGGGACTTGAAAACCCATATGTCCTTCATGGCCGGGGTTCATTTCCAGCTCAGGAAAAACCTGGCCGCCGGGATAAATTTCCGGGATAAAATCGACGTGCTCTTCTCCATCCCGGTAGAGATGAGGTTGACCAACCTGGGAATGATCATCCTGGAGCAAGAAACCGCCAAAACCCACATCATCAGTCATGTCAGCTACACCCCCCGGCATGTCAATTTCGGGGTTTTCTATTCCCCCCTCGACCGTTTGAAACTGGAAGCCGACCTTTTCTGGTACCAGTGGTCGGCTTTCCCCAACCCCGCTCCCACGATTAAAATCTCGAGCGATGTCACCATCCTTCCCCAGCCCAAGTTTGTGCCCAATCCCGACCCCAATTTCTCCAACACCTTCTCGCCCAATCTCGGGGCTGAATACAAGCTGACTCCCAAGGTGATGCTCCGGGGAGGATACTCCTTCGTTCCCACCCCGGTTCCGAGCCAGAAGAGCGAATCCAATTTCCTCGACAAGGACCGGCACATCCTGGCCGTAGGGACAGGTGTTCTTTTTCAGGATCCCTTCAATCTTTTCGGGGAACCGATCCGGATGGATCTTCATTTTCAATATCACATCCTGGGCAGCCAGAATATTTCCAAATCCGCCTCTACCCCGACTGACTATGACAACCGGACCCACCTGGGTGAATACCCCTACTCCACCCAGTACGGAATGTCGGGAAACATTTTCGGGGGAGGAATTACCTTCAGCTTAACATTGTAATGAAGAACGATCGGATTCAAACGGAGAAAATCGGATTTAAACGGATGAACTATTATATGGGTCTCCAGAACCAAATGCGGAAGTTCTTTTGCCTATTCAGGCAGTGTTTATTGGTCTCTCTTTTTCTTACCTGCCTGCTGCTTCCCGTCCGTGAGGCCCTGGCCTCCCCCTATGACCATTTTGGGCTGTCTTCCCGGGCGGCGGCCATGGGAGGGGCTTATACCGCCCTGGCCACGAACTATACCGGCAATTATTACAACCCGGCCGCCCTGGTATTCTCCCCGGGCGCCAGCGTGGGGCTGGGCGCCACCTTCTCCAGCTATTATTTATACGCCAATGACGAGAAAAGAAAGATTGACCCCTTCTATGGCATGACCATCAGCGGGGTCCTTCCTTTCAAGGGCATGTTCGAAAACCGCACCGCCCTGGGAATGCTCATTTTCCTGGCGGAGGGGAGCAAGCTGTACGATATGACTTCCCTGCCGCAGGGCACCGAGAAATTCATTATCGAGGAAGACCGCCCCGCTCATATCCAGATCCTGGCCAACCTGTCGGTCCGGCTCGCTCCCGGGCTCTCCATTGGAGGCGGCCTCCAGGTCAACCAGTATCTTTGGTCCAAAATAAACGTGGCCGTGGACTCCAACAACCTCCTGGGCACACCCAACGCCCCGGTTCCGCTCGGCGACATCGATATTATCAACGTCTACAAAGGCTATCCGATGTACAGCCTTTATTACCAGCCGATGGACAAACTGCGTTTCGGGCTCACTTACCGGGAAGACATGAACTTCCGTCTCAAGCTTGTCTCTACCGTTAATATCCAGGGCGCCAAGGATCTCCTCGGAACCGTTTCCAATCAGATCCCGGTTGAGCTCACGGTTGACTGCCATATCCTCTACACTCCCCGGCAGGCTACCCTGGGGGTCGCCTATCAACCTCTTTCCCCGCTGACCACCAGCCTGGATCTCAGCTGGATGGACTGGTCAAATTTCCCCAGCCCGGCTCCCAATATCTCGGTCTTCAGCCCCGTGCCCGAAGTCAACCAGGCCTTCCAAAATAGTAATCCCCCGCTCGTATCGCCCCGGAAACCGGGGTTTCACGACACCCTGGTCACCCGGGTGGGAGCGGAATATAAACTTTTCGATTGGTTTAGCCTCCGGGCCGGATACATGTTCACTCCCTCCCCGGTGCCTAAGCAGACGGACGGGACGACCAACTACCTGGACAGCTCCCGTCACACTATCACCTTCGGAACGGGATTCCGCTTCCTCGATCCCATCGGCATTTCCGTAAGCCCGGTGGAAGTCGGTCTCCACTTCCAATATCACCACTTCGCTCAGCGGAAAGTCACCCGCGACTTCACCACCAAAGGGTCAATGCTGAACACCGGCCTCGACGTGGCCTTCACTTTTTAATCCAGCTTTCAGCAGTCAGCGGTCAGTTTTCAGTTATTGATTAACCTGAAAATAGTTTTTGTGTCGGTGTTGGTCTTAACTCGAAACTTGAGACCAGAAACCGAATTCCCGTTTTCACGGGAATGACGTTTTTTACTATTGCTCGTGTTTTCGACTATATCACTTGAACCCTAGAACCCCTGGACCCTTGAACCCTATCTTTTTTTATTCGTCAATCGTCAATCGTAAATCGTCAATTTCTTAGAATCTCCCCGGGATCCTCTCCCCACAGAAGGGGCACTGGCCTTCCGGCCCGAGCAGATTTTTCAGGACTGAAAATTTATCCCTCTCGATCAGGAGATTCTTGCAGCCGGCGCAGTAGGTGTTGATACCGGTATGTTCCAAAACATTTCCCAGGTAAACATATTCCAGTCCCTCTTCGAAACCGATGTCCCGGGCCCGCTCCATCAGCTCGACCGGGGTCGGGTTCAGACCGGAAAGCTTAGAGTACGGGAAAAAACGGGTAAGATGCCAGGGGACCCACTCCTCGAGCTCCTGCCGGATCCAGCGGGCGATCGCGCGGATTTCCTCTTCGGAATCGTTGAAGCCGGGGACTAGGTTGGTGATTATCTCCACCCACATTCCCCACTTTTCCCTCGCCCTATTAACCACCTGCAGAATCCCGGAGGGATCCGCGATATGGGCAATCCGCCGGTATGTTTCGGGAAAAAAACCTTTGATGTCAACCCGGAAAGAATCGAGATACGGACCGATTTCGTCCAGGGCATCCTCGGTGATAAAACCATTGGTGACATAATTGGTCAGCAATCCCGCTTCCCGGGCCAGCCGGGCCCCATCCCGGGTGTACTCAAACCAGATGGTGGGCTCGTTATAGGTCCAGGAGATTCCCTTGCAGTTATTCCTCCGGGCTAGGTTCACCAGTTCCTCGGGTGAAAGGTGGTCGGTCTTTTTCATCCGTTTTTTTCGGGCCGGCTCGGCGTGGGCGATCTCATAATTCTGACAGCCGGGACAGCGGAAATTGCATCCCAGGCTTCCCAGGGAGAGCCAGAGACTTCCGGGGTGATAATGGTAAAGCGGCTTTTTCTCAATCGGGGAAACCAGGATGCTCGAAACCTGCCCATAAGTCAGCGACTCGATCCGCCCCTTCCGGTTCACCCGGGCCCCGCAATAGCCGGCCTGACCTTCTGAAAGGGAACAGTGGCGCTGGCAGACCAGGCAGCGGGCCCGGCCGGAGGGGAGATTTAACTGGAGAAGATTTTCAGTCATGTCAATAAAAACATCTTATTGGTTTTCAGTGCGAAAACTCAAGCCGATAGAAACCAATGCATGTATAAATTATAAAACTATTCTCAAGGATAATATCCCTACCTCCTCACCCTGCCCTTCGAAGCTTTAGCGAAGTAGGGTGAGGGGGGAATTTAAATTTGGACAGCTATCCGCCCATCGCTTAATATATTAATAAATTCAAAAAGGAGGGTGCTTTGACCGGGGCGGAAATCGTAGTAAAAATCCTGGAACAACATGGCGTTAAAAGAATCTTTGGAATCCCGGGGGCCCAGAGTCTGGAATTATTCGACGCCTTCCGGGGCGCCGGGATTGAGACCGTCCTCGTCACCCACGAGCTCTGCGCCTCCTTCATGGCCGACGCCACCTCCCGGGCTACCTCGGGGGTGGGAGTGGCGGTGGTCGTCCCCGGCCCGGGCCTGACCAACATCTTCTCCGGACTCGGAGAGTCGCTTCTCGATTCCATCCCGATGGTTGTGATTATCGCCGGGGTGAACAACGAAATCCCCTACTCCTTCCAGCTTCACGAGATCGATCAGGTTAAAGCCGCCTCTCCTTTGGCTAAAGCCGTCTATCGCCTCGAAAAGGTTGAGGAAATCGGCCGAGAGCTTTCCCGGGCCTTTTCCCTGGCCCAGGCCGAAGAACCAGGCCCGGTGGTGGTGGAAATACCGAACAATCTCCTGGCCCGGACCACTTCATTTCAATCCTCTCCCTCGACACCCCCGCCTGCGCCAAGGCTTTGGCGGGCAGGCCCACCCCAGCCCTCCCCCGAACCTTTAATTTCCCAGGCCATCCAGGCCATTACCGATTCGAAAAAGGTGGGAATCTATGCCGGGCTGGGGGCTTTCCCCGCCGCCCGGGAGATCCTCGAACTGTCCGAGTTATTGGAGGCCCCGGTGGCCACCACCCTCTCCGGGCGGGGCGTGATCCCGGAAGACCACCCCCTGGCGGTCGGCTACGGTTTTGGCGGGTCCGGCACCCGGATCTCCCGGAAAACCTTTTCTGAGTGCGACCTGATCCTGGCCGTGGGCTGCAAGTTTACCGAGGTGGGAACCGGCGGTTACGGTTTGAAAATCCCGGGTAAGCTGATTCATATAGACGCCAATCCACGGAATTTGAACGTAAATTATAAAGCCGAGATCGCCATCGCCTCTGACTCCCAGGCGGCTTTGAGCCGGATCCTGGCCGGGGTCAAGGAAAAAATTACCTCTCCGCGAAAAGGCACCCTCCGGGAAGAAATCCTGAAGACCAAAAAAGAGGAAGAACAAAAACTTCAAAACCGGGAAGTCCAGAAAGACTGGGTCGACCCGGCCCACCTCCTCCGGCATCTGCGCCGGCTCCTCCCCCGGGACGCCATTATCACCACCGATTCCGGCCATCACATGTTTTTCGTTCTCACCTATTTCCCGATCTACGAGCCGAGAACCTACCTGGCCCCCACCGATTATCAGTCCATGGGGTACTCGGTCCCCGCGGCGATCGGGGCCAAGCTCGCTTGTCCGCAAAGGCGGGTGGCAGCCACCGTGGGAGACGGGGGCTTTCTGATGACCGGGATCGAAATGCTGACCGCCTCCCGGCTCAAGCTGGACCTGCCCGTGATCGTTTTTAACGACGGAGCCCTGGGGTTGATCAAGAAACTGCAGAAGCGGGCCTTGCTCCGCACCCAGGCCGTGGACCTGGTGGAGCCGGATTTTGAAAGTTACGCCCGGGCCATCCGGGCCGAGTATGTCCGGATTGAAAACGACGAAGAAACCCCGGAGAAACTGGCAAAGGCCCTCTCCCTGAAAGGCCCGGTCCTGATCGACGCCTGGGTCCAGTATCCCGAGTTGACCGATTACATCAAGGGGCAGATTCTGGAAAACATCAAGCGCTACCCGGCCGGCCAGAAGTTCCGTTCCCTGGTCCGTTTGCTGCGCCGGGCCGTTCTCCCCTGGTCGGAATAGAACAGTTTCGAGTTTCGAGTTAAACCAAAGAAAACAAGTTTCGAGTCTCTAGTTTCTGGTTTCGGGTTAAAATCAGAACTAGAGACTAGAGACTAGAGACTAGAGACCAGAGACCAGAGACCAGAGACTTGAGACTAAAGAAACCAGATGAACCAGCATTATTCGCCATCTTCCATTTGACCGATACCTTTATTTAAAGATACAATTTATCTAGGAAATATTATCTTTAACCTGTGAAGGGGGGTGATTACAACAATACCAATGGATTTTAACATCAGCTTTGTTTTGGGCCTGGTTTTTACCCTCACGGCTGCGCCGGCGCTCAAAAAGGAGAAAAGCATCTTCAACCGTTTTTTTCGCCGGGCTTTTCTCTTCCAGCTTCTGGTTTTTGTCCCAATGGGAATCTATCTCGTCACCACCTGGCCGGATTGGTCCTGGATGTACATCATCGATACCGCAAAGCATCCCAACCAATCCTGGTTGGGGCCACTGCTTGCCTCGGTGGGCTACCTTGCGATGATGTTGCTCGGCTACGTCACTGGTCATGTCCTGGTCCGGATTAACGAGGAAAGCTCGGTCCGCCTGCTCATGGTAATGGGGCTTATCGGCCTGGCTCTGGCCGGCTTCCTGCCCTTCCATCCGCGTCCCGGGGTTATGTGGCTCGGGACCACCGAACAATTCCGGGCGGGTACCGCTCCCCTGGCCATCAAAGACACCAAGTGGGTGGTCAGCTTCATTATTATCGGGATCTACTTCTTCATCCCCTTCGCTTGGATCGTTATTAAAAACCGGAAGGAATCGCAGTCCTTACCAGGATAGTATCTTTTCGGCTCAAAAAAAAGGGCGGGTTTTCACCCGCCCTTTTTTTTGATTTTTTCTGTCATTCCTGCGAAAGCAGGAATCCAGAGTTTTCTTCAAAATTACCTTAAAAGGAATTACATCTGGAAAATTATGCACCTTTCTGGATCCCCGCTTCCGCGGGGATGACGAGACAAAAGCATAGATAAGGTTTCCATTTCTAGATCGCCTTGCTGGTTTTTTGGATCTGCTGTTTAGCCTCGTTGACGATCTCCTGGATCAACTCCTTGACCGGCATCACCTTGTGAATGAGACCGATTGACTGCCCCACATTGATGGAGCCGACATTTAGGTTCCCTTCCCTCCAGATCGTGGGGCCGTGAGTCCCGGCAATCAGGGGCAGGACTTTCATCAATTTCTCTTCCTGGGTTCCGCCCGGCTCGGCCTCGATTTTCAAAACCTCGCGCAGGGTGTCGTTCAGAAGCGCTCTTCCCTGAAGGCCGATGGCGTTGCCGTAAAGCACGGTCTCATTCTCCTGTCGGCGGATCAGCTCTTGCCGGACGTTGTCGTGCACATCGCACTCCGGGGTGCAGATGAAACGGCTAGCGAACATGATCCCTTCCCCCCCCAGGCAAAGCGAGGCGGCCAGGGCCCGGCCGGTGCAGCAGCCCCCGGTGGAAATGACCGGGATCTTGAGCGTCTCGGCCATCCGCTGGGTTAAAACCATGCTGGTCACGTTCTCGTTGAGCGGGTGCCCGCCCTCTTCCACCCCGGCGGCGATCACGGCGTCGTAGCCGGCTTCCTGGGCGTGCTTCCCGTGCTTCACCGCCCCCACCTTGTGCATGATCTTCACCCCGGCGTCGTGGAGGATCTTGACGAACTCGCCGTTTCCGAGCTTGTCCAGGGGCTTCCCGCCGATCTCAACGCCTTTCACCTGCTCCTCGGCCACCACCCGGAACCAGTTCTCGTAATGTTCGTCGCCGATCTGCATCGCCGGGAGCATGGTCACGTTCACGCAGAAAGGTTTCTTGGTCAGCTTGCGGACCTCGCGGATGGCGTTCCGGAGATCATCCGGGGTGGGATACATGGCCGCGGTCAGGTTCCCCAGCGCCCCGGCTTCGGAGATGGCGGCGCAGAGCTTGGGGACGGCGAGGGTGAACATCCCCCCGCACATGATCGGGTATTCAATTCCGAAAAGTTCAGTCATCCTGGTTTTCATAAATTCATAACCTCCATAATTTAGCCCGGTGAATCGGGCGCCACCACGCAGGCTAAAGCCTGCGGCTACCAATCTGGTTTCTTTAGTTTCTTTGGTTCACCTCGAGCCCTGGAACCCTCGGCCCCTTGAACCCTATCTTTTTTTATTCGTCAATCGTCAATCCCTCCGGGCCGTAGGCCCTACCCTCCCTCCGGGCTGGAGGCCCTTACGGGCTGGAAGCCGGCCTGTAAGCCCTACGGGCTGGAAGCGAGGGCCGGAGGCTGAAATCGTCAATTGAATTATTAGGCCTTCCAGTATTTTCTCTGAGAAAGTTTCTGGAGGATCACGTCGGCCTCGGCCATGATGTCGTCGATGATCTGCTTGCAAGTCTTGATCTCGTGGATCCGCCCGCCGACGACGCCGGCCGGGAGAATGCCATCGTCCAGTTTTCCGGTGTTGGAAGCCATGTTGCCGGTGTCATTCTGCTGTTTGAGCCGGGCCAGGACTTTCAAGAGCTCGGTCTTATCTTCTTTGAACTCGGTCTTCAGGATGGCCTGGGACATCGGCCCGCGGATGCACCGCACCGGGTCGCCCATCGACATCAGGATGAAATCGGTCTCGTTGTACTGCATGTTGACGATCGCCTGCTTGTAGTTTTCGTGCACGGTGCATTCCTTGGAAGCGACAAACCGCGTCCCCATGGTGATGGCCTCGCCCCCGAGGGCCAGGGCCGCCACCAGCCCGCGCCCGTCGCATAACCCGCCGCCGATCGAAACCGGGATCTTGACCAGGTCAACGAGGAGCGGTCCCACCACGATCGTGGGATTGCGCTCGGCCCCCGGATGACCTCCCTCTTCCGACCCGATGATGCAGAGGGCGTCGGCGCCCAGCCGCTCGGCGGTCAGGCCGTCGCGCACCCGGGCCACCTTGTGGATAACCTTGGCGCCGGCCTGTTTCAGGAGCTTGAGCCAGGGATCGGGCTTCCGGGCCGAGGTTTCAATCGCCGGAACCTTGTATTTGGCCACCAGGTCCACGACTTTATGGAAGAATCCCGCCTCGATCTCCTCGAAGAGGGTCACGTTCAGGCCGAAGGGCTTGTCGGTCAGGTCCTTGGCCTTTTTAATATTGTCTTCCAGGCCTTTAATGTCGTGCTCCCACTGGATTGCCGACATGAAACCGAGCCCCCCGGCGTTTCCCACCGCCGCGACGAGCTCGGCGGTGCTTACGTAACCGGCGCCCATTCCACCCTGCAGGATCGGATACTTGATCCCGAATATCTTGGTAATCCTGGTTTCAAAAACTCCCATTATTGCCTCCTTTATCCGTTTCGGCTGGCGAAGCTTTTGGCCCGGCCAGCAAGCCTAAAGATCCGATGGTGCCGCAAATATATACTTTGACCCGCTTTCCTGTCAATCGGAAACTGGAATTATAGAGTAGAAGGTAGACGGCATACGGTAGATGGGGGAAGAGAAACATTATTATGTCATCCTGAGCCCTGAGCTTGTCGAAGGGCGAAGGATCTAGATTTTTCCGGTATTTCGTTTTCTTAATCTTTTACTCTTTGCCCTATGCGCTATGCCCTTTGCCCTATGCTATTTAATATCCCAAACTCCCCTTGATATAATCCCTCAACCGCATTTTCAGGGGGGGAATCCGCCCTTTCGCGGTCAGGAGCATGGTGACGCGCAGGGGCGGAACGGGACAACCGGCGATGAAAATGCCCCGGTTCCGGTGCTCGATCGCGCAATCCCCCACCACGAAAGTCTTTTTCGGATCCAGGTTAAAGGGAAGATTATTAACCGGCTTTCCGACGATAAAATTGTAGCCGGCCAGCTTGTCGGCTATCCCGTGGGTCGTCCACTGGTCCACGGAATTGCGAACCATCCCCACGCAGCCTCCCACGCAGGCCAGCTCCCGGCCGACAAAAACCCGGACGGAATCGGGCAGATCGGAAAAATCGGTCCGGGGCCGTTTCAAGGCCCTCTTCCTGGAATCCAGGAACTCTTTCCCCTGGATTTCAATCTGGGAAAGATCCAGGGGGCCGAGGCCGATCTCGTGGAGATATTTCAAATGTTCGATTTCCCGGGGATCGAATCCCATCAGGTGGCAGGAAACCGCGTCCACCGCGAGCCCGTTGGCCCCGCCCACCATCAGGCCGTAATGAACCGCGTCCGCGTTCATCGGCCCCTGCCCTTCCCCGGCGTAAATCGAATCGGCAATCACGAAATCGGGCTTCCGCACCTTGTAGAGGTCGGCGATCTTCTTGTGAATATCGTAGTGATGGTGGAGAAGACGGGCCCGGGGGCGCAGGAGCCCCAGGTTATTTTTCACCGAAAGGGTCACGTGGGTGAACATATTCACCTTGATCTTCGGCAGGGACACGAACAAATCCGCCTCCAGCCAGCGCTGGGGGACGAGAAAACGGGGCTGGATCAAGGGATTCTTGACCTCCACCGAAACCCGCGGGGCGCTGGAGAGATAAAGCGGACGGGCATACCCTTTCAACACCGCGTTCACCCCCATTACCCCGAAGAAGATCTGGGAGGGACCGATCAGGGTATCCTCGGCCACCTCGATCTCCCCCGCCTTGAGATCGTGCAGGGCCCGGACCACCCCCCCGATCAGTTTGGGCTGGGTCACCACCCCGATGTTCAGTGGTGGCCGGGCCGGGTAAACAAAGCTCGGCTTCACGAAAACCGATTTGCCTCTGGGGTCAAACCCGGATTCCTCGAAAATCCGGCGGGTCTTCTTCCGGATCTCCTCCATTTCATATTCCTGCTGGTCAACGACGAAAACTTTGGGTTTCATCATTCCTCCTCGAATCGCCAAATAGCTTTAGCAAATAATGTTGGTTCATCTGGCTTCTTTGGTCTATCTGGCCCTCCTGCGCCGATCCTCCTTCGCTGAAGCTACGGAGGACATGGGCTTCGGAGGATAAATCTATCTGGTCTATCTGGTCTTTTTGGTCTTTTTGGTCTTTCTTAACTCGAAACTCGAAACTAGAGACCAGAAACGTTGAATACGAAAAATGGGGTCAACTCATTTCCGTCATTCCGCACTTGATGCGGAATCCAGTTGTTATTTTCTGGATTCCTGACTCCGTTTTCAAAGCTCCTAAACCTCTGAACCTTGCCTCCGGCCCCGCTTCCAGCCCGTAGGGCTTACAGGCCGGAGGGAACTCTGAACCCATGTCCTCCGAAGCCTTGGCGTAGGAGGATTGAACCGTGAACCTGAGTAGTTATTTAATATCATGTAATCTCAGACCTTTTTGACCAGTTGTTCCAGATCGGCGGTTGATTGTTAAAGCAGACTCGCCAATTCCCGAGGACCACCGATAATTTTCCCTCCGCCCTCCTGGTCCGGGGGGAATTCCACGCCGGCGATAGCTTCGCGGATGTCTTTTCCTTCCGTCACCGAAGCCCGAACCTGATATAGATATTTTTCCAGGGGACGGATTTGATTGGCTATCTCCACGCACCCCATGAAAGCCGCCGTCCCCTTGATGGAATGGTAGGCCCGGTAAATCTCCTCAACGGTCAATTTAATGTTGGCCGGCTTGCCCTTCAATTTTGGAACATATTCTTTCAGGACTTCGAGCCTGCTGTTCATTTCTTTAATGAACGAGTCCCGGTATTTTTCGAGTTTTGGATCCATTTAATATCGAAGTTGTTATATTCCTGAATTTTCTCTATCTCATAATATTCCAACTTCGATTCTTTTTCAAAATTTAACTTGTAATTCCCCGTGGTCTTGCCACGGGGATATCTTGTTTCTGTCATTCCGCACTTGATGCGGAATCCAGTATTTTTTTGTTTGCCTGGATTCCCGCTTTCGCGGGAATGACGACCAATGACTTAAGGTGTTAGATGCCCCGCGGTCTCTGCCGCGGGGAGGTTCATTTTTTCCTCCTGCTCCCTGCCCTTTGTTAATTTTTATAAAGGATTTGGGAGATTCGCAAATTTTCTATAAAATATATCCCATGGCAGCAAACCTTACCCCCGCGTATTTCGCGGCGGAAGAAAAATACCGCGAAGCCAAGACCGTTCCCGACAAGATCGCCGCGCTTGAGGAAATGCTGTCGGTCATGCCCAAGCACAAGGCCAGTGAAAAACTCCAGAAAGAGCTCAAGACCAAGATCTCCAAGCTCAGGGAATCCCTCCAGAAGAAATCCGCCACCTCCTTCCGGGGCACGGTCCCGACCCTCAAGCGGGAAGGCGCCGGCCAGGTCTTTGTCATCGGCTCCCCCAACTCCGGGAAATCCTCCCTCCTGGCCAACCTGACCAAAGCCACCCCGGAAATCGGCGAATATTCCTTCACCACCCAGACCTTGATCCCGGGGATGCTGCAGTTTGAGGACACCCAGGTCCAGTTGGTGGATACCCCGGCCATATCGCCCGAGCATACCAAGACCTGGCTCTCCAGCCTCCTCCGAAACGCGGATGGAATCTTGGTGGTCTTAGACCTGGGATCTGATGAGATAATCGAGGATTCCGAAGAGGTTTTTAAATACTTAACCCAGTGCAAAATCAGGTTGGAAACCGGCCCCCCGGCTCAGCCGGAGCCGGGCTGGGTTTCCATTCCAGGCTTCCTGGTCGGAAACAAATTTGACCTTGACGATGACGGGGTGCGCCGGCAAATCCTCGCCGATTCGCTCAGCCAGGGTCTTTCCCTGATGCCGGTTTCCATCCTGGATGAAAACAGCCTGTCTGCCCTGCCGGCAAAAATATTCCGGCTCCTGGGAAAAATCAGGGTGTATTGCAAAACCCCGGGCAAACCGGCCGATCTCTCCACCCCCACCGTCCTGAAATCCGGGAGCACGGCTTTGGACTTCTCCGAAACCATTCATAAAGACCTCCAGGAGAAATTCAAATACGCCCGCCTCTGGCGAAAAAGCCATGCGGGCGGGGAAAAATCAGAAGGATCCAGCCCGGACGGCATCCGTATCGCCAGGGATTACGAGCTTAAGGACGGGGATGTGGTGGAAATCCACACCTAAGGCCGCGAGAAAAGCGAGAAAAGACCCAAAATGATAGATTGCTTCGGCCCTTCAGGGCCTCGCAATGACAGGGTTCTGGCAGATGGCGAATAGCAGATAGCTGATAGCAAAGGCCAAGATCGTCCCTTCATACTCTTGAAAGGGAGAAATTTTGCCTGGAGAAGTTTTGCTCTGAGAAAAATCCAGAAAGAGATCAAACGAAACGGGAAAATGGCCTGCGCTTTTGGGGCGAAAGGTGAAATAAAAAGGTGGCCGGAAGCTAGTGGGAGGCAGACGAAAAACCAAAACAAAAACCAAATGCTAAAACTACCGTCGAGGAATGGGCTAACGCCGCATCTTTTTCACGTAACTAATTAGAATCTAAAGAACTTGCCTATATATGCTTAAAAGTGAGTCAAATAGGTCGAGAGGCCGAAAGTACGGGCTGTCAGCGCCTTCATACACAGGGTTATAAACAGATTCTCCACAGTTCCTGTGCATAGCCCGCGAAGCGGGCGTCATCATCTCCAAAAAATCTTTTTATGGACTGCATCAGCTTGCTGATGCTCTGCAATAGCAAGCTATTGCACTCCAAAAAAGTGTGTTTTAAGACCGCCGAAAAAATTCTGATGCTTTCTCGAAAAAAATAGCGGGGCAAGCCCTGCCACTACAAAAACAAAAGAATGAATTTTAAAAATAATGAAAAGATTTCGGAGATTATTTTCGGATTTTGGGTTTTTTACCGGAGGTTTTTTTGACTTTAGTTTTATTGACTAGCGACTTAGGACTTTTGCCTTTGTATTTCTTTATCAATTTCTTTGTTTTTGGTTTCCGACTTTGAACTTTGAACTTGAAACTTTGAACTTCCTTTCTCTTGGCCTTTTCCCACATCTCATCCAGTTCTTCCATGGTGAAATCCTTCCATTTTCTTCGGGATTTTTTAACCTGTTCCTCAACTATCCGGAATCTCTGGATAAACCGCCGGGTGGATTCATTGAGGGCTTCTTCCGGATCCAGGCCGAGATGACGGCCGAGGTTGCTCAGCGCGAAAAGGATGTCTCCGAATTCCTTGAAAATTTCCTCCCCGGATTTTGAATTAATTGCCTCTTCGAGTTCCCCGATCTCCTCCACGCATTTTTTCAGGATTCCCTCCAGCGTGGGCCAGTCAAACCCCACGTTGGCTGCTATCCCGCTGATCTTCCTGGCGGAAGAAAAGGCGGTGTCTTTAGGATCGGGATCGGGAAGAATAGATTTCAAATTATCAATCCCGTGAAACTGTAGCCGCAACCTTCAGGTTGCGAATTTAATCTCGGAAAAACTTGATTCGGGACGCAGGCTTCCCTCGGTTACAATTCCTCGGGATCTGATCGAAAAGCCCGCGGCTACCGAGCTCTGCGAGCCCGACGAAGCCTTGGAGTCCGCCGGAGCGTCAGCGTAGGCTAACCGGGCGTAGTCTGGGCTAGTGACCATATTTTACTTTTCACTTTTCACTTTTAACTTTCATTATCCAGCGATCGGCACGATGAAAGTCGCCCTCGGCAGAACCACCACCTCGGCTTTGCTCCCGCACTTCTTGAAAGCGAAAGCCAGGGCTTCTTCAACCGTATGGGCCGGCCGGCAGAAGGTCGTGCAGACATCCTTGTCCGCGAGACCCGAAACCAGCAGGCAATCCACGTTCTCAGGAAGATAGCGGGTCAGCCCGAGCTGGTAGATCACCTCGTTAATAACCAATGCCCCCCCTACTCCGTCCGGGCACTCGGCCACGGCGATGATCACCCCCCCGGGCTTCACGATAATGGCCGCCGGGGCGATAGTCTTGGTGGTCTGGTAGATATTCATCGTCACCGGAAGGGAATCCGAGACGATCACGATCTCCACCGAGCGTGCCGGGAACTTGACCTCGAACATCTCCCAGGCCGTCTTCACCCCTTCGCGGTGCGCCTTGATGTAATCCCCGGCCACCACCTTGACCGGCTCCCCCTTGCTGCTGACCACCACGTTCACGATGAAAAAATTGGGTACCAGGGCGGCGGCCGCCTCCATGTCCTGCCGGACGACGTTTTCCTCGATGATCCCCAGCTTGGCCTTGGGATGCGTCTTCATGAAATGGTTGGGCCCGATGGTGGCGATATGGGCCACCCCCGGCAAAATGGACTTGGCCCCCCCCGAGTAACCCGCGAAGTAATGGGGTTTGATCTGCCCGAGCCCGATCACCAGGTCGGCCTCCGCGACGGCTTTATTGATAAAAACCATCTTTTTCCGGGAGGCCAGGAAAGCGAAAAGAAGCCGCCCGATGATCCCGAGACGAATCATCTGGCGGAGGGCTTTAAAATCGAGGGTGAACAGGTTCTGGAGAAATCTTCCCAGGGTCGGAAGAGCATGCTTCAGCGACCGCTTGATCTCGTCCCAAATGTAATCTATATAAAAATCCTTCAAACGATGCGGGGTCGTGCCGATTTTTTTCATCGCCCCAAGATCGTTGCAGGTATGGTTGATGATTTTGTATCTCTTGATAATCTCGTCGCTCAAACCCCATCTTTCCGGCGGCAGGACCGGATGCTTGGCGTAGGCGATGATTATCGTGATATCCGAATCCGGCTGGGGCAGGTATTCGCGGACGACATTAAAGGTTTCCGTCTTGGGGAACCTCCGGGCCGGGTCGCTGATGATGACCGCCACCTTTTTGGCGTTTTTAGACATCTCCCGGAGGGGCTTCTGGCCAATCGGGTTGTCCAGAACCTTCCGGAGCTCGGCCTGGAAGTCCGGCATCCCGGGCTTGTCGTTGGGCAAAACCACCGCCTTGAGATTGGGCGGATCCTTGATCTGCATGGGTTTACTGCCGTAAGGAAGTTCGATCATTTCAACCCTCCGGATTTGATTTGATTTTCAGGTCCGAAAACCCAGAGATATTATTATCAACCCTGAGATTTTAATAAAGAGGAAATCTAGAATCAGCGCTTCGACTTCCCCGGTATAAAACCCAGGTACGCTCAGGGTTGGATATTCGGCTGAGGGCAGGCGAAGCCATCCTGAGCGGCGCCTTTTCACCCCGCCCTAAAAGTTGGGGTTTGGGCGCCGTCCCATGCTCAAGAGAGGTTTTCCAGGTAATCCCGGAAATATAAAACCTTCTTTGAATCGTGGGGATCAAACAGGAAAGGTTGCACTTCCCGGGCCAGGCGCTTGAAATCCAGCCCATCGCATTTTCGGGTCAATTTCTCCTTCAATACCGTCATATCCTTAATGCCCGACTTCCGGTCCAGGTAATCAAAATTGGGCTTGGTTCGTCCGAAGAGAAAAACCACGTCGAAGAAATCCCTTCCCAGGTCCCGCCGTCGATTCAGGATCGCGGCGAGTTTTTGGGCCAGCAGGATGTCGATGGGGACAACGTTGATCCGCAGGAAAACGTCGAATTTATTCAAAATCACCTTTTCCGGTCGGTAGGCGAATCCCTGGGGCTCGGCATCGAGCTGGATGAACAGTTTTTCCTCCCGGTGACCGGAGAGGCCCAAGGTCATAAGGATATCTGATATTTTTATGTAGGCGCGGTAGGCGCCCTTGAATACATTCCTGGCTTCGGTCCGGTAGCCTTCCCGCTCCAGCTTACGCTTAACCAGGCCGGATAGCTGACCGAATTCCCTGGCGTTGAGACCGAGGTTGTCAAAATCCAGGTCCTCGGAAAAACGGGTATTGGAATAAACAATCCTGCCGGCCGTCCCGCCCATGAAGCACAAACGGCTCCCCCAAGGGGAATCGAAAATAATCTCCAGGATTTTATACTGGAGGTATTCCCGCAGGAGGTTTTTCCGGAAAGGCCGGAGCGGCTCTGGATAGAAAGATTCGATCTGCTTCAAATCAAGCATTTTTAATGAACCGCAGGAAGGATCTGATCCTTCGGCTTAAAGACTTCTGGGAAACCCTTTCGAGGCAACTGGAAAGCTTTCTTTGATCCACCTGGTCCAAAAACGCCTCCCGGTTTATCCTCAGGCTTTCGAAATCCGACTTCCCCTCGATTCCGGGATTTAGGTAGAAATAGTCCAGGACCGCCTTTTCCGGAGCCGCGATCTTAAACCCCCGGCCCCGGTGGTTTACCAGGTTATAGCCGAAAAACAAACCCGGCTTCAGGGTCCGGTAACTGAATCCGGCGAGGGGGGTCTTAAAGCTGTAGGTTCTCCGGGTGGAAGCCGAGGTTATCCCGTATATGCTCTCCGGGATCAGGTGATAATAAGCCAGCGCCATTTCGAAAGAAACGTAGGACGGCTTATATATCCGGTTGGCGATCTCGAAAAGGGTTTCCTCGTCGAGCTCAAGATCGGAAAAAACATACCAGCCCTTGATCACCTTTTTAATCAGTCCCCTTTCCTGCCACTCGGAAAGCCTCCGGCGGTGGAAATTACCGTCGATCATTTTAATCTCGGCCAGGGAAAAGACCGAATAATTGCCGAAGGCTTGCTTTAAACCGAGGAAGGTCATATATTTCGTATAAGTGCTAGATATAGCACTTATACGAAATATTATAGGGGATTGCGAAAAAAGTCAAGTACGCACCTTTACCCCTTTGGGGAAAGGATAAAGGTAAAGATCCTTTTTTACCGGCAGGGTTATTTCCGCGCGGCCTTCGCTGATTTTTACCCGGGCCCCGACCATTTTAACGATGGGGGCGGAATGCATCATATTTTCAAGCTTCCGATGGTGGCTCTCGTCAATCATCTCATTGTAGGAAAACCTAGGGTCAGGTCTTTACTTTGGCATTTGGGATTCATTATATCTTCCGCTTTGGATTAAAACATCACTGAACAGAATATTTTACGGATTTTTCTTGAGCGGTGAAGCCGATCCAGAAAAAAACGTTCATTGTGTTCATTGTGTTCATTGCGTCCATTGTGTCTATAGTGTCCATCCTAATAGCAAAAAACATGGAGCAAAAAGCAAAGAGCAAAGATGATTGCCCCTCGAGATAGCTCGGGATAAACGGAATGCGGCCTCCGGCCTGTAGGGCCTACCCTCCGGCCTGTAAGCCCTACGGGCTGGAAGTGGGCCCGGAGGGAGTGCGGATTGCGGAATGCGGAGTGCGGATTGCGGAATGAAAATAATATAGAAATCATCAAATTAATCAGAACATTGGCGGCCATAATGGCCCCGTGTTCGGTGAAGACATATGGGAGGAAACGAGGGTCGCGGTGTTTTTGAGAACCGGTCACAGATTGTGACCGGTTGCCGCTTTCAAATTCCACGCGTGATAACTGAAAAACAAAATCAAGAGGAAAACGATCAATATTCCGCTTAACCGCCTGATTAAGCGCTTTGGTTTTAACCCCGTAAATAGCAGCCAGATCAGCATCCAAAATCACCTTCTGGCTACGGATCGTAAGGATCTTGCTCTCGATATGCTCAACAGGGATTATCTCTTTGCTCATTTTATTTTAGGAGGTTCTTTACTTCTTAACATTTGGATAGATTCGATCTTTTCTGCGAATCCGCCCGCGCCCCCTGCCCTTCTAATTTAAATTACCCGATCACCCCTAATTCCCATAATTAATAATACCTGAAAAACATAACAAAGAAAAACCGATAGGTTTCTAAATTGAAAAAATCGGAGGATTAGATTTCAAAAATAAAATAAGAAAGAATCAGGTGATTAGATTGCCGCGCTTTCTGCTCGCAATGACGATATAAATTTACAAAATCCCCAGGAAAATCGAGATCCTTCGCGGAGTTTACACTGAGTGAAGCGAATGTGCTCAGGATGACAAAATGGAAGACGGACTCACGTCTTTCAAAATCGCCCGATAAATCGGGCAACTACAAGTCGTTTGGTAATTGGAGCTTGGTTATTGGTGCTTGAATCTTAATGTGGTTTTGGCGAGGACCTCTTCGACCTCTCTCATGGTTCGCTCGATCAATTCCTGGCAGGTGGGGATGTCCTCCAGCAATCCGACGATCTGGCCGGCCATCACCGAGCCTTCTTCCGGGTCACCTTCGACGAAAGCTTTATACATCTTCCCCGAGCCGAACATGGCCATCTCCAGGGGGTCCTTCTTTTCCATCTCCATCTTCGCGAAGGTCTCCGACATCCGGTTCCGGAGGCAGCGGACCGGCATCCCGGTGATGTTCCCGGTCACGATGGTGTCCTCGGCCTGGGCTTTCAGGATGAACTGTTTAGTCGAAAGCGGTACCGGGCATTCCTCCACGCAGATGAAACGGGTCCCCATCTGGATCCCCTCCGCGCCCAAAAGAAACGCCGCCGCCATCCCCCGGCCGTCGGCGATACCCCCGGCGGCCACCACCGGCACCTTGACCCGGTCCACCGTCTGCGGAATCAGGATCATCGAGGTCAGCTTCCCGACGTGTCCCCCGGCTTCCATCCCGGAAATGATAATGGCGTCGGCCCCGTCCTTCTCGGCCTGGACCGCCAGCCGGACCTGGGGGATAACCGGGATGCACTTGATTCCATGGGGCTTGCAGGCCCGGATGATCTTCTCCGGGTTTCCCACCCCGTAGGTCACCATCGAAACCTTTTCTTCGATTACCACTTCAAGAATCTGATCGATAAAGGGAGAACGGGCCAGGAAATTCACCCCGAAAGGCTTGTCCGTCAATTCCCGGATCTTCTGGATCTCCTCCCGGAGAACGTCCATGGCGAAGATCGTGCCCCCCAGGATCCCTAGGCCGCCCGCGCTGGAAACCGCCGCCACCAAGCGGTGGTCGGCCACCCAGGCCATCCCCCCCTGGAAGATTGGGTACTTGATCCCCAGCATCTCCGTGATTCTGGTCTTCATCAGGTAACTCCGATACAAGGATTCAGACGGATTTAACCGGATTCAAACGGATATCCTCTTCTTCATTAATAATGGCTTTTTCCGTATCGTCGACGAGAAGAATCTTGGCCTTGGACATGGATCCGGGTCCCCCTCCTTACCCCGGGTCATTATATCAAGCCGGGAATAAAGTAAAAATTCAAAATTAGGGCGGCTCTAATAGCCGCCCTATGTTTTTATAAAAACGTCATTCCCGCGAAAGCGGGAATCCAGAATTTATTAATAAACTGGACCCCTGCTTCCGCAGGGGTGACGATTGTCCCGGTTGCCGGCTACCCGCTACCGATCTGGGTTGCTGGTTTCTCCGGTTCGTTTGGTTTAACTCGAAACTCGCAACCCGCCTCCAGCCCGTAAGGGCCTACGGCCCGGAGGGAAACCCGAAACTATTTTCTGCTATAGCCCCACGATCGCCACGCTGCAGACGGAAGCCGCCGGGAAGCCGCCCAGGTTGTGGGTCAGGCCATAGCGCGGATTCTTGATCTGGCGCTCGCCCGCCTTGCCCTGGAGCTGCTTGTACATCTCGTAGAGCATCCGGAGGCCGGAGGCCCCGATCGGATGGCCGAAGCATTTCAGGCCGCCGTCCGGCTGGCACGGGATCTTCCCGGTCAATTCGTAGAAACCGTCGTTAATGTCATTGGTCGCCTTGCCCCGCTCGGAGATCCCGAGATCCTCGTAGGTGGCCAGCTCGGTGATCGAGAAGCAGTCGTGCACCTCCATCATGCTGATCTCCTCGCGCGGGTTCTTGATCCCCGCTTCGGCGTAGGCGCGGCGCGAAGCCTGGACCGTGGTCTCCACGTGGGCCCCGTCCCACCCCTGCGTGCAGAGCTCCTCTCCGGAGGTGCCCGCGATCTGGAGGGCTTTCACTAAAACCGGGTCCTTCCGGAGACTCTTGGCGATCTCCGGGGTGGTCACCAGGGCGCAGGCCGATCCGTCGGACACCCCGCAGCAGTCAAAGAGCCCGAGGGGCCAGGCGATAACCGGGGCATTGAGCACCTGTTCCACCGTCACCTCTCGGCGGAGGTGGGCCTTGGGGTTCTTGGCCCCGTTCTTGTGGCTTTTCACCGAGATCTTGGCCATCGCGGTCTTCCCCTGCTCGGGGGTGAGGCCGTACTTGGCGAAATAGCGGGTGGCCATCATCGCGAACCCGCCCGGGGCGGTCATGTTGGCGCTCAACAGGCGGCTCTTGGTGCCCATCGCCGAGCCGAAATCGGGCAGGCCACCGTAGCCGATGTCCTTCAGCTTCTCCACGCCGAGGGCCAAGGCGATCTTGCAGGCCCCGGAGGCCACCGCGTAAACCGCGCCCCGGAAGGCCTCGGTGCCGCTGGCGCAGAAATTTTCCACCCGGGACACCGGGATGAAGGGCAGTTTCAGGGTGGCGGAAAGCGGGATGGCGCTCTTACCCACGCTGATCTCGTCAAAGCAGGTGGCCAGCCAGGCCGCCCCGATCTCCTTGGGGTTCACCCCGGAATCCTCCAGGACCTCCTTGAAGGCCTCCACCATCAGTTCCTCGGGGCCCTTATCCCAGCGTTCCCCGAAGGTCGTGCACCCCATTCCCACGATTGCGACTTTATCTCTGATTCCATCTGCCATGTTGATCCTCCTTATTTTTATCTTTCTTTACGGGAGGCCGTTGAAGGCCTCCCGTACTTTTTACCCTTCGACGCCGCTGAATGATTCCCCACGCAGGCTAAAGCCTGCGGCTACCAATCTGGATCCTTTAGTTTCTTTGGTTTTCATTCCGCAATCCGCAATCGATTATTACCCTACGACGGGGACGGCCTTCCAGAAGTAGCCGTGGATGCCCCGGACCTGGTCCAGGTATTTCCGCCGGAAAGAGAGCTCCACCGGCATCCCGACCTTTACATCGTCGAGGGTGCAGTCGGTAAAGTCCATCGCGGCGCGGCCGCCGCCCTCGAAATCCACCAGCCCGTAGATCGCGGGCGGGTCCACGCTGGCGGCGAGCATATCGCCGGTGTAGCTGAAAATCGTCCCATTCTTGTCGGAGAAGCGGTAATCATCCATCTCACCCATCGCATTGCACTTCGGGTTCGGGCAGACGATCTGGGGCGGGAAGGCCGGGGTGCCGCACTGCTTGCACTTGCTCCCGACATAGGCCATCACCGCCCGGCGGTTCCGCCAGAGGGTGGTAAAGCTGGTGGGAGGTTCGATCTCGCCGCGGATCTGCACGTCGACCGGGAGCAGGTTTCGGAACACGCAATATTTGGTGTATGCGGTCAGGTCGGCCCGCTTGGCCAGGTGGCCTTTCACGCCCTTTCGGTCGCGGACCTTCTCGATCTCGGGGGTCACTTCGAAGGCCAGGGCGTCCGCGCCGTTCCCGTAGCCGACCAGGAGGAGTTTGTCGCCTGGTTTAGCTGCCTCGAGGGCCGCTACCAGCATGACCAGCGGCTGGGCGGCGCCTGAGTCGCCGATCGCCTCGAAGAGGTTGCCCTGGATCCGGTCCGGGGCGATCTTACCCTTCTTGGCGATGGCCTGGTGCTCGCGGGTGAAGGGACAGTTATAAATGACTTTGTTGAAACCTTCCAGCGGCAGTTTGGTCTTTTTCAGGAAGCCCATCACCGCCTCGCCGATGATCTGGCCGTAACCCAGTTCGCGGACCCAGCGGTCCTCCCAGCTGCGGTCGAACTGCCAGCCCTCGGCCCGGTAATGGTCGACAAAATCATAAGAAATCGAATAAGCGCCTTTGAACTCGGCGATTACATTCTCACTGCCCAGGAGCAGGGCCGCCCCGGCGTCGCCGAAGATCTGCTCCTGCATGCTGCCCATCCGCCCCAGGCGGCAGTCGGCGCTCGCCACCAGGACGTTCCCGCCGTTGGCTTTCACGTTATCAAGTCCGGCCAGGACCGCGGTGGTCCCGGACTTGGTGGAATCGGTCAGGTCGGCCGTGCGCACGCCCGGCTTCAGGTCGAGGGCCGCGGCCACGATTCCGGCATTCTGGCGCTCCCGGTAGGGAAGCGAGGTCGAGGCCAGGTAAAGGGCGTCGATCTGGGCGCGGTCCCGGCCTTTCAAGCAGTCGAGGCTCGCGCTCGCGGCCATCGTGATCGAGTCCTCGTCGTAGTTCGCCACCGCCTTCTCACCCTGGGCCACGCCCATCGTCACCGGGTTGAACCATCCCATGTTCATGAAGATGGTCATCCGGGAGAGCCGGTACCTGGGGACGAAGGCTCCAAAAGAAGTAATTCCCACCATTGGTTTAACCCCCTTTCTTAAAATGTAGATTTACGATTGACGATTGACGATTGCCAATTTATAAACGGGGCCTAGGGGCCAAGGGTTCGAGTGTATTAGAAAAGAAATTCTAAAACTAACACCTTTTTTCATTCACTTGACCCCTTTGGCTTTGAACAGTTTAGCAAGGCTTTCCTCGACCGCAATGCCTCGGGATCTAATTGAAAAGCCTTGCCCTACATTCTGGTTTATCTTGATTTTCAATCCGCAATCCGCAATTTATTGGTCTTTTTGGTGTTTTTGGTTTTCACTCGTCAATCGTAAATCGTCATTCGTAAATTTCTATGGTCCTTTAACCCTCCTTTATATGATTTTCTTCTCCCTTAATTCCTTAATTTTGGTTTCATCATATCCCAATCCCTTCAGAACCTCATCGGTGTGCTGGCCGAAAGTGGGCGACGGGGTATGCTTCCGCTCGGGGCAACCCGAGATCCGGATCGGGATCCGGACCTGGTCCACCGGCCCTTCGGTGTGGTGATCCATTTTAAAGAAAAGCCCCCGGCTTTTTGTCTGGGGATGGTCCCGGGCCTCGGGGAGTGAAAGCACCGGCTCGCAGCAGGCATCCCGCTTCGCGAAGATCTCCGTCCATTCGTCCCTGGTTTTACCCTGAAAAACCTTCTTCAGGTCCGCGACCACCTCTTCCCTTCTCTGCCCGGTGGCGAACTGGTCCTTGACCAGGTCTTTCCGGCCGATCGCCTCGCAGAAATCCTCCCAGAACTTGGGCTCGAGGGCACCGAGCGACATCGCCTTACCGTCCCTGGTCTCGAAAACCTGATAACAGGGATAAAGCCCGTTCAGCCGGATGCCTTCCAGCCCGGGATTGCTCCCGGTGGTGAGCGCGGTGATGAAGTGCGAGGTGATGAAGGAGAGCGCCCCGTCCATCATTGATACATCAATAAATCTCCCCTCGCCGTCCCGGTTCCGGAGCTGGAGGGCCGCCAGGACGGAAATAACCGCGTAGAGACTCCCGCCGCCGATATCGGCGATCTGGGCCCCCGGGATCGCGGGCCGGTCCCCCTTCCAGCCGGTCAGGCCGGTGATCCCGGCCAGGCTGATGTAGTTCAGGTCGTGCCCGGCGCGATCGCGGTAGGGTCCGTCCTGCCCGTAGCCCGAAATGGCACAGAAGATCAGGCGAGGATTCACCTTTTTCAGATCCTCAAAGCCCAGCCCGAGCTTGGCCATCACCCCCGGCCGGAAGGACTCGATGACAATATCCGCATTCTCCGCGAGCTTCCGGAAGATCTCCTTGCCTTCCGGCGCCTTGAGATTCAACTTGACGCTCTTCTTGTTTCGGTTCAGGGAAATGAAATAGGTGGATTCCTTTTTGATAAAAGGGGCGTAATTGCGGACATAATCGCCCGCCCCCGGTTCCTCGATCTTGATGATGTCCGCCCCCAGGTCTCCCAGGATCAGGGTGGCGAAGGGGCCGGGCAGTAGCCGGGTCAGGTCCAGGATTTTTATGCCTTCTAAGGGTAAGCCCATTACAACGTCCGAATTTAGGGAAATGATCTTAATGACTAGGGTTCTTTCCGTCAAGAAGTTAGCCACCGGAAAAAGCAGATAACGCATATGAGACCGTTGCAAAATACCTTTCCTGTCATTCTGAGCCGAAGGCGAAGAATCTCTCTTCCGTTGGAGAAATTTGAAAAACCAGATCCTTCGCGGAGTTTATCCTGAGCGCCTTGAGATTCTTCACTTCGTTCAGAATGACAAGAGATGTAAGGATTCAGAATGACAAAGCGAAGGACTCAGGCGCCGTCCTGAATGAAATGAAGGAATGACATATCGAGCGTTTTGCAACGGTCTATATATATATTTACAAGCAAGTTTTAGGTAAAATTG